>Ga0307510_10010462_pt1 | contig 11021 bp, 13 predicted proteins | sample 12_EM_MG_FD_207224 | JGI IMG/M metagenome (GOLD analysis project Ga0307510, IMG submission 207224) | Populus trichocarpa ectomycorrhiza microbial communities from riparian zone in the Pacific Northwest, United States - 12_EM | ecosystem: Host-associated > Plants > Roots > Unclassified | place... | reverse complement strand
CCCCCCTCTTCCCTAAGGTAATCTTTCTCCACTGCTTGGCACATTTAGAAGTACATCATAACCCTCTTTACATTAGTCCGGGGAATCCTTATTGTTGGCGTACACAGCGAACCAACTATGACTGCGATGATCGACCTTGAGGGTATACACAACTGATGAGGGGGACAACGAAAACAGTACACAAAATGCGAACGAAAACACTCCGGAAGCGCAATGCGAACAAAAAAAATCACGTTCTCTCGGCCTTCTGCCACTGAATGTCATTCAATCGATTCCTCGACAACCGAGCGCGACTCCCACTGGTACCAGTCGATCCTGGGGGCTCCGGATTGGTGTTTACCGGTTCCTGTAGCGGGCTTCGACCTAAGTGCCGGTTCAACAGGACATTCTCCGATGCAGTCCTCCTCGCTTTCTTCTGATACCTTGGAGTCCCGACGCCACCGGTCATCCCTTCTCGTGATGGCGTGGAGCTTCCCAAACCAGGGAAGATACTGGGTTTTAGGGCTGGGGCGAGAGTAGGCATGATCTCTCTCGCAAGCTCCCTCACCAGTACAGCCCCATCTTCCTTGCTAAGCTTGGCGACTATTTCGTAGATCCCATATCTTTCGACCAGTATTGCGCGGTTAGGGTGGACGTCACAGACCGTCTTGACGATCCTCAGGAGATTGAGTCGAACAAGTGCCTTGCTATGCCCAAGCCGGTCGACAACGCGTTTAAAAAACTGTGATTTGGCAATTCCGATGGCGATGTTGGTGGACAGGCGACAAATTTTCAGGAAGGGGTCCAATAATCCTTCAAATGAGTTGGCTTTGGCGGAAACGAAACATTTCAACAATGCTTCCAACACCCCTGGCTTCAACAGTTGGTCTTCGACTCGGGCGGTTTCATCCTGTAGCCTGCGTGGTGTAAATAAAACCACACGTTGTTAAACGAGACAGTGAACACCAACCAAGAATGAATTGCTTCCAGCGCGCTGACTTGGAAGTAAGGATCACTCAGGAGCTTCACGTACATCCCTAGTCCGTCGTGCTGCCATAAGAGTTTCCTGCAGCTTTTCCCAGCACTTGCGAGGTCACATAAAATCGGGAGCGCAAACTGCTTGAGAGGGGACTTCGATTCGATGACACGCTTTAAGCTGGGAATGATCCCAGCCTGTGCAGCTTCCTCCTGCCGGGATTTGTTCAACCGGCAGAGATTATAACACGTTTGGAATATATGATTAGAGACCTCCTGTGAACGGAATGAGTACACTACTGGGAATGCGGGTGCGTGAAGACACTTGCCGCGCTATACGACCCAGAATTCTGTTCATCTAGAAGTCGAATCAGGATTTCCAACACATTCGCATTCTGCAGCACTTCGAGCAGAGTGGCGTTCATTGAAAGGTGTTTGACAGCCTTCAGCATATTCACGAGGTACTGCGGCTCCAGGAGTTCGCACGCTCGAAGCAACCCTGGGTGGGTATTTAAGACGGGATCTCAAGCTTTCCAACGCAATGGAAACCTTACGCCGCACAATCTTCCTCGTCCCCAAGGCATTCCGAACGTGAATATCCGATTGTGTCACTTGTGAGAACACCAGTACGATCTGGACAATTTTTTTCTTCATCTGATCCGCGACTTCACCACGGGTTGCCATCATGTTGAGCAGAGCGGATGTTAATGGATCTAGCAATCCTTCCCGTATAAACATTCGACAAAAGTCGTTCTTGGTCGTGGGGCTCTGGAGTTCGAAGACGCTACCGATGCCGTTTAAAGCGTCGGCGACAAGCTCGCTTTGTTCGGCATAATCTTCATCAAGAAGATCGACTAGCACCTTCAGCCCTCGGCATCTGAAGGGGTTTAGTTTAAGGTGACGGATCTCGACTCCCAACGTACGAGATGAACATCTGCAAGGTGAGGACAGACGTATTGCACAAGAGGCGGATGAATTTCGATGCCTCGAGTCGACATTCAGAGGGGTACTTCTTCGAAGCAAAGCCTACAAGGTTTTCTTAGCGGTGGCTCTCATCGCAGGGGAAGATTGGTTTACCCATCACGACAGGAATACCACTGGGGGAGGTCAAAATGTTATAACAACCAGGGGAGCCATATTGGTACATACCCGATCAAACAAAAACTTTCAAGGAATCCCGCGTCTTCTGTGACAAGCTATGTGGGGTAAGGACACCTCCCAGGTATGAGCTTAAGGGGAAGGGCGTACTAGATTTACGATATGGAGAAGTTTCATGTTCACCTCTCTTGAACAGTTTCCTTCCAAGACTTCCAGTATCGCAAGCATTCCATGGGAAGAAACGAGTTGCGAGAGCATTTCCGGGGCGTCTTTGAGGATGATTAACTGGGTAAAAGTAATCATAAGCGGAAACCGTAGAGGAGGAAATCTAGATGGATACCAGCTGGTTACAGGCTTCCTGTAACTGAAAATCGGGCGCAGCAGGTGTGAGCTCGTCAATCAGTTGGTTAACCGAGTTGCAGAGGCGGGCATGCTTGTCCCTCTGGAGGTTGGCTTCCAAGTCATCTTCGGCAAATCCTTCGTCAATCTGAAAGAGTTCAGCATTATGGGTCGACAACGAAGACAGCCGTCTCACCTCTGCAAATGGATCTTCCTCGTCGGAGTGTTCGTCTCCAAGCTAAAGAGATCATATCAGCCCTCAAAACGCTCACGAATTATAGATTATACTGACCCACGATTTACCCGAAAGCCGTGTTGTAAGCTGGAGTGGTGGTGCCGCTGTCGTTGTATAAACATGACGATTGGTAATTCGTGTCATGGACACTCACTTGAGCCGCTCGGCTTAGCAAAGAACACATCGTCGTAGTCTTCATCGTCGGTTTCTGCATATTTGTTGAACTCCGCGCTTTTGCTTGACACACGTTTTGCCTCAGATCGACCATAGGACCCAGCGCTAGAAGATGATCGGGAGTGGGAGCGAGCAGACCTGGATCCGCCGTACAGTTGAATGGGTTGAATGAGTGGACTGGGAGATCGTTGTTTAACTTCGGGTAAAGGTGCTGTTATAGGGCCAGGACTGATGGGAGCAACCCCAATTGTCTTGATGTCGTCCGGGTGGAAGAGACCTCTTTGTGACGGGTTCTTGTTCTACGGCGTGGTAAGCAACGGACGCTGGAAAGAAAGGATAAAAGGACAGTACCCGGAAGTCTGCAAGTTTCCCAAACAATTGATCGTCGTCTTCGTCGATCGCAAGGTCAGAGTAATCTTCGACAATGGGGCCGATATCCATAGAAGGAGGTTTCGCAAGCGGGATGGTCATGCCAGGACCGGAGGGGCTGCGTGTAGGTCGTATTGTCCGCGCGTTATCATCAGCCTCCTGCTTTTCCTCCTCCGTCGCGGGTTTGTCGAGAGCTGTGTAGTGACTTCAGTAAAAATCCCAAACCCTATGCGGAACAACGTTACCTTGTAATTTTGTCAGGGATATACCCTCTTCAAAATCGTCGTCCCAGTTGTCGGTCTGCTCCTCCGGTGGCTGAAGCACAAAGTGGAGAGGCATCGGTTCACGAATCTGATTAGAAATAAGAGGTTTCGTGTTTGTGGTGGACAGCGTCCCGGCCTTCCATGCACTGAGCATGGAGACAGTCGGCTGCGAACCACCAGAGGTTGAAGACGAGAGGGCCTCGGTGGACCCTGCTGGGAAAACCGATTCGGTGGGTGAATGTGGGGAGGGAGGCCGGTAGTGTGATCCTGGGCGGCTTCGTACGGGATGTCTGGAAGGTCGCGAGGGGGCTGGGGCGGGATTACGGGCGGCCGTTGAAAATAAATAAAAACACGTACACCTTAATGCTTCGTTCCATTCTTGAACCTTCAGTACCGCATCGTCGAAGTTATAGTTGCTACGCGGTCTCCTACCGTCGGTAGCAGACGGGGTCCCTTGTTGCGCTTCGAGTTGTTTCCTCGCTTGAACCATCAACGGATGTCTCAGGAGCTTCTTTGCGGAAATACGCAGGTTTGCATCCTTCTGGAAACAATGGTAGAGGAAGTCCTTCACAATCGGTGAGGCACCCTCGGGTATTGGAGGACAGTCATCCTGCACAATCCGGAAGAGGGCAGGCATCGGGTTCAGAAAGTGATATGGTGGTTTCCCCTCGAGTAATTCAATCACCACACACCCTACGCTCCTACATGGGGTTTATTACCCAGTTTTCGTCCAGGCTATTGACGTACCAAATATCAGAGGCCGTTGTAGCACCGGATTGTTCGATAACCTCAGGTGCCACTGCGGATAACTTAAGTGACGTGTGAAAGGTCAAAACCTCGAAACTTACTCCAGTATGGGCTGCCCACGACGGCATCATCGCGGGCTGCAGTTGTAGTGTTTGCGGCAACTCCAAAATCAGCGAGCTTAACGCAGCCGTCCTTGTTTGTTAAGATATTTGCGCCCTTGATATCTCGGTGTATTACACCCTGGTCGTGAAGATACACCAACCCCTCGAGGACTTGGCATATGTACACGGCTACTAGATTCTCCGGGAACTTTCCGAACCGTTTGCAAATGGCATGTAGGGACCCATTCTCGCAGAATCTGCGGGATTGGATCTGAGGAAAGGCTTTGGGAACGTAAAACGCGACATACTCTAGAATGATGTACAGGAACTCTCGTGTCTTGAAGAATCCCTTATACTTGACGATGTTCGGGTGCTGAACCAGGGTCAGCAGGCGGAATGGATTCGATATAGGCACATACATTCAGGTTCTTGAGCAGATCTATCTCTGACTGGATAAGAGGCATACGAGTGAGTGGCCGGGATGATAGTGCAGGAGGGTTGATATACCATGATTTGGGATATCTCACCCTTCGGTATATTTGCCAACGTAATCTCCTTCACAGCCACAGTCTCCCCCGTGGCCCAATTGAGGGCACCTAAACACGAGTGAGGATACCGCGGGTAACGTGGAGAAGTTGAGAGAACGCACGATAGACCTGACCGAACGCGCCTTTCCCGAGACAATCACCGAGTTGCTAAGGGAGCCACCATAAGCGAAATCGGAAAGCGACGGTGCTTGAAACCATACATAATCATTTAGCAACTTTGGAGTGCCGTTTCCAGAACTTGAGGATGTATTCGCACCTGGTGATGGAGGTGGCATGCGGATCAGTATGTGGGGAGGGGTATATCGTCGACGTGGGGCTCCTCAAGGGCAAGGCAAAAGAAAGAGGGGGAGTTCGGACGTGGGGGGTTGCTGCGTGGATGGCTTCCACTTTGGCTGTCTCGAGTTCATCCGCCGTCGCGATCGTGGCGGAGGAACTTTGTCGACAGACAGACTCTGATCGCGACCACCTCGAGCTCGCGATTGCTGCGGGCTTTCTGAGAAAATAAAATACTCTATTCCGTATTCCATGACCTGAAGAACAGTAAATGCCGCTAATTACGGTATCCGATGGAAATGATGAATAAATAGGTGAGGCGATGCGCGATACAAGTACACGATGATTCCCTTGCCGTAGAGTAAAAATCAGTGAAAGAAAGGTGTTAGTCCGTCCAAAGCAGAAGTGAGCATAGTCGCTGAGAACATATCTGACAAGATAAAACAATATGAAAAAGTGGAGATGGGATTAAGGGGGTAAAGTTAAATCCAGTAGATACGACGTCCAAGTGACAATAACCCCGGAAGAAAAGGGAAAATCGCAGATAAATCAAGCACGAGCGAATCCTTCCTGGAGTGGACTCGAAGGCGGCAAGAGCGGGTCCCCGACCATATGGTCAAAGGAACTCTGTACCCTAGAATGTCGAGGTACGCCAGATGTTCGTAGTCCACTTGACGATGTCCGCATTCTCGAAGGGGTTGGTCGCGCGGGGTCGTTGGCCCCGCTGGACGACCTGCGGCGACCATAGGCTCCCACACCAACCATCGAATCCCTGACTCCAGGCTCCTCGCCCCAACCTGGATCTGCAGTTCCCCCGAACAAAGGTTCAATAGTAGGGAAGTAGGAATCGTTCCACCCAACCGACGAACGGGATTGAGAAGTGAGGAGCGCTTCTGATGGGTTTGGTCCACCGGAAATCCGGAAGTGCGCGTTAGACTGGTCGCTTCTTCGACGACTCGAGTCATCCATCCCCGGCGGCCCTGGCGAGGACGGAGGAAGGGCCGTGAATCCGAGCCTTCGTGAAAGCCTGGCTTCGTCTGGTTCCCCAATTCCCATCCCCACCATTGTGGCTTGGTCTGGGAACGATGAGAATGAACGTGAACTGGTTGAATTCCTCCACATTTTTTCCTTTCCCGGTCTGCCAAAGTAAACCAATCCGAATTCGTCGACCAGCATCTCCTCGCCGTGGTCCTGATTATCTGGCTCAACCTCGGTCCGTGAGGTGTCCACCGTGTAGGATGAGTGGATACCTTTCCGTGACATGAACTCATCAAGCTTGAGGTCTCGTAACCGAGCTGCGGCGAGACTGCTGGAGCCCGCTGCCCCGGACTGCGCGCGGTCAAGCGGAACACCACCGGGTGAGCCAGAAGGGTTCTCGGCATCTGGACCGCCGTTAGCGCCGAGTTGCCGAACCTTCCTCAGGGACTGATTCCATCTCCTCCGTTGCCACCAGAACCTAACAGCAAACAGCAGGAGCGCGAGCGCAAAGGCGCCAACAAGCCCTAAAAGAACCCTCAACCCTACTGATAACCCGTGGTTCGATACCCCCTCCGATGAAGAGGGTGTCGACCCGCTACCAGGAGAACCGGCGGATGTCAGGGGTTGTCCGAGTACTCTGACGGTGTGGAATTCGTCCATGGCGACCTCAGGATCCGTGAGGCTTATAAGCCCAAGCCTCGGACTGATCTGGAAAGTCTGGTGGTTCTTGACTACTTCTGTGTCGAAAGACCCGTTTGCGAAGGGAACATCATGGGCGAGGACCGTGTATACACTCCGAAGGAACGGGACGCCAAGGATCATATCACCGAGGTGAGTCGAACTTGACAGAAGTTCGTCCGCGGCCTGGATCGTTCCAATGCACATCTGGGAGGATCTATCTTGACCAGTTGTGAGGTCCAACGGATGGAGGGGAATCGTCATACCGTTTGCCGAGATAGTCATGTTGAGAGGGGTTGTACACGGGACGTAGTCTGAAAACCTATCGTTATTCTACTAGAACACAGAAGGAAGCGGGTTCGCTCACAGTTTTTGTCAAGAGCAGGGTGGATGTCTAGTGCCCCGTAAATGCCGTTCGCGATGGTAGACGTCGTGAGGATCACGGGTACTCCTGTGTCTAGAACAGCGGTCGGGAAAGTCGAGCCGCTGGTCGATGGACCGGTGTTGACCTCTTTTCGTACCCCGTCTGCGTAGACCGTTATCGCTGTAACGCTGAATTTCCAAAACATTGCACCATTGCCTTCAGAAACTATGTTGGAATAGTGGACTTTACTCGGATCGGGGATCTGATCGACGGGATGCCTACCGATACCCAATAACGATGGAATTTTGGGAGAGCCGGGCCGTTCAAGGAGGAAGGAAATGAAACGTGAAGCTGGAGCGCCATCCATCGCAAAGAGGTTCGACGCCCATGTAACACCGTCTACGCTGGTAGGGTCCCCTGTATGGAGCGTGGAGGCTATGACCGAATTGAGAGGCAATGCAAGTCCAAGGATGCCGCTAAATGAGTCTAGCGGCTCATCGCTGACTTCATTTGCGGCAGCTAAGGGATCAACAATAAGGGCACCGCAGGGTGACCGAGTGAAATGATACATACCAAGTGCTTGGCGCTCCAGAGTATAACCACCGAGAGTGACCTTGTCCCATACAATTGGACCAGCGGCTCTGCCAGCGATATAGTTAATCTCAAAAGGTTGACCTGTGGCAAGGGACCCAGAGGGGTTGTACAGGCGACCGTGTGCACTGTCACAGGTTGTGCACGATGTTGAGGCTACCCACTGATTCTGTGTCAAATTGACATGGTAGGGATAGCATCAAGGAAGACGGACCAAGTCTGACGATCCTGTGTCGAGCTGTAGGGTGAATTGTTGTTTGCTCTCGCCGAATGCGACGTTGAGGACGTAGGTGCTATAATGGATTGAATTAGCCAGGGACGAGATCTCGCGGGCCGGTTATTTAAATGTTCGGAAGTGGATCAGGCCGCCAGATCCTTGTGGGGAAGGGACTCACGGTGAGCCAGACTTTGTGTAGACGAACTGGAGGGGGACGACGAGACCGTCCGCACCGCCGGGACCTTCCATCGAGGACGTTCTCTTCGCTGAAGCGAGTGTCGGTCCGTCGGGTGAATCCAGGCGCCAGGTCGGGCCACACGTCCGAGCGGGGACTGGATGAGGGGAGAAAGACAGGGGAGAGAAGACAGCTGGAGGGCGCTGGGAGTGTCAGTATCAGTGGGGGGAAAGAAAGAAAGGAACTGGATTTGAATGGGCCTGACCCGTACCTGCGAAGGACCCGGAGAGACGATCCTCCGCCCGCTGCTGTTCCGTGTCGACTTCTGTAGTCACGGTAACAAATGAGTTGTATGCGAGACTACAAACGATAACAAACGATAACAAACCCCGTTAGCCGCTCCCCCTAACTCCCTCCTAATGCCGATCTTGCAGGGCAGTGAGCCGTGACCTAGGACGTGACCGCGTGACAGAACCACCCTTTACAAGGAGGCCGTCGACACCGAAGACGACTCAGACCACAACCACGACCAATGGCCGAGATCAGGAGAAAACTCGTCATAGTAGGCGATGGTGCTTGCGGAAAGGCATGCCCTCTCAACAACCCTCTCTCGACTGCACCTCATCCCCCTGTCCCCTTTAGACTTGCCTGTTGATAGTCTTTTCAAAAGGAACCTTCCCGGAGGTTAGTATCGACGTTTTCCCCCGTTTTCCGAGCCTGAAGATCCCTTCTTCAATCAGGTTTACGTCCCCACCGTCTTTGAGAATTACGTTGCAGATGTAGAGGTTGACGGAAAACACGTTGAACTCGCATTGTGGGATACGGCCGGTCAGGAAGACTACGATCGGCTTCGCCCGCTCAGTTACCCAGACTCTCATGTCATCCTCATCTGTTTCGCCGTTGACTCGCCGGATTCTTTGGACAACGTTCAGGAGAAGGTTCGTTTCCGCAGTCCCGTTACGTTCGTCCTGTGACTCAACTCGTCTTCAGTGGATCTCCGAGGTCCAGCACTTTTGCAATGGTCTGCCCGTCCTCCTTGTTGGCTGCAAGAAGGACCTCAGGCGTGACCCCCGAGTCATCGAAGAACTCAGAAGGATCAACCAGCGACCGGTCACTCCCGAAGAGGTACGAAAATGCCTATCGTTTCTGATGATCGATCATTCATGTGCTGTTAGGGTATGGCCGTGGCTCAAAAGATCGGCGCCAGAAACTATTTGGAGTGCTCAGCACGGACTGGCGAGGGCGTCAGGGAAGTCTTCCAGCATGCTACCCGTGCGGCCCTCTTGGCCCGCAATAAGAAGACGACCAAGTCCAAATGCCAGGTTCTATAACTCACCAATAGCCTCATCGCCCGATAGTTATCTCGAGATCTGCATCATACCCTTCCTCTTTGTTTCTCTCACCTCATTCTTGCGTTCCACCAGAACCGCTGTTCACCGTTGCCTTCCCATCTGTGTACTCCTTATGAAACGAGCATTCGTGCATCGTGCATCGTGTCTCAGCTCCAGTCATCCATAATACACCCTGTCGTGTTTCTAACCCAGCCTCGGTGCCCATATCTTGGTTTTCCCGATGCTCATCTGATGCCACCGTCACCTCGAGAATACCCGTCACCATGACTCGCCGGAGAGATACCCAACTCTCAGTGGACCCATGGTTGAAGAGGTGGGGGGGTGGCGCCTACGACCTCCAAGTCACCACATAGCAACGTGGTGTTTCCAGCCCTGGTCTATCGCATGCAACCATCATGATGCAGCTTGCACGTCCACCTCGAGCAGAGGTTTTCAACGATCCCAACTAACCCGTTGTCTTCTCGCCGTGTGTTTCTACTTAATTCGCTTCACGAGAACGAGCAACCGAGTGATGGCTTTGATATTCACGCAGACAAGTCGCTGTTAAGTGGGACATAATTGAGAAGACCACTTACAACTCTCGTCTTCCCGTATCCCGAATCCCCCCGCAAGTTCTCCAAGTCATCACTCTTCGACTTTTGGAGACCATCAGGGCTGCGAGCCCTCACGGCACCACAGGTTGCCTGGTTTTCTGTTTGTATTTCGCCACTGATACGAAGTTGCCGTCAATGCCCAGAACCTGTGAACGTTGGCCGACCTTCCCCGAACGTTCCAAATGGGGCAGGCGGCGCCGCTGGGGAAATATTCCAGAGTCTCACCGAGCGATGTACTTTGTCGACACGTACCTTGGGATGCCCAAGAGCCGCTCCCACCTGAAATCCTTCCGGGTAGGACCAGTCGGCATTTCTCTGACTTCGACCACCATCCCGGGCCACTGCTAGCTGAAGCTCTTCCCCGGGCTCGATGGACGCGATCGGGAGTCACGACGCTTCGATCTCTTCCAAGTCCATCTTGTGGAGGGACCCTCTCTACAACCCAAAAGACGCCGCAGGCCGAATCCATAATCTATCGTAAGCGTCCTTTGGATCACCCCGAACTCAGCGCACCCGTGGGTTGTTAGCCATCCCAGATGTTGAGTCCATCCCTTCCGGGATCCTCTCCGATGCTACAGGACTCTTGTAGTATCTCGGTCCCCCCGGACACCCGGGGGTTTCGATCTTGTCCTGATGACCGATGTATTTGGGGAACTCGACCCCGGAGGATCGTTCCTTCGAGAAACTAAATATTTACGCGGTATGAAGTGCGGCCCTTCCACTTGAAAGCGTTTAAAAGCTTTCTATCCGGAGCAAGGGGCGGTTCAAACCCGGGTGGTCGCAGGATGCCATGAATCTCTTCGGGGACTGGCAAATCGTCGAGGCTTTCACGTTAATTCCTACCTGGAACTCGCACCGCTGAATGCAATCCCGCTAGGTGACAGCTATCCAGCCAACCCAGAGCACCGCGGACTGGTTGGCGTCGATCTAGAAGGGCATATGGAAGACGCGGCTGTTCCTTTATAGTCGTTT
>Ga0307510_10010461_pt1 | contig 11021 bp, 19 predicted proteins | sample 12_EM_MG_FD_207224 | JGI IMG/M metagenome (GOLD analysis project Ga0307510, IMG submission 207224) | Populus trichocarpa ectomycorrhiza microbial communities from riparian zone in the Pacific Northwest, United States - 12_EM | ecosystem: Host-associated > Plants > Roots > Unclassified | place... | reverse complement strand
TCCCCTTTCTTTGCATCAGGAAAAACCTCCCATGATAATCCGCGATAATGGTGTCACAAACTTCCTAATATAGTATGTATCTGGCGCCTATCTTCCTATTTTGGTGTGTGCCTAGCTCGCTTAGCCTAGTGTTGCCACGGCTCGGCTCGGCTCGGCTCCAGCTCAGCTTCATGTGGCTACCCGTAACTCTGGCTCAGCTAGCTAAATTAGGATGTGGCTTGTGGGGACATGTGGCTCAACTTGGCTCAGAAGCGGCTTAGCTAGCGGCTTCGTGAGAGAAAGTAGATATATTTGGTGGTCAACCAAAATGATGAACTGCTGTATGTTGGATCCATGTCGTCTGTGTCCTCATACACACACTGTGGCCTTGTTCAATTTTACACTTTCCTCCAACACCACAGGTGGGTCATCCATTCCACCTTCGGTCATAAACTGTGCGATAAGCCGAAGACAAATGCACTTTCCAACGACTGGGCTGGTGTGAAGAGACAGTGGTGCATCACCCGACCCCCTCCTCGCGCGTGATGTCCTGTTTTGTGCTAGGATATCAATAGACGGTGTATTTATTGGCAGAACTATAACAATTCGCTTTGTGCATCGTGCGGCTATGCCTGCATTTCCAATCATGACCTCACAGTGCTCACATTCTTATCCACCCCTTCTACAGGAATGGTGTGCACCCCTCTACTGCCCTCTGCATCCTCCTTCAAAGATAGGTCATCGATGATGGGCCATTCCGACCCAGTAATAGCACGGCCATGATCATCCTCAGCAGTTAGTCCCCCCTTAAACAATCAAATTACCATCTCACGAACGTTCACATCTAATCAGCTTCAAGGGTCACCTTCCAAACATTGCCAAAGCACCCCCTTTGCATCGGTGCAAGCTATCGTTCAACCCCACTTGCTCGTTTCCGCCTCCGCAACCTCTGCAACTACTAACACCATACTCATATACCCCCAGAACCCGACCAGTTCTACCTACCCACACTGTAAAGTATGCATGCGCGTTGGCCTCGGAATGGCCTATTTTCCCCATCGCCGACACGTCCGACGCCACAGGACAGCAAGCGCGTGCCCATGCCGCATCAGGACAGTGCCATCTACATTTTTCGTGCTGCCCGCTCACCCTCGTCATCCATGCGACTGCTGTTGCACCTTCATCCCCGCCATTGCTCGGTTGACGTCCTGCACACCAGCTGCCCCAGTGTCCGAGTTTGCCACAGACATCACCATGGTCACCCATGCTAGCACGCCCGACTTGCTGCACACATCTCCAGTACACAACGTCCTGCTGCCACCCGTTCACAGCCATCCAATTTCAGTCTTGCTGCCATCTCCTCAAAGCCACCCAAGTCCAGCGCCGCCGCCCATGCCCACAGTCTACAAAGTCCAGCAGCCGCCAGCCCAAAGCCGTCCAAGTTCAGTTCACGAATACCAGCTCAAAACCGCCCAAGTCCAGTCTCACCCTCGCCGCTGCCTGAGTCCGCCTCCCATTCCAGCCAGCTGCAAAACGATCGCATCGCCCCTATCTGCACACCTAAATCCTTGTTCCCGACCCCGCCACCGCCGCCATCGCTGCCTTCGCCGGCGTCATCGCCATTGCCGCCCTTGCCAACGCCGCCTTCGCCAACGCCGACCTTGGCAAATTTGCCACCGCCATCGCTACCGCTGCCACCACCACCCGTGCCTTCGCCTTATGAACTCACGCCACCGAAGCCAAGCCGAATAGCTGCCAAATGAAACCGATTGCGACCCCGATAACAAGGCCAGAGCAAGCGCAAGCCCCCCACAGCAACCACCACAACCCAGACAACACCAAAGGCAAGATAGCACGCAACGACAGCACCGGCGACACTGACTACATCAGCAGTGACCGCAGCCACCCGCGTGAGCCCAGCAACTTCAGCACCAATGACAGCGACCACAGCAGCAGCAACCACAACAACCACCCATGCAACCGCAAGTTCATGCACAGCGGTTGAGGCGCTTGTCGGAGGGGTGTTACATCAATTTGTCAGTCGAGGTCATTTTGTACCACATGCTTCCCTCGCTGACGCCGGCGCTGACCCACACCCAGGGAGGAAGAGTTACTCATAGGCTCTTCCATACCTGCATGCTTCCACATTTATTGCTCCCGGGCTCACCAACCACGGCGAACCACCAGTATCCCCATCGACCATGTCCTTCACGTAATTTTGAACAATAAATTGCTCCTGGATTTGTTGCTGCATGTTACCATGGTGCTCAATCCCATACTCCTGCTGTGCTAAACCACACTTCCTGAGCTGAAGACGCTCGCCCTCAGTGGGCATTACGTCATGGCCTCTCTCATCGCTTCGCTTGTCACCCCCAGCCTTTGCAGCCTCACACTGAACATCGACGCCCGTGATTCGATGGATGACAGCATATCGAACCTTGTTGTGTGATCGAGCCATCCGCGCTCTTTACTGCATACAGTCCGAATGGACCACCATTCTACAGAGGGCCAATCGCTTCGTGGGGATGGGGATCCTTGAATGATCTCAACCATTTGCGTGTTGTAAGGTATGGGCTTGCGATCCCCTCCTTGAACTCATGCGCGGACACAATGTCTGCCATACAGTATGCTGCAGGTTGGTGGCACGCCTCTCGATCCGCTCTTTGCCATGCTTGGTGCCCCGGAAGAGGATATACCTGGAGTCATGTGTCCATTCTTGGAACACCTCGCGTTGCGGGGGTTCCCTGCGCATTTTCCTTGGAGGCCGTAGTCGTCGAGACCTCATCCTTGCCATCAACCCCTGCCCCTCTGGAGCCCATCATCCTGGTGGGTCTTCCACCATCGGCTGCCTCTGACCTCCTTGTGCATGCATCCTCCGAGTTGTAAATGTGAACAATATGCATCCCCATTGTTGGAGAATACCAATGGTTCATGGGTGAGGACTTTGTCAGCATCGGAACATTGAAAGGATTGATGGCAACATTGATTGGGTGGAGCAAGCTGCACAGGTAACTTACAGAGCATGAAGGCCTCCTGCAACACATTGGGGACCTCAAACTTGGGTCTGAGGTGGTACAGAAATACAATTTATTTACGGCTTTGCTGGTGTCACCAAGCTTCATAATCAAAAAGTCAGTAAGAGTCCAAGAAGTACCGCTTCGTAAGAGTAAGTGTGGCCTGTTCATGCCACTGGTATTGTACACATGCAGCCCTGTCAAATGTTCGTCGACCGGCCTGAGTTTGAACCCAAGGTATTCGGCGCGTCAATGTAAGTAATTGAGAAATTGAGAAGTAAACGGAAGGCAAAGGGAAGGAAAGAAAGAGGAAAGGTAGGGGTGAATGCTATAGCGCTATAAACAAAATGGTTAACGGGCTAGCTGTGACAAACTCTTGACAAAGGAAGTAATGTCCTCAGGAACTTTGTGTTGTTCACTTTCACCATTCTCCATTTCATGGAGCTCATCCTTATAACCCAGCCCTGAGGTAAAGTCCAAAGATCCACCATTTCGGAGAGTGAACTTGAGAAGTTGAAGGGCCTCCATTAGATTAGGGGCAATGCGACTCCGCCGTGGAGCCATGGTTTCTTTTGCAGAAGAAAATACCCTCTCACAGGGGACAGCAGATGCCTGGATTGGAAGGACATCCATTGCCAAGGCAAAAATTGTTGGATAGTGTTGTTGATATTCCTTTAGTAATGTAATAACATTAGCAAAATTGGGAGAAACTTGAAGTAACTGCATACCTGCCAGAACACCAGGGGATTTCTTTCAGTGCTGCCATTATTCAGGTAGGTCTCAACTTCAATCTCAAGAGAACGCCGAGCTGTGGTTGTTTGGGAGGGATTAAGGCCAAGAATATCTAGTGCCCAACGATCCATTGTGGTAAAGTCTTGAGGGGTGGGTGCTGTCTCATTTGCTGGCACTGTATGCTCAATATGTTGATTGTGGTAAGGACGGAGCTAAGTGATATAATCAGTTAAGAGATCTGATATTCAACTCAATACTTACTTTCTCAATAAACAGCCGTTTGACCCACTCAACACGGTGAGGTAGATTCTGCCTGTACCAATCTAGCTTGATGGCAGGATCAACAACTAAAAGGGATAAGAGAAGGGATTGTGACATAAAAAGATCACATACGCATTGCTAAGCAATATGATGGTATAAGGTCAGTGTGGTTTTGATAGGACTCAAGCTTCATCAGCCCCTCCTGTATGATATCTTGCACTTCAATATGTTGTGCTGAATACTCTTCCCATCTCTTAATCAAGGCCTCAAATGCTGGAAGAACATGGGAGAGAGCTGGTGTTTTCTCCTGTGATACAATCTGTTGAAAGGAATGTGGGATCTAAGAGCTATAAGTAATAATGGCCATTTATTAATTTATTAAACTTACCAACAAAATGTCACGGCATGTCTCAAGTACTGCCCAGTCACTCTCAGTAAGAGCAAACTTTTGTAACTCCATAAACTCATTATCTTTATGAAACTCCTCAATTGCCTAGAATATGGTATTAGTAAAGGTTATGGTGCTAGTATCTGGTTCCTACCTCACAAAGCTGAAGAACTCGCTCTATCATTAAAAATGTGGATGACCACCTTGTATCAACATCCCGAAGTAATTGCAGCTTAGATTTAGTAAGGCGAATCTGAATTGAGTCTAAATGTCCTTGCTGAAGGGATGATGCCCGAACCTAAAATATATTAGATTATAATTCCATAGTAATAATAAGACAACATACTGCAGTTGTAAATGACCGCACAATTGCAATTGGGTCCCGCTGTATTGCATATAAGAACCCATCATGTAAGGGGGCTGGTGGGTCATATTCTTCAGGATTGGCTACTGCATATGAAATATCTGTGGTCTTTGCAAGGACTGCTTTACATGCTAAATTTACAACATGTGGAAAGCATCTGAATATAAAATATTATTTTAGAAAATGGACACTATATCAAACACTAAACATACCTTATCCTCCTCTCATGTTTATGAAATGTAATATTTTGGCAACGGAGTTCATGCTCCAAAGTTGACATAAGGGTATCATTATTAGACGCATTGTCCAAAGTTACCCAACCAATCTATGCAAGAAATTGGATTTAGTGAAGCTCTAAAAGGATGATTAGATGGCAGTACAACCTTGTCTGTTACATGTATGCGATCCAGAGTGTGAAGGAATGCATAAGCTAAATGTTCACCAGTGTGCTGACCAGGAATATGAACAAATCCAATTAGGTCAGCACATAGGGTAAGCTTTGTATGTTGGACAGAATTTTGTGTTGATGTTGTAGCTATAATCCAGTGGGCTGTTATAGCCATGAATGATGTCCGATTGGTGTCAGACCAGACATCTGTTGTAAATGAAATCTTTCCAAGTGATTTCTGAAGTTGATAAGCATATAATCAATCACTGAAAGAACTGATGTCATACCTTCATCTCCTCTTCAAGTGAGTCAAGGTGTTCCTCAAATATTTCTAAAATCTGATCATGAAGTGTTGTCCGGCCAGGAATGTCAGATTCTTTAAGGTTAGGCCTTAGCATTGTAAAAACAGCTTGTAGGCGGGGTGATTCAATGAGATTCAGGGACTATTAAATATATAGGTATCAGTTATAAGACCACAACAATGGGGGTGACACTTACCAGATCATCACCAACAATAAGTTCAACAAGTACATCAACAAAATTCGCACTTGAGAATGGCCGATGTGGATATCCCCCATCATTGATTACACTATTCTCATTCATGGCACTTTGGGATACCGACAACTTGACTTCAACTCCCAATTCACCACACATCTTGATCCAGTTGTCGCGGTGGTGAAGGTAGAGATGAGAACGAAGGGGCCCAGTTGCTGTCCGGGTACTAAAGTGGGCGATGCGGTAGTTATTGTCGGTGGTGTGAAGTTCTCTAATCAACCCGATCAGCTCAATGCATTACAAAAATAAGATTATGACACACTTGCAAAAAACACAAATGTTCTTGCCTTCTTCTGGTACAAAGAATGACCAGACATCAAGTGCTTGTCCACGGCGTTTATTACCTACAGGGCCCACATGTCTGACATGATTTATATGGCGTTGCGCACGTGGACTTGGTATGGGTCTGCTCTTATATGCAGTATGACGGCGCTGCCCTGGTCCGGAATCTGTTCCAGAGCTCAAAAGATCACAGCCTTCCTGCTCAGCTCCAGACTGTGGCTCCGAATCGGTACCAGACTCTGATGGTGATGGCGGTGTTACAAAGGAGGGGAACTGTGACAACTCAGAGGATACAGAACAGTGCGATTGAGCTGATGTCGGGGATACACCTGGATCAAGATCAAATGTGACGCGACGTGTAGGTGGTGTTATGGTTGGTAAAGCTTGAGGTTGATTAGTTCAATTAACATTTTATCAATCAAAATTATAACTCACTAGAGTGTGTGGTGATCGTTTGTGCAACGGGAAAGGCTGAAGGTAGAGGGTTAACTTGTGCATCCGAAGTTCCGGAGTCTTCCTGTGCATGGTAGCGATGGCGGGTACTTGGTTGAGATGTGGACGGCTCAGCTGTCACAGCCTTGCCTCTCACCCAGGAAGGCTCAGCAGTGGGTGGTGCTGCGGCAGCTTGTCTTGGATTCTTCAATGGACGTGGCTTTGGTAGTTGCTTTGAAGATTTGGCACCTACAGCGATTATAATAAGCCCACAGCCTTATTTTAGGTAGAGGACTGACCTTCTATATGGAATGAAGTCTCCATTGACCCATTGGGAAAGACAGTGGTGGTGGTGCATTTCTTACGAGGAGATCGTCGCCGCATTGTTGACAACTATGCTCTGCTGATGGCAGTAAGAATAAAAATAAAATAAAAATCAAGCAGTGTGACATACCAGCGTCGTCAGGGTGGTTGCAATAAGAGAGGGGAATGAACAGTGGAGACGGTCGTCATTGGGGAGAGGGGAAAAGGTGGAAGGAAAAGATGGGGGACGGTGTCTTCAGATGTGAATTTCAAATCCATTGAAAGGGTCAGATCATCGTCACTCCACATGCAGTATGCAACATAAGGTCACCTTACCAGAATAATGGACATCATAGTCCACGTGTTGGTCCCATCAAATGTTGCTTGGTTGTTTGTGCCCCAACTTCAGAGTCATCTACAAAAGCGGCGGCCAGGGGGTCCGTGTCTGGATATGATTGGGTTGGACATAAGACATGCCATGTAGGGTATATGCACAGTAAAGCCGGATCTGAGTAGCTCTATGCTTGAAACCAACCCTCCCCCATCTGAGCTGCTTGCTTGGCACGACAAGAATTGAGGTCAGCATCTAATTGATGTCACTTCTAAGCAGTTAATGTGAGTAGGAAGGACAGAGAAACGGTAAGTATCATGTGACTCACCAGCTTCCTTGAACGCGTCATGAGGACCAGAGAGCGGTGCTACAGTAGTCCAGTAGGTACTGGAGCAATTGCGGGAGAAACTGACATGGGAGGGGGTGGAGGGAGGTTGCTGAAGAAGCATCAGATAGGTCCTTGTTGTTGTCTTCATTGCTGCTGCTGCCTTGAAGGCGGGTCAGCAGATCTATTCTTCCAGCATTTCTTCACCTTGGGAACCATCGCCACCTTGTCAGCAGCTGTGGTCAAGTTATTGTTGTTATTGGTGTCGTTGTTGCCGCCACTACTGCTGCCCTTGGATGCGGTGGCGGCAGGATGCGCGGCCACAACTTGTTCTGTGGGGGCAGCGGACTTGTCAGCAAGATGCTTGGGGCTGGGGTGGCCATAGAGCAGCTTGTCTGGCCTGCCAGAAGGCCACAAACACTCTGTGAAGAGGGCGGAGAGGGCGGTGGGTATCTTGGGTGCTGCGGCACGCCAGATGGCAATGTTCTTTGGTTTGGTTTTGGACGAAGGGCTTCCGCTGCCAGCACCGGCAACGATGGGGCTGTTGGGGGAGACGTCACCAAAGAAGAGGAATTCTTGGCCCGTGGGGTCATGTCAGATAAAGAAGGCCGATGGCTCATAGTCGCCCAGCATGTTGTTCTTACTGTGCAACACGGGCATTGCCTTGACTGAAACGTCCGGAAAGATCATTCTGTACCCCTCATTGTGATTTGGGCCAGTTGAGCATCACGGGCGCAGTGTCAGTAAGTATTATATTCCACATCGAAGGTTGATATGGGAAACATGGAGCCTTGGTGGGGGATGCGGATGCGGTCATGGACATGGACAGAAAGCGAGCTAGTGAGGAGCACTCACCTCACCCTCCTCATCCTAAATGTCCATCAACTGGTCGCCATCTGGGTCGACCTGGTGCTGGCCCATCTTCCTGCGATCTTCTTCCTCCAATTGGCACACTTTCTCTGCAAGTATTTGACCGATCCACCACAAGGGATGAGACGATGCTGTGGCCTCCAAGTGTGGCGCCCAAGGCTGCCATGTGTGGGCAGGAACGGGAAGCAGGCCCATGCGGGGACACAAAGAATGAGTTGATGTTGTGGTGCCAAAGTGAGCTCCAGGTCGACGTGCTTGAGCCTTGTGCCCATCCAATATTTCGATCTTCATCACTACAGTCATAAGGTTGTGTAAAGCGCGCAATGTGTGGGGGTGACAGAAAAATGTGTGCTCAGTGGAAGGGTCATGAACCCATAAGCAATGTTGTGCAGCCCAAAAGATCTGATTGTTCGAGTTCGATATGTACAGTTGCTCATGGTGCTTCCATAAACAACGTGACCAGCACCAATCACGTGATACATGGTTTGCCCTTTGAACATGGAGTGAGGTCTGATCACTGCGCGCTACTTTACCGGTGCAGCAGCACTCATGGCATAACTGATAGTAACTCTGACAATTGGATTTATTGCTACACAAAATAGGGTAATGCACAGTACTAAGGGACAATCGTAGGAAGGAACAAGCGACTGACAGATATCAAGGGGTGGAGGTAGCCAAGAGGCGAACACAAATGTATATGCAAATAATAAAGAAGAAAAAAGAGAAAGGCCATTCCGAGGCCAACGCGCGTGCATACCTTACATCTCCCGGGGGGTTTAAAATTTGACCCTCCTGGGTCAACGCGTCGCTGATGTCCTCTGTCGCCGAAATCTTTGGCTTGTGATATGAAACGGAGTGCTTTGCCGTTGAAATGAGTGAACGCATCGTTGAACAAGTCATGAGGGGCACGCGGATCGAGGCTGATGGTGCGTGTGGCTTGCACGACTTGCGCGTTGGGGGCAGGGCGTAGCATTCGTTGGAGGAGCTGGGGGCGGTTCCTCTGGCTTGTCTGGCAGGGGTGCGGCGGAAGAGGTGCTTGAGGACTGGTGTCAAGAGGTGGGATGCGGGTGCACTGTGCTTTGGTTCCTCGTTGTGTGCGGTGGTGGTGATACCATTGTGAATGGGCAAGGCGGATCGGTGCTGCCGCTGTCGGAGGCATTGGGGTAATTGCTACTGCTGTTCCTATCCGCGGTGTCGGCGTTGAGGGCCCAAGCAGTGTTGACGAAGCTGGCCGTGGTGTCAGGGATGCTCTTGCCGTTGCTGCTGTTGGTGTCGGTGTTGAAGATGCCATTGGTGCCGCTGCTGTTGGCGTCGGTGTCAGCGGCGTTGGAGTTACTGTTGGAGTTGCTGCTGCTGCTTTTGATGGCGGTGTCGGCGTTGATGTTGCGGGCGATGGCGACAAGGCTGGCATCGTCGCTGGATCCGTTTTTGGTGTTGATGTCAGTAAGGGCACGCAGGGTGTGGGTGATAAGTGGCTGGAGGCAGCTGGGGGCTCATTGACTGAAGGCGCGGATGGCGGAGGTAAGGACGATAGCAAGGGCAGCGGTGGCAAGAGCGAAGGTGGCATAGGCGAGGGCAGCAGCAGCAATCGCAGTGGCAGTGAGGGTGCCAGCAGCGCTGTCAGAGTTGGTGTTGCTGGAGGTGTTGCAGCCGGCGGTGTTGAGGGTGCAGGTGGTGTTGGCGATGTTGGAGTTGGTGTTGCCGCTACTGGTGTTGCTATCGGTGGTGTCGGTGTTGGTCGCCATGCTGAGGTCGGAATTGCTGGTGGGGAGGGCGCTGGGGTCGATGACGAAGTTGGCGGCGTCGTTGGAGTTGCTGTTGTTGTTGTTGTTGTTGTTGTTGTTGTTGTTGTTGTTGTTGTTGTTGTTGTTGTTGTTGTTGTTGTTGTTGGCGTTGGTGCTGAAGGTGCAGCCGGTGGAGGTATTCTTGCGGTCGCTGCTGCCACTTTTGATGACGGCACCGGTGTTGGTGGTACGAGCGATGTCGGGAATGCTGTTGCTGTTGCTGCTGTCGTCGTCGTCGGTGACGGCACTGATAGTGTCGGTGTTTGGGAAGGCTGCGATGACGAAGGTGATGATGGCAATGGCAATGGCAATGGTGACGGAGTCCGAGTTGCTGTTGCTGTTGCTGTTGCTGTTGAGGTTGCGGTCTGTGTCCATGTCGAAACGCGGGTCCTGTGGGGTTTGAGTGATCTCTGAGGCATTGGCTTGAGTGTGGTCGGAGTCGAGGAGGGGTCCGCTAGACGTTGAGGAGGAGGATGTTGCACTGCGTCGATGCATTTTGAGTCGGCTTGACGATTGGTGGGAGGGGTGTCGGTAGAAGGGCGGTGATGTGATGTTGGGGACTGGGGTGTGTCGCGAGCGGTACTCGCGCCCCCCAGTCTCAGCTACAAACCCGTAACTCCAAGACCACGTGACCGTGGGAACATATCACATGACCCTACACGTGACTCATCACGTGACCCCTTTGCCACTCCTACATCACGTGATTTATCAGCACGTGACCCTGGGAACCTACGACCCCGTGACCCTGGGAAGATAACACATGACCTATCAAGGAACTGGTCATCAACAATGTCACATGACAAGACGCGCTTTGGACGCGTGTCTAACCCGTTGATCAACACGTGGCAGATCGTGGGAACGATCAACAAGACGCGTCCACTAAACCATCAACGAACACGCGACGCGACTCAATCAACGAAGACGCGACTCATTAGGGCTAGACCCTAATCGAGATGTATTATATAATCCGCAGTTGCTGCGCATTGACTGCGCAGTCCCCCGTTACCTGTAAA
>Ga0307510_10010460_pt1 | contig 11021 bp, 8 predicted proteins | sample 12_EM_MG_FD_207224 | JGI IMG/M metagenome (GOLD analysis project Ga0307510, IMG submission 207224) | Populus trichocarpa ectomycorrhiza microbial communities from riparian zone in the Pacific Northwest, United States - 12_EM | ecosystem: Host-associated > Plants > Roots > Unclassified | place... | reverse complement strand
TAAGGCAACAGGCTGGATTATAACGTAGTTTAAGTGCAGGGAGGCATAGGTAAAGCACATTATAATATCATTGGTCAGAGAGGGTGAAAGCAGATTATAATGTACACAGCAGAGGGACTCCTTGGGATCATAGGGAGAACATTACAACGTCATGTGCTGGATTTTGTGGGGTACGTTACAAATGTGCTACATACACACCTCTGTTCCCGGGACTGCCATGGATGAACATGTCAAACACGGACACCCTAGCTGTCTCATTTGGATAGATTGATAGCCTAGCACCCCCGCTGTTAAATGAGAGTACAGCGCCGCCCAACCTAAGATCCTCGGATGTGCTCATGAACTGTAAGAGACAGGGGACGGAAAATGTCCACTCTTCCCAGAATGTGATTTTGACTGCCTCGAGATGAGGGGCGACAATCCGAGCAAGAAGGGCTTCCGAGTATGTGTTAAAACCGCAAAATTGAAAGAAGCGAAGATTAGGAAGTGTGATGTGTATCGTGTCGTCCATATGCGTCAAGTCCACGTCGACATGGTGGTTGCAGGACCCGGGATCAAATCCAATCCATAGAATCTCCAAATGGGGCATGAGCGAAACTCGACGGAGGAATTGATCCGGTTGGAGGTGGGTGGATGGCGGGATATTCACAAGTGAAAGTGCGACGAGGCCCATGGAAGCTGAAAGTAGTGGGGATCCTATGGGAGACATGAGGTTGACCAATATGAGGTGGTGTAGTTGTGGTGCTTGAAAAGCCTTGGGAAATAGAAAGTCCGTGTCGTGCATCGGTGCAATGCACAGAAATTCTAGCATCGGAAATTTGCCGTCTATGGGGGCGATGACTTTCTCCGTCATAGGAAATGGTGTCCGAAAGCGGATCCTACGCACGCGATCACGGTGCTCGAGGGCAAGTATGATTCCCTCTACATCATTTTCTGTCATGCGGTCGTCAAATCCAGTATAAAAGTGATCTATAATGATTGGGAATGGTGGTGAATGCGCCAGCATGTCTGCAACTGGTGTTCCAGGTGTGCAAAGGAGGCAAAGTCCGAGGTGAGATGGGGACCCAAGAATGAGGTGTCGCCATCTTCGGCAAACGTGCGTGAGCTTGTACCACCAACGTTCGCAATTCCATTTCGGCCCCAATAGCATGCGATCACCGTAACCTTCGTCTCCATCTAAAAGAGGCGGCCGATAGAGATAAAAGATGTTGAGAAGGCAATCGTCGTCGAGGACATCGATAGGCGCACTATATCGGACCAATTGCACGATTGCAGGTGCAGTCGCGATTCGTTGAGAACCTAGAGCCGACGATTATCTGCAAAGGGGACGTACCTGCAGTATTGGGACCCGTGACTCTCCACACCTGTGTCTATGCTTTCGGTGGATAGAACGCGAGAGATGTGGTGAACAAGATGAGACATGTGGGGATTGTGAGTCCGGACGAGACCTGAGGCCTGAGCGCTGAGCGAGCCTGAGGTTTGACGGTTCCGCGTGAGGCTCCGCGTGAGACCCGTGACCGCGTTGAACGTATGTTGAACGGCCATTTGTTTACTGTGCTTTGGTCATCGTCGCCCACGCCCGCATCCGAGTCGCTGCGTTGGAACATTTCGGGTTTCGGGGCTTGCATCAGGAAACCTCCGTCTCTTAATGTTCTCAGAGCAAACTTTAAGCGAGCCAAAAATGGTAGCTATGGCCCACTAACTTGAAGATGCTTAAGGAGTCCAAAAATTTCTTGATGCGTCTCGGCAGCCTACCATTCCCAGTTTACGTCCTGTAGTCTGACACTGGCACTGTAATTGAATATTGAACATATTGAATGGCTGTCTCGTATCCACATCCCAGATTCAATCTCTCTCATCTACTCCGCAGAAACAAGTGGTCCAGAGCACTGCGGCTCTCACCGCGTACTCCCCGTCCCCTCTCTAGATCTATTAATCTGTAAATGAATTCGACACCTGTCACCCGTCGGTCTCACGCGACCATGATTTAAGGCACCGATTCAGCTACTCGATAATGGTTCCGAGTCACCGTTCACCAGTCACCCCTCAGCAAATTTCATCCCTATGGGCGGAAATTCTGCCAGGTGGCCCTTTCGAATGGGATCTCCATTACATATAGACGCTGTGGGCCTCATCACCTTCCCTCTTTCGATTCAAAACGTCGATCCATCTACTTATGTCTTTCCAAATTGAGTTTTACCAGCCTTCCTCAACTGCTGTGGCGTCCTTTTGGGCTGATACATCCTTCTGGTACAACCTGCGTTTCCATCCCTTTGCTCAAGCTCTATGCGTGAATAAGTTCCGCCACAGATAGCCTCCCCTTCACTGAACAAGAGGACGAAGAGAACTTTGTGATCACGTCTCTTGAAACCGATTTTATTCCTTGTCTCTGTGTTGACCGCGTCCCCGGATATCGCCTCATCCAGCTAGCCAAGGGTTTTCAAGGTTCGCAGCTCTTGCAACACGAAGAGGACGACGAGCGCCCTCTGACGCGAAGTAATCTGCCGCAGCCGAACCCGAAGTCTGCTGCACGAAGTAGCAAGGCTGACGGTGAACCGGTAGTGGGAAGCACGGCACCCATCGGGGAGGTCCCAAGGGAACTTTTTCTTTATTGGTCTCTCCATCTACACTCTTTCATTTGCTTGACGAAAGGTAAGGTCCCATGGCTCCTGGGTGGTGTCAGCTAGGCGATTTACAGTGTATCGCCTTTCTTAGATCGTCAATCCTCGCGGAGGAGGGTTTCAGAGGTGTGCCTGCCTGCACTTATTGGCCGATGTCGCACTACGCTCGCTGGCTACGCTGCGGATGGAAATATTCACGGGAACCTCCAATTCACGAGGTATGCTACTTGATTTGCAGAATTATATGCATATCTTTTTTCATTGTGGGGCAATCCACTATCCAGAGTTCGAGAAGAGGGGCTGATATATGTGCTACACAAGCCACGAGAGCCCTGACTATAGCGGGGGGTTCACCCGTCAAAAATTGTAGTTGAAAGCGGGTTTGTTACAAAGACGAAGTATACATGTTAGTTTATACACTGAGATGTACACAATAGCGATCGAAATCAATTTTGAGGAACAAAAGAATGACATGCCACCGCACATCTGATAGATACAAGACATGTGTGAGGGTCGGAGACAGCTCGACAATATATGGAACTCGAAAGTAACGGTCATTGATGCGACAGTGATAATCGGATAACTCCACGTGCAGGAAAAGGAGGTATAACTGATCACTTACATGATGATACCGGCCAGAATAAATCCGTGCGCATTGTCCGCGTGGGCCATGCCCTGCATCGCGATCCCTATGATGGCCGGGGTCATTGTGGTATTGAGAATACAACCCGGAAAGTTTGTAATGGGGTCCAACATCATATCTCCAAGCCTCTCCACATGCTATGAACCACGACTCAAAAGGGGATGGATATGGCGTCTTCAAGACGAACAAGGGTGACAGGGTGGCCTGCATTCTGGCGAGTGTCGATGAATCCATTGAATGCATCCGCACTGTCGTTGCTAGGAGAATATGCGAGCTCCTTCAGCTCTGGGAGAAGGTCGTCGGGGGATTCTCCGTAACCAAATTGTAGAGAACTAGATAGCTTTCCGACGACACCGTTAGCAACGAAAAGGTTCTTCACGTTGTTGAACGACCTCAGAAGTGAGCGCCAATCAGTGGGTTCGGCCTCGTTTTGCAACTCTGGCGAGGGGCAATTGTCCTTGTAGTCCAGAGTGAGACCCACGACAGAAGAGAATAATGGGCTGAGAGCGTTTAATACCTGCGCCGCATTCGATACCCTATGCCCAGGCCTGCCCCCAACGAGCACGTCGAACACGGACAGCCCGACTGTCTCATACGGATATACTGACAGCCTAGCTCCCCCGATATCGAATGAGAGTATAGCGCTGCCCAACCTAAGATCCTCGGATGAGCTCATGAACTGCAAGAGGCATGGGACAGAAAATGTCTGCTCATCCCAGAATGCGATTCGGACCAACTCGAGATGAGGGGCGGTGATCCGAGAAAGAAGGGCTTCTGAGTATGCGTTGAACCCGGCAAATTGAAAGAAGTGAAGATTGGGAAGTGAGATATGTGCCGCGTTATGCATATGCGTCTCGTCCAGGTCAACATAGTGCCCGAAGTCAAATCCAATCCATAGAATCTCTAGTTGGGGCATGAGCGAAACTCGATGGAGTAATTCATCCGGTTGGAAGTAGGTGGACGGCGGGATATGTACAAGTGAAAGTGCAACGAGGCCCGTGGCAGCTGAAAGTAGTGGGGACCCTATGGGACAGGTGAAGTTAACCAACATGAAGTAGCGTAGTTGTGGTGCTTGAAATGTCGTTGGAAATAGAAAGTCCATATTGTGCATCGGCGCAAGGCACAGATATTCCAGCATCGGAAATTCGCCATCAATGGGAACGATGACTTTCTCCATCACCAAAATTGATGTCCGAAGGCGGATCTTGCACACACGATCACGGTGCTCGAGGGCAAGTGTGATTCCCTCTACATCGTTCGCCGTCATGCAGTCGCCATATTCAATGCGAAAGTGATCTATAATGATTGGAAATGGAGGTGAATGCGCTAGCATCTCTGCTACTGGTGTACCAGGTGCGCAAAGGAGGCAAAGACTGAGGTAGGATGCGGACCCAAGGATGAGGTGTCGCCATCTTCGGCAAATGTGCGTGAGCTTGTACCACCAACGTTCGCGGTTCCATTCCAGCCCCAAAAGGATACGATCACTGTGATCTTCGTTTCCATCTAAGAGAGGCGGCCGATAGAGATAAAATATGTTGAGAAGGGAATCGTCGTCGAGGACATCGATAGGTGTCCTATGTTGGATCAATTACACAATTGCAGATGCAATCGTGTTTTGTTGAGAACCTAAAGCCGACCACAATCTGCAAAGGGACGCACCTGCGGTGTTTGGACCCATGACTTTCCACACCTTTGTCCATGCTTTCGGTAATTAGGACGCGAGAGATGTGATGTCCAAGATGAGACATGTGGGGATCGTAAGCGCTTAAGCGCCGACGGCGAGACCTAAGCGAGGTTTGGTTGTTCCGCTGTGATGACCGTTTGTTTGTTTGTTTACAGGACTTTGGCTATGGCCACATTGGCATTGGAACGTTTCGGCTCTCCGCGCTTGAAGCTTGACGCGCTTGACGGGCCACCATTCCGCAGCGATATAGTGCTTATGAGGACGGATACAGTAAAGCTCACAAAACCCGAGAAACTCCCTTCGTGAGGAATAGATGGCAGCGATTTACAAGCGACTGGTTTTGTTTTCTCATCTTGTTCCATTGGCTCAAGAATTGACTTTCCCACTCTCAGACCTAGTTGCTGCGGGCCTGCGGCTCCTCTCTCTTCCAACCCAATTTGACGTCCATAACACCTCTGGGCGCATATTCACTCCTTGTTAAAGGCTCTCGGCTGAGAGCTGATGGCAAGCAGACGTCAACGAAATAGCGATTGTGATACGTAATGAGCGCTTAAGGTGGCGGGGTGGCGGTACCCGTCCGAGTCAGCCCAGCCGTGGCGGTACTCACTCGTCAACCACTTCTCCCATCAATTCTCTCTCCGCTGGCATGGTTCACCTCCCACCCGCCATCACTGGCCTTCAATCGCCCCAAGTCACTGGCAAAGGCGCCTCAAATTGTGAGCCCGAGCCGTCACAGTAAGTCACAGCTCCCGGCCATGTTTACGAATTTCTGAGTAAAAACGGCGCACGGACAACAGACTATACAGCGCACTGATTCACATCCTCGATGACGATTCGCTTCTCAATTTATTCCTTCTCTATCGGCCAGACTTTGTCAATGAAGATGAAACTAATGATGATATAGTCTTACTTGGGGGAAATTGGATCCGCGAACGCTGGTGGTACAAACTCACACATGTTTGTCGAAGGTGGCGATACCTCATACTTGGCTCGGCACCCTACCTCGGCCTTCGTCTCCTTTGTACGTATGGCACGCCGGTATCAGACATGCTCGCACATTCACCTCCCCTTCCACTCATCGTCGATCACTTCGGCCTGGATGATCATACCATCACTGCAGAAGAGGAAGAGGGAGTATTGCTTGCACTTCAACACCGCGATCGTGTACACCGCATCCGCCTTGACATGCCTATTCCGCACTTGCAGAGGCTGATTCTGGCTATGGATGGAGAATTTCCGATGCTGGAAAACCTCGTTCTTATGCCTCCCGACAAACGCGATACTGGCCTAGTTCTTCCCAAAGCGTTTCAGGCACCACATCTACGCCACCTCATACTTGTGAACTTTGCTTTTCCAATTGGATCTGCATTGCTTACGACTGGTGTGGGCCTTGTCACGCTCTTTCTTGATTATATCTACCCATCGTCCTACTTTCGCCCGAACTACTTGGTCGACCGCCTTTCAATCATGCCCCAGTTAGAGATCCTGGGTGTCAGCTTTCATTCTCCTACTCCTATCCGTGAGTTCAAGAGGCAATTGTTGCAAACGCCAGTTAGGGCACATGCGACGCTTCCTAACCTTCGTTGGTTTGACTTCAGAGGTGTTAGCGCTTATTTGGAAGCGATTCTCCCCCGGATGACTACCCCACTCATGGAAAAGCTCCAAGTCATCTTCTTCAACCAGCTCACCATTTCGATCCCGTGTCTCCTGCAATTTATGAACGCAGCGACTAACCTCAAGTTCACCAGTGCGGAGGTTACCTTTGATGATGGCTTTATGAACGTGAGGTTGTATCCGCGTGAGGGGGCTGCGCTTAATGCCTCATTCATTCGGGTTGGTTGCCCACATTTGGAATGGCAATTAGCTGTAGCAGTGCAAATTTCAGACCAACTCAGGGAAATATTATCTGCTGCCGTATATCTCACTTTCAAGTACGGGAAGGACGTTTCGTCTCTTAGTTCGGGCAACGAAACCGACCTAATAAGGTGGCGCGAAATCCTTGGGTCGTTCGGCAATGTAAAGACCCTTCGTGTGCCGACCGCCCTTGTCAAGGTCCTTTCTCATGCACTTGCACCACAATCAGACGAAGGAGAATCATCTGAGGACCTATTACCTGAGCTGAAGGAGCTCGAATGTGTTATGACAGACGAGGTTGAGGATGCATTCGCTGCATTCATCGTTGCCCGCCAAAATTCTGGCCGTCCCGTAACTACCCTTCGTGGATAAGGGTGAACCTCGGTCCGCAACGGATGACTAGCCTTGGTGTGTACTCCGTCCTTTGAAGCGATAATTCACTGAGTTATTCATTCGTTATCAGAACTACAGCCCATACCTTTTTCCACTTCACACCCTCCACTGGACCATTATGAATAGAATGATATGATCAGTCCCAGCTCACATGATTAACGTTTAACACCCGCATACTGGTATGACAGTGTGCCTCATCATGCACATCATATTTCGGTTTTCCTTGCACTGTACGTTGGTCTCCTGGCTTTCACCATACAATGGCGCTGCACAACGTTTGCCTTTCATTGTACTCCAACAAACTTGGTTTATTTTACAGCCGATGTAAATGAGTAATATATTGCTGTCTGTGGAGGATTAAACTGCAACTGTGTGGAGGTGTTGCTCACCGCTCACCTCCGTTTTTTATTTATATATTTTGTTTTCGAGAGGAATCGATAACATAAGACATTAAATTTAATATTTTTGGTTGCCTGTGACATGACATAATCGTGACACCATGTCTCCGTTTGCCGACATTAAGTCGATGCACCGCCAGCTCGACACCGATCGTTTGTTTAACATTTTTTGCGATATCTTGGGCCAAGACAGCGAAAGGGCGATTTCAGGGAGGGAACCCCCAAGATACTGTACTCCTGGATCGTGATTCCTTGGAACGACCCACCAAACGCTGTGCTCGGCAGTCTCCGCGAGCACGCTTCATCTGTTCCCTTCAACGGCTGCGCAGGAGCGACTCGGATTGGCGCCGGTACATACGATCTCACGGAGTCATGTCGTTTCTCTCTCTCTCGCCAGAACTGATCGAAGAGATCGCCTCGTATCTGCGCGCACAAGACCTCGCGGCCCTCGCCCTCTGCTGCAGACGCTTTCGCGACGTGGTGGAGGGGTCCCTCCTGCTGCAGTACGCTTGCCGCACCGAGCTGGCGGGCGTTTACGACCCGCTGTGGGATCTCTCCGGGCGTTCCATTTCCGACCGGCTGGAGACGCTCAGACGGTGGGAGGCATCCTGGAGGGACCTGGGCAGATACCTGATCGCCCCGCGGCTCGTCATCCCCGCGGAGCGCGACCTCTACGGTCCGTTCTTCCTCTGCGACGACTATCTGTTCGCGGTCGACTGGCAGGGCCACCCGTCGGGCCTGCGCCAGCCCGCGCTGCTGTACGTCGATCTGCGCGACGCGCTGAGGGTAGGGCAGCACACGTGGAAGCAGATCGACTATCCGCGCGGCTCGATCGCGATCACGCAGGCGTTTTCGATCGAAGAGGACGACCTCGTCGTCTCGGTCCTCAGGTGAACGCCGAGTTTCTTTCCCCCCCCGACTCGGCATGCTCCCCCCCCCACGTCGTCCTTTAATTTCCTTTTTTTTCCCCGATTGCTCAGCTTGCCGCGGCTCGATAATGCGCCGACAAAGACGATCCTGCGGTTCATGAGCCTCGAGACGGGCGGGGCGCACCCGCTGGCGAGGGAAGCGGACCTCCAGCTCGACACGACCCTGCCCGTCAACCTTCTCGATGTGCGGGCGGACGTGATCGGCGACCAGATCGTGCTCGTCCTGGTGGACCTGCGCACCGATGACCCAGACAGCGACGTCATCTATCTGGTAGATTGGAAGCAGGGACGCATGACGCTGGTAAGTTCAAACGCTCTCATACAGCACAGTCCGCGATATCTCCAACCACATAACACGCCAGGTACACCGCGCGCCAAACGGGACATACGAAGGCGCGCTCGCCGTGCTGTCGCCCGAGCTAGTGCTCTTTCTCAAGCGCGACACACCGTCAATAGAGCTTTGTCGGGTGACCAGTCCAAGGTCGAGAGGCAGGACGAGCAACGACGACGACGAGGATATCATACCACCAAGCCTTCGCATCGTGCGCACGCTCGCGCTCCCCGCCTTCCACCCCGACTACCGCGTGCACACGGCCTACATGCAAACAGACCGGCACACCGAGCGCCAGCGCCAAGCGCCTCCTCCGCAGCCGGAGGACGACGCGGAAGAGGCGGAGGCGCGACCGGTGCGTGCGCCCGCGCCCCTCCCATTTCACAGCGCGCCGGAGGACATGGTCGTCGGCATCACGTTCCTCCTGCGCTTACGTGGGCCGCGTGCGGTCTGGAAGAAAGTCGTCACGACGGTCAGCCATCGCGCGCTGTTCGAGCTCGCCGCGGACGAAGGATGTCCTCTGGACGACTCCTCCGACGAGGAGGGCGACGACGATGAAGATGATGATGACGAGGATGCCGATGCCGATGGGGGCCGAGAGAGTCCGATCGAGCGGGGACAGGTATTGGTGTCGTGGGACGAGTGGGGCCCCAGCGCTGCGCGCGTCATCTCCCCGTCCTCCTTCCAGTGGATCACGGCGCACGCAGGCCAACGCTGGCTCTCGCTCGAATCGGACAGGCTCGTGATCCGCGATTTCAGCACCGTACGCGTCCGACGCGCGCACGCGCGGCGCGAGGGGGGGAGGGCGGAGGGCGGCGGCGGTGCAGCAGCCGATGGTGGTGGAGGCGCCGCGCCGTCCGCGTCCGCGTTCGACGGGGCGCAGAGGGTCATTCGGGGCGGGTCGGGGACGTGTTTTTTGGGTGACGTGGTGTCGGAGTTGCCGTTCGTGGAGACGCACGTGGATGCGCGCGAGCATGCTCGAGACATGGTCTTGACGGACGGCGAGCGACTGGTGGCATTCGTGCGCGCGGTAAGCCATGACCAAACTTTTTTTTTTTCGAACGGTTTGTTGAGCAACGTTGGTTTGGGTACAGGGTCAGCCTCCGTCGTTTGACGTCCACGTGCTCGAGGACCTGGAGGACTTGCGGTCGTCGTCCTCGGGCTCTTCCACCTCATCCTCTCCGACTCGATCCCGCACTCAGTCCCGCAGCCGATCTCGCACATTTGGCGAAGCGCCGGCGCTCGCCAACGGGAGCGCCTATCAATCAGCGTAGTTGTATCTTGGATTCTTGGGGGCCCTCAAATCACGCATACGTATAATAGCCCACGTTCGCGTCGGTCGCGCATATAAATATACCATCTTGATCGTAAATCAATTGACATAGTAGTACTGTATTCCGCATGTTACACACGAGAAATGCGTTGCTCTGAACTGTTTAAAAAACCAAAAAATATATAGATAATGTAATTGCCACGAGCGTCGTAGCATTCGGAGACAAAAGGGAGGAGATATCCAGGATGTTAGGGATCTGGGATGACGCCGTGCTCGACATCCAACTGGAGCTCGTGCATCGCCTCACGCCCACGCAGAGCCCATGCGTGCACCGAAGCGGGATCCTCGCACCACACCTCGCCACGCTCAGACAGCAACACGCCCGCGCGCATCCACCCAGCGACACTACTCTGCAACCGTGCAGCGTGCAATATGCCGATCACGGCGAGGAGCGTCTCGTCGAAAGTAGCAGGTGCTGCTGCTGCGGCATCTGTATCGACGACGTGGGGGGCAGCAGCGGCGGACGACGCAGGCTGTTGCTTCTCCTTCTTGCGCTTGCGCTTCTGACGCTTCTCCTCGTTGCCGTCTTGTGTCGAGGGTGACGATAATCCGTCCGGGGTGGTGGGCTCCTCGGCCTCGTGCGCGGCTGCGGCTGCGGCTGCGGCTGCGTCTTGTTCGTGCTGGAGAGCGACGAGGTCGACGTTTCTCCGCGCGCGCGTATACTCGGGTACGCAGAGGTGGTTGTACGGTTGGAGCGCGGCTTTGGCATGGGAATCGTCGAGCAGGACCGTCGTGGCCGCAGAGTGGCCCGTCCACGTCTGCGGCGAGGAGGAAGTGGTGGGGTGCTGAGGTGTTAGGGCCGCCCATGGCTTTTCGAGATCCTTGATTGTTTGGA
>Ga0307510_10010459_pt1 | contig 11022 bp, 7 predicted proteins | sample 12_EM_MG_FD_207224 | JGI IMG/M metagenome (GOLD analysis project Ga0307510, IMG submission 207224) | Populus trichocarpa ectomycorrhiza microbial communities from riparian zone in the Pacific Northwest, United States - 12_EM | ecosystem: Host-associated > Plants > Roots > Unclassified | place... | reverse complement strand
ATACTTGTTTGAAATACCATTAGTGGATCCTCTAACCTTGACAATTATTTTATCCTTGTTTAATCCTTATATCAATATCACATCTCAAAGCTCTCTTTAACTCCTTTTCTGTTATTATCTATTTCTTTATTTGTAGTTTATACAGTTAATCTCCTTGTGGTTCGACCCCGGTCTTGTCGGGTTATTTATTACTTCGACACTCCTACACTTGGGAGAAGACATCAACTCTTTGGTCGTGTCAGTATCAATGAGGTTTCTTTGGTACTGGCATTTCAAATGACATTGATTAACTATCCGGGTTTGGATAGCTAATGGTATCAATGAGGTTCCATTGGTGCCGACATTCCTTAAATTGATTAGTTGATCCTGGGTAATTAGGTGACTAATAATGTTAGTAAAGATTACTAAAATCGGCATGGTTATCCCAGTTAAGGGAAAAAGATAAATTGATTAACTATTTCGGGTTGGAAATAGTTAAGGATATCAAAGGGTCGCATTGGTATCGACAACTATTTTTAGTGTGATTAGCTACTCCGGGTAAGGAGGCTAATGATATCAAGGGTTCTTGACATCGACAACTTAGATGATAAACCAAATATGGAAAAGAATTGATTAACTATTCCAGGGTAGGAATAGTTAATGATATCAATCGATTGTATTGATATCGGCACTTGAATGAAATTGATTAGTCCAACCCGGTAATGGGAGACTAATGATACTAATAAGATTCATTAGTTTTAGCAATTACATTTCAGAGTATAGGAGGAAAAGTGTTAATTAGTTATTTTGAAAGAACAGGATAAACTAATGATATCGAGAGAAAAATATCTTGGTATCAAGTAAGAATTGATACATAAAGAGATGACATTCGAAATCATTTTAGTCATGTTGTGATTTCCAAGATGAAATTATTCTCGGCAATTGGTTAGGATTCTAGATGGAAAATGCATATTGTAAAGAAGTCTATGCCAAATTTTATGTGTTAAAAGAAATGCCATGAAAATTATTACATGTTGTTGTTATGATTGTTGTTATTACCTTTTTATCTTTATATGTACATGTTAATTGTTATTTTCAGGTCCATCAGGCTCATGCTAGGAGTGATCTTAGTTTAGCTATCTTTTGATATGTAATTATATTGTAATTCATGACACTTATTGTTGCAAATCAGTTCGCTGACAAGTATGTGCATCACTGAATCAATTCGCTGACGAGTATGTGCTTCGTCGATCAGTTCCCTGATGAGTCTGTGCTTCGGCAAATCAGTTCACTAACGAGTCTGTGCTTCACCGATCAGTTCCCTAACAAGTTTGTGCTTCAGTGAATCAGTTCCCTGACGAGGTTATGTGGTCTAGGGAATCAGTTCGCTGACAAGTCTGTGCTTTAATGAATCAGTTCGCTCACAAGTCTATGTTACAGCAAATCAGTTCCCTGACGAGATTGTGTGGTGTAGGGAATCAGTTCGTTGACGAGTATGTGCATCACTGAATTAGTTCGCTGACGAGTCTGTGCTTCGTCGATCAGTTCGCTAACGAGTCTGTGCTTCAGCAAATCAGTTCACTGACGAGTCTGTCCTTCAGGGAATCAGTTCGCTGACGAGGTTATGTGGTCTAGGGAATTAGTTCACTGACGAGTATGTGCTTCAGCGAATCAGTTCAATGAGGAGTATGTGCGTCGACGAATAAGTTTGCTTATGAGTCTGTGCTTCATCGGATCAGTTCCCTAACGAGGTTGTGTGGTCTAGAGAATCAGTTCCCTGACGAGTCTCTGCTTCGGCGAATCAGTTCGCTCAAAGTCTGTGCTTCATCAAATCAGTTCCCTGACGAGGTTGTGTGGTGTAGGGAATCAATTCGCTGACGAGTATGTGCATCACCAAATTAGTTCACTGACAAGTTTATGCTTCACTGATCAGTGCGCTAACACTGTCCTTCAGCGAATCAGTTCACTAACGAGTCTGTCCTTCAACGAATCAGTTCGTTGATGAGGTTGTGTGGTATAGGGAATCAGTTCGCTGATGAATCTATGCTTCAGCGAATCAATTCCCTAACGAGTCTGTGCGTCGGTGAATTAGTTCGATGAGGAGTCTATGTGTCGGCGGATCAGTTCGCGAACGAGTTCAGTTCCCTGACGAGGTTGTGTGGTCTAGGGAATTAATTAGCTGACGAGTTTGTGCTTCAGCGAATCAGTTCGCTTAAAAGTCTGTGCTTCAGAGAATCAGTTCCCTGACGAGGTTGTGTGGTGTAGGGAATCAGTTTGCTGACGAGTATGTGCATCACCAAATCAGTTCGCTAATGAGTCTGTGCTTCACTAATCAGTTCCCTGACGAGTCTGTGCTTCAGCGAATCAATTCACTGACGAGTCTGTCCTTCAGCGAATTAGTTCGCTGACGAGGTTGTGTGGTATAGGGAATCAGTTCGCTGACGAGTCTGCGCTTCCCCGACCAGTTCCCTGACGAGTATATGCTTCAGCGAATCAGTTCCCTGAAGAGGTTGTATGGTGTAGGGAATCAGTTCGTTGTCGAGTCTTTGCATCAGTGAATCAGTTAGCTGACGAGTCTGTGCATCAGCGAATTAGTTAGCTGACGAGGTTGTGTGGTGCAATGAATGAGGTTACTGACGAGTTTGTGCTTCAGCGAATCAGTTCGCTCACAAGTCTGTGCTTCAGCGAATCAGTTCGCTGATGATGTTGAAGTGCAGCGAATCAGTTATATGACGGGTATCTGCTTTATGGAATCAGATCGCTGATGAATCTGTATACCAGCGAATCAATTTGCTGACGAGTTTGCATTTAAACGAATCAGTTCATTGACTAGTTTATGTTGTAGCAACTCAGGTCGCTGGCGAGTGCGTGTCATCAGATTTGCTGATGAATCTGTGGTCCAGAGAGTCAGATCACTAATGAGTCTATGCTTTAGTGACACAGATCACTGACGAGTCTGTGCATCACCAAATCCGGTCACTGACGAGTCTATGCTTCACCGAATCAATTCGCTGATGAGTCTGTGCTTCACCGAATCCGTTTGTTGATAGTTTATGCTTCACCGAATCCATTCACTGACGTGTTTGCGGTGCAGCGAATCAGTTCGCTGACGAGTCTATGCTTCGCCAATCAGTTCCCTAACAAGTCTGTGCTTCAGCACATTAGTTGGCTGACGAGTCTGTGCTTCAGCGAATCCGTTCGCTGACGAGTTTGTGCTTCTCTGAATCCGTTTGCTAATGAGGTTGAGGTGCAGCGAAGCAGTTCATTGATGAGTCTGTGTCACCAGTTTTGCTGACAAACGTCCGTTATAGCGATTCAGATGGCTGACAAGGCTGTGCTTCAGCGACTCAGTTCGCTGACGAGTCTAGCTCAGCGAATCAGTTCGCTGACGAGTTTGCGTTGCAGCGAATCAGTTCGCTGAGTAGTCTTTGCCTCAGCAAATAAGTTTGTTAACAAGTATGTTCTTTAGCGATTCAATTCGGTAAAGAGTCTCTACTTTAGCTAATCTGTTCGCTGACAAGTCTTTGCTTCAGCAAATCAGTTTCTTGACGAGTCTGTGCTTCACCGTATTCGTTTGTTGACGAGGTTGAGGTGCAGCAAATCAGTTCGCTAACGAGTCTGTGCTTCAGCGAAGCCGTTCGCTGACGAGTGTGCATTATAGCGAATCATTTCCCTGATGACTCGATGTTCCGACAGATCAATTTGCTGACAAGTCCGTGTCACCAGTTTTGCTAACAAACTTGCATTGCAGCGAATCAGTTTGCTAACTAATCTATGCTTCAGCGAATCAGGTCGCTAACGAGTTTGTGCTTCACCGATTCAGTTCGCTGATGAGGTGTGGCGCACCGAATCAGTTCGCTGATGATTCTATGTTCTAGCGGATCAGATCGCTGACGATTCCATGTCACCAGTTCGATGACAAGTTTATGGTGCAGCGAATCAGTTCGTTGATTAGTCTTTGTTTCAATGAATTAGTTCGCTGACAAGTCTGTTATTCAACGATTCAGTTCACTGACAAGTATGTGCTTCAGCAAATCAGTTCGCGGATGAGTCTTTACTCCAAAGGATCTGTTCGCTGATGACTATGTGTTCCAGCAAATCTTTTCACTGACGAGGTTGTGTGGTGCAATGAATCAGTTCGCTGAAAAGTATGTGCATCACCGAATCAGTTCGCTGACGAGTCTGTGCTTCTCCGAATCTGTTCGTTAATGAGTTTGCGGTGCAACGAATCAGTGCACTGACAAGTATACGATGCAGCGGATCATTTCGCTGACGAGATCGTGTTACCAGTTTCGCTGACAAACTTGCGTTGGAGCGAATCAGTTCGCAGCGATTTAGGAGGATGACGAGTCTGTGCTTCAGCTGATCAGGAGGCTGACGAGCCTGTGCTTCAGCGAATGAGTTCCCTGACGAGTCTGTCCTTTAACGAATCAGTTTACTGACGAGGTTGAGGTGCAGCAAAGTAGTTCGCTGACGAGTCTGTGCTTTAGCGAATCTGGTCATTGACGAGTCTATGCTTCAGCGAATCAGTTCCTTGACGAGTTTGTGCATCACCGAATCAGTTCGCTGACAAGTCTATGATTCACTGAATTCGTTTGTTGATGAGGTTGAGGTGCAGCGATTCATTGCGATTCATTTCGCTGACGAGTGTGCGTTGCAGCAAATCAGTTCGCTGACGAGTCTGTGCTTAAGCGATTAAGTTCCCTGATGAGGTTATGTGGTGTAGCGAATTAGTTCACTGACAAGTATGTGCATCACTGAATCTGTTCGCTGATGAGTATGTGCATCACCGAATTAGTTCACTGACGAGTCTGTGCTTCTCTGAATTCGTTCGCTGACGAGTTTGCGGTGCAGCAAATCAGTTCGCTGATGAGTCTGTGTCACCAGTTTCACTGACGAACTTGCGGTGTAGCGAATCAGTTCGCTGACAAGTGTGTGCTTCAGCTAATCAGTTCGTTAACGAGTCTATGCTTCAGCAATTCAGGTTGATGACGAGTCTGTGCTTCAGCGAATCATTTCGCTGACGAGTCTGTGCTTCAGCGATTCAGTTCGCTGACGAGTAGGTGCATCACCGAATGAGTTCGTTGACGAGTATGTGCATCAACAAATCAGTTCGCTAACGAGTGTGTGCTCCAGCGATTCAGGCTGATGATGAGTCTATGCTTCAGCAAATTAGTTCACTAATGAGTCTAGGGTTCAACGAATCAGTTCACTGACGAGTTTGCGTTGCAGCAAATCAGTTCGCTGAGCAGTCTTTACTTCAGCGAATCAGTTCACTGATGAGTCTGTGCTTCAGCTAATCTGTTTGCTAACGAGTCTGTGCTTTAGAGAATCAGTTTGCTGACATCGAATCTGTTCGCAGACGAGTGTTCGTTGCAGCGAATCAGTTCCTTGATGACTCTATGTTCCAGCAGATCAGTTCGCTGACGAGTCCATGTCACAAGTTTCACTGACGAGTCTGCGCTTTAGCGAATCTGGTCATTGACAAGTCTGTGCTTCAGTGAATCAATTCGCTGACAACTCTCTACTTCAACGAATTAGTTCACCGATGTGTTTAGGCTTCACCGAATCCGTTCGCTGATGAGGTTGAGGTGCAGCGCATCAGTTCCTTAACGAGTTTTTGCTTCAGCAAATCTGTTCCCTGACAATTTTGTGCTTCAACGAATCCGTTTCGTGACTAGTCTATCCTTCAGCGAATTAGTTTGTTGCCAATTCTGTGCTTCACCGATTTAGTTCACTGACGAGGTTGAGGTGCAGTGAATCAGGTTGCTTAAGAGTATGTGAATCAGTTCGCTGACAAGGTTGTGTGGTGCAGGGAATCAGTTCCCTGACGAGTCTATGCTTCAGCGAATCCGTTCCCTGATGAATATGTGCTTCAGTGAATTCGTTCGCTGACGAGTTCGCGTTGCAATGAATCAGTTCGCTGATGACTTTATGTTCCAGCAAATCCGTTCGCTGACGATATCGCACCCTCATGAGAGCGCGACGACCCTTCCCGGAGCGGGGAATTGATTTTGGGGTCTTTGTTTTATGTAAAAGGGAGTCGCCACCTAGTATTATGGTTACTAGAAAACCGAACTGGTCTTCAGAGATTCTAAGTCAAGGGACTTGTTCCGTAAAGGGAAGGTTTTAGCACTCCTAGTACTCCTTACCTATGGTAAGCTGCTTGGTGTTTGGTTTGCCTTATAATTGCTATGGTGTTGGTGTTCTCTAATCAGTTTCCTAGGATAAGTTTGCTATGATGAACAAACTTAGGTTCAAAGTCTAAAAGAAAGAACCCTTGGCCAATATGTCTATAGAGTCCCAAGGAGAACCGATGTAGATCTCTTGAAATTTATGTTTGATTTGAACTAAATTTACAACCTATGAATTAAGAGGCACCTAAGATAGAAATATAAAGAGATTCAATGTGCTTAAAAGCTCATTTTTCCCTTGGTATTTCAAGTGTTCGCGACTCGTAAATCGCAAGGAAGAGAAACAAAAAAACTAAGCTAGAAATCTAAGGAAATTCAAGGTGCTTTAAAAGCTCATTTTTGCCTTAGTATTTCATACTTTCACTACTCATAAACCGTGGAACAAAAATTGAAATGTCCGCAATTATAATTGAGGCTCTTTCAATGATGTGCAATTAAATTGTTCTAAATAACATTTTGGGCATAAATCTACCCTTATGTTAAAAATGAACAAGTTGTATTACTCTCAACAATATTTTAGACATTTACCTTTCATAGGTTTCTTTGTCCTTATATTATTAAAGGATAATGACTTATTATTCCTAGAAAAGTATTTTGGATATTAACCACTTTATCCAAATATTGACAGTGAATAATAAAGGAATTCCCCAAAAATAATATGAAACCCCCGAATAAATCTACACGGAATGGGAAATAAATATTTGTCTGATACAGTAAATTGAATATTTACCTTAATGGGGGTGGTATTGGATTTTTTATATTATTCGGGGAAATTATTTTTATGTACACACCAGTGTAAATATTATGATATAAATGTAAACCTAGAAGGATAGTGAATTAAATATTACACTAAGCATGTCAAATATATATTTACCTTAGAGGAATGACATTGGGTTGAGAAATTTTGACTGAAAAGTTTTTGTACCGAGTTTAAAAAATGGAAACTTGAAAAATACCAGAAAATAAAAAAAGACAAAAATGAGAATAAAAATTATATGAAAGAAAATAAAAATAAATAAATAATAGTAACATGTAATTTAATGAAATTCAAATTCACCAGTTTTAAGTTTGGTATAAACCAGGGTCAGGACCCGGGAAAAATTACCCGTGAAAAATTAAAGGTGCAAGGCAAGGACATAAAGGGAATTTTTTAAAAGTTATTGCCTATAAATAGGCTTGTTGGCCGAAACTTATAGAAATGTTTAGGAATGAAAATTATTCATCTTTCTTAGTTAGATAATAGGAAAAAAAAAATAAAGGAGATCATGGATTTGTGAGGAGGTTTGTGAGATTTAATGATTTTAAACACTTATACACTTGTGATTAAGATAGGAAATTAAGAGAAAGTAGAGTTTAATGAGAGAAGATAAGGAAAGTGAGGGAAAAAGATGAAAGCTTGGAGCAATTTCAATTTGGCTAGTTTTTGGAGGATATATTAGTGATCGGTAAAGATATTCTAAACTTAATTAGGTTGATTAATATGAATTTGATTGAGTTGTGATTGAATTTGTTAGAATTATGTCATTAGGGTTTATTTATGAATTTTGGGGTTTTTGTCAATTGATTGTTAGAAATGTTAAAATCAGTATTATGAATGTAAATTGAGTGACTTATAAGATATTTTAAACTTAATTGAATTGATTAATATGAATTTGATTAATTGTGATTGAATGTGTTAAGATTATGTCATTAGAGTTTATATGTGAATTTTGGGGGTTTTTTCAATTGATTTATAGAAATGTTAAAATAAGTATTATGAATGTCAATTGATGTTAAGAAAGAATGAAAGAAAAAAATTAATTACTTTAGTGGGAAAAGCTCCTTGCATGGCCGGTCAATCTAAAAGAAACGATATGTGAGTAAATATGGTCATTAGTGTAGAACATATGATAAATGAGTAAAGTTTGGAATGGAATGATATATAATATCAAGGTTAACTAATATATTGGAATTCTAGTAATGTGAGTGAAGAAAGGAAAGATTAGAGGAAATATCTTAAGGAGTGTGTTTGGTTATGTAATATATGGAATATAATTTGGATTTTAGACTATGCTAGAAGTAAAGAAAAGAATTGGAAAAGAAAAGAAATGGAAAAAGGCTTTATGACCGAAAATGAAGAATTGGTGTAGGAAAAGATTTTAGTGATGAGTTGGTATGTAATTTGATTCTTGAGTAGTTATATGAAAAGGACAAACTAGAATAGAAGGAAATTTCTATATAAATATATTCAGGAACAAAGAAAGGAAAATACCGAATATGACTTTGAAACTATAAGTTAGTTTTAAAAGACTTTTTAGGTATATCATGAAATGAAATGAATGAAATGTTAATCGTTATATTTTCCTTGGATTAGGAGGAGTTTCTGGAGCAGCATCCTAGGTAGCTGGAGGAGCACACTTAATTGGAGATTCAGGTAGGTGCTATTGCACCTTAATCTTTTAATTCAGTATCTAAATTCTTATAATATTATGTATATGTTTTAATGTTATTAAGTGATTGTAAGGAATTTATATTCAAGAAAGGCTTAGTTAGAGATGATAATGGTTAAATTAATGATGATTATATATATGTAGAAATATTATGTTTGGCTATGTGTTAATTCAGAAAGAAATGATGTTGTTGAAGAGCGAGTGTATGAGAAGATGATTTAGTAGTGAAGGGTATGATAATGGAGAGATTATGTGAAGACAGGAAAAGAAAGTTGGTTTGTTGCTTCCATTACGAGGTGAGCCACTGATTATGTTGTTTTCATCGTTGGATGAAAACCAATGTTTGTTTCTTTCATTATTGAATGAAAGCCACTGTTTGTTTTCATTTCGAATGGAAACCATTATTTTGTTGCTTTAGGCCAATGTTTGTTGTTTCCATGGTTGATGAAAATCACTACATGTTGCTTCCTTTATTGAATGGAAGTTAATGATGTATTATATGGAAACTCATATCAGGATATAGGAGTATGTAAGGAATTAAGACGTGGAAAAGGTTGTGAAGGTGGAGATAACTAGATGGTGGGTTGATAAGCTCAATATAGGAAATGAATTATCAAGAAAGTGGTTTATAGAAAGATAAGATAATTATTTGTACTTATTAAATCATTTATGTTCTTCAGAATGATTCGAGGATGACCTTTAGTAATAGTAAATTATTTATTCATGTAATTTTTATTTTGTTTTGTTGTATATAGGTGTTGGACCATCACATGCAGCAGGACAGAGCTAATTGGTTATTAGGATAATTAGCAATGTTAGGTATCTTTTATATTGGTATATTCCTAGGTGTGTATTAATTAGAATTCCTTTGTTATCTTGTAAATAATCCTTTTGTAACTTTTAGTAATTCTTGTGTGGTAATGCCCTTTTCTTTCTTCTAGACTTTAATTGATGATATATGTACTACTTTTATATTGTTCTTGTTCATAAGGTATATATGATGGATGAATGAATTGTGTGATGTGTTGAGTAATGATGATAGAAGTAAGTCCAGGATGGTTGGACTATGTAATGATGGTGGTTAGGGTAATTATGAATTAGTCGATAACTTGGTACGATATAAATACAAAGGAAACTCTACTGAAATTTCGGTAGACTCTTTCCACATGGAAATGCAAATATGATAACGTGTTAAGGTGACTATTTTATATAAATTTTTTTTTCCTAAAGGAGTCATATTACTATGATTAATGGACTTAATGTGTCATGTAAGGTAGGGTGTTACAAATAAGATTTTTATATTTTTGGAATATTGGCCAACACCCTTTGGAATTTACAAACATGTTGTAAAATTCAAAATGCACGAAAATAATTTGTGTTTAAGAAATCCATGCTAAAACACATTTTCTTTTAAACTTTGAATATTTGTTTTTTTCATCTGGATGTCTTAATCACAGAAATTGAAAAGTAGTGGAATGCTGGAAGTAGTCCCAATGGGTGTCCAACATAGTGGTAGTACACAAAAAAAGAAAGATAAAATTAGAGTTTGTATGGACTTTGTGGACTTAAATCGGGCTAGCTCTAAAGACAATTTTCCTCTACCACACATAGATATGTTAGTTGACAATGTAGCACATAGCTTCTCATTGCTAAATCTAGAGGGGGAGAGAATCATGTCCAAATATTGAAGAAATTGTTTGAAAGACTAAGGAAATATAAGTTGAGGCTTAACCCTACAAAGTGTTCATTCGGGGTAAAATCTGGGAAGTTGTTGGGATTTGTGGTGAGTGACATAGGGACAGAAGTGGATCCTGATGATTCTGTGCTTCAGCGAATCAGTTCTCTGACGAGTCTATGCTTCAGCAAATCAGTTCCCTAATGATTCTCTGCTTCAGTGAATCCGTTCTGTGACTAGTCTGAGCTTCAGCGAATCAGTGCACTGACGAGTCCCTATTACCAGTTTTGCCGACGAACTTGTGGTGCAGCGAATCAGTTCGCTGACTAGTCCGTGCTTCACCGATTCAGTTCGCTGACGAGGTTGAGGTGCTGAGAATCAGGTCACTGATGCGTTTGTGCGTCTGTGCTTCTGTGAATCAGTTCGCTGACAAGGTTGTGTGTTGCAGGGAATAAGTTCCTTGACGAGTCTGTGCTTTAGCGAATCCATTGGCTAACAAGTTTGCGTTGCAGTGAATCAATTCGATGATGACTCTCTATGCCAGCGGATCAGTTCGCTGACAAGTCTGTGTCCCAGTTTTGCCACCGAACTTCTTATGCAGCGAATCAGTTTGCTGACTAGTCTATGCTTCAGCAAATAAGTTCCCTAACGAGTCTGTGCTTCCGCGAATCAGTTCCTTGACGAGTCTGTGGTTTAGTAAATCAGGTCGGTGACGAGTTTATGCTTCAGCGAATCCGTTCGCTCA
>Ga0307510_10010458_pt1 | contig 11023 bp, 11 predicted proteins | sample 12_EM_MG_FD_207224 | JGI IMG/M metagenome (GOLD analysis project Ga0307510, IMG submission 207224) | Populus trichocarpa ectomycorrhiza microbial communities from riparian zone in the Pacific Northwest, United States - 12_EM | ecosystem: Host-associated > Plants > Roots > Unclassified | place... | reverse complement strand
CAAAGGACAGAGCACACAGACAACGAACAAACGCGGGGCGTGTATCGAAATTTTGGGGGTTGTAACCCTTCGTTGCAATAAGAGTGGGAATGTCGACGGGGGACGTGAGAAGACCCGGCTGAGGAGCGCCCAACACACCAGCACCACTCATTTGCGTGTTTAAGCCCAGCCTAGCGTTTTGCTGATGGGTAGCTTGAAGGAACTGCGCCGGAATGGGAGGAACACTCGGAATCCCCTGTGCCTTCGGCTGCTGCTGTTGAGCGTTGGCTCCATAATTGATGTCCGGATTCGACGACCGTGTGTGGAGAGTGCGTTCCTTTTGACCCCAGGTTCCCGAAGCCGTGAACGCGCGGTCGTCGATTTCGCCTGTGGCCCCACGTTGCTGTTGCCCCGTCGATTGGGGTTGTCCATGACCAATGGGTGGCATGTAGGCGGATGCGCTGACAGGGCCCGATGGGCCTCCGGAGACCTGATTACCACGTTCGTCCATGTTCGTGACGAGGTGTAACCTGCCATCGCCGTCAGTTGGTGTTGTATTGCGCAACGCAGCGAACTGCTGCGCCTGATTCGGATTGAAGCGTGGTGCACCAGAGAAGGCGGCTGCGGAATATCCCTGGCCTTGATTATTGATGTCCATGGAAGAGATGGCTCGCTGAACGTCATCAATGGCAGAGCTCCCGCTGTTGGGTCCAACCAAGTTGGCATTTCCCCCGGAAGGGCGCCATTCATTGCTGGGGGTGCTCCATGGCGATCGGTTGATGGGGCTGGTAGGGGGATATTGCTGACCCTGGTTCGAAGCCTGCAGGTCGAAGTAAGATTCATCCTCGTGGCTGTGGGAACTCCCAGTAAAATCTTCCTCGCCGCCAGTAGGGCTGGGTGTCTGGGGCTGATGACCATGCGAGCGGCCTTGGTTTTGCAGAGTCCCAGCACGCCTGAGGCCAGGCGAGGCCATCCTCCTGACCCCTGCCCTGGCAGTACCATAAGTGAGTGATTGGTGTCGTCGAACGGCAGAGCCGGGGGGTGGGGACGGGATGGGGCCGAACTGTGTCGCCATTGGTGAGGGGGAGTTTTGACTGTGTTGATCCATGGATTGGTATTGCGAATTCTCGACAACGTAAACCTAGGCAAATGGTCAGCATCCTTGCGCCCTGAAATGAGCTTGTACGGAGTGTACAATACCTCGTCCTCGCTTCGCAAGCCACGTATCTCCGTTTCCCATTCATCCTCTTCGCCCTCCTGACCAGCGATCGCCGTAAGGCTGTTCAACGCACGAGGAGTATGATTACTGGTTGAGCGCGACCCATGGCCATAAGCTTTGATATACGATTGTCAGTGATACACGTATAATAACACTGCGAAGAGAGCTGGCAAATTTGGGCAGACTAAGAACGTACCTCTATTATATCGTGCGGGAAGGGAAGCCTGTCGATGAAGGGAGGCACTACCTTTCGGCTCGCCGACAGCCCCTACCGATCTCACCCGCTCCGGGTCCACGACCTCTTCGTCATCCCAGGTCTGTTGATCTTGCGTTTCTTCCGAGATCGACACGCGGGCAGCCGCTCGTGCACTTCTTGAGGCTGCCGTGATGGTGTGAACACGCCGAACGCCAGTCGATTGTTGTTCGGGTCCTACGAGTCCCGGAGGTGGAGAGATGTTGTGAGGAGGGGGAGCAGACATGGTGAGAATGGGCTATGGGAAAAGGAAAGAAGATGCAGGCAATGATTAAGAATGACAGAAGAGAGTTTGGCAATGGCGGTGACTCGGAGAGTGATATTCCCAAAGGGATTAATGTTTAGCGCAAGTGGAGTGCGGTCGGTCGTGTTTGGACAGCCAGTCGCACCGCACTCTTGCGTTACCAGTGCACTATAATAGCATTCTCTCCGCACAGCCAACAGACTTTAACCAATCAGCCGTTGCCAGCTTTCGCTCCTGTACGACACCTCGCCCGTTTTTGTTGGAATTTTTTTTTTTTTTAAATCCCCGTTGTTTTTGCATACATTAATTGATGCTATCAAAACGCGACTATTGATAAAAATGGAATGACATCGGCCAAGCCCCACAACTGCCTGTCCTTCGGGTAAAATGTCAATAAAGCCTACGCGTAGCGAAGCAAGAGACGTGGTGGAATGCCGCCAAGCATTCCAGTAGGGCCTCGTTGTAAAGGCGTGGCAAGTGATGAGAACATCACGAGTGATCATATATATGCGCGCCGCAACAAATGGTTGCCATTTCTCTTTCCGGAATCACCAACTTAACCCCTTCCGGTGACTCCATCCCTGAAAAGTACTTTTGGTGATATCAACACGAGTCTCCGTGTCGAAATGGGGGACCAACAATCAGAATTCTCTTATTATCAGATTGGTGGCTTCAGACCCAACGTGACCTTGCAAGGGTGCAGCATCCCTTTTTTTTCTTCTTAATGCTCTATTCAAAGGAGTTGTGATGTTACTGCCAGAGCGCATCAGTATGACATGCGCAAGCTTGCTGAAGTCATTGTCGGTTCAAAACCCTCAGTAGATCTGGTCCTCGGTACGCTTTCATTTAAATTTTTCTGGTCTGCTTCTAGGGTGCTATGGAAAACTGCGGGACAGGAATCAGACCCTCTGGGGCTTCGTCAATCCTTGTTCCTACCTCCGAATGGACAAAAAAAGAAGAGTTTAATTACCCAGGCCGCCCGCAACTAGCATCTGACTTCCTCTCGCTCTCTCCTCTCCAATTCAATACCACTCTCCCGCTACACAAGAAACTTAGTTCACTCAAACCTAAAGGCAAGAGGCGAGGTGAAGATGATAGTGCTGCAAACAAACCTTATCTTGGAAACATTGGCTACTCTGGCCAATACCGTTCCGCATTCGAGCACAACCGGTATCACATCGTTTTTCATTTTTTCGCGTGTCGTGATTATGTCAAACTGTCTCGTTCAGATTGTTATTTCATGCTTCAAAACCCTCCTCCAACTTCTGGAGGTTCGGTCTCAGCGGGGCCTCTCCGTGGGCCTCGGCACAAGCCATTTCGCTCGTCTTCAATGAGTGGTCTCACGAGAAAGGTTTGATTCTTGATATCGGGTGGAGTTCGATCACTTGTGGCACGCACCCTCCTACATTCGGAACTACCGTCCACCTCGAAATCGAAGAGAGACAACGTTTTGGCAACAGAGGCAAGCAGAGGGCGGTAAGTATTCCGGAGACTCGAGCGTTGGAAATGGCGACGCATACATTCGTATAGGCTTTCCGGCATGGTGAGACTGAGGTGCTGAAGCAGGACGACATACCAACAAGGATCCGAGATTTACTCGGATGTGGACGACCACTGATACTGCTCGTCCATGATGAAGACGCTATTCGTTCCTATTTCAAAGACCTCAACATTGATACGGTTGATTTCTCCTCCGGACTCAAAGGCTTCCTGCAGTAAGCTGTGTACACGACTCTGGCGTGTCACCACTCCTCTGAGACATCTTAATTAGGCCCGAACCCCGTGGTGCGGCATCCCGCAGCCAGAGCACCTACAGGGACTCGCGAGGTCGCTCACATTCCCCAAAACGCGATGAAGGCTTAGACGACAAACGTCGACGCACCCCTCCTCGCATGAAAATGCCGGTTTGTCTCATAGACGTCCGCCAATTGTATATAACGCTCTGCAAACGCTATGCGGAGTCAAATGTCTCCCTGGTCACGATCGCCACCGAACTCGGGCTAAAGGGCGACAATGAAACCATGTGCGCTGGGAATGAGAGCCGGTGAGTAGGCGGAATACGTGCAACTGGTACCTCCACCCCAGCATCTCGCTCAATTTGGGTCCCAAATCAGGCTGTTGGCGGAAGTGTGGACTACCATGGCAAGTGGCCCTACTATCGATGAACAATACGAAGCGCGATGGGGTTCTGGTGCAACACGCATCAAATCGGCAGCCGCGGCTCAGAGCGCTGCTGGTGGATCACTAGATCCGAGTGACGCGGACTTTGATCCCAATGATCTTGCACCCACGGGATCGATAGCGGGTGCTCAACCCTCACGCCCCAGTCAGATGATGGATTGGGATGACCTAGACGACGATGAGGAGGAATTCTATGGACGTTGAAGCTTTGAAGTCTTGTTGCTGTACATTATTACAGTACATAGTGCGTTATGGACCTGTAATTCGAAGCCCCTCCGGGCGTAGAGTAGTCGTAGCTATAGTGTGTCAGAGGGCCAGAGGCGTCGTAGGTGGACTGTATGTATTCCCACGGCCCATGATGATCCTCAGATTCCTCATGACCAGACCTTTACTCCGTTCGGTCTCATTGTCACGAACTATGGTAACTAGTACCTCCAAGGGTAAAGATGTGTCGGCTCTGAGGTCCTCTGCTAGTCTTGTCGTCGTCAATGCGAGTAACGAGGTCCTCCTCGTGCATCGGAATCCAGAAGCAACCTCATTTGCCGGGATGCACGTGAGACTTGATCTCTATTCTATGACACAATGAAACTGCCGGGCTGATTCCATCTTGGCAATCACGCAGGTCTTCCCTGGAGGAATCTATGAAGAGAAACAAGATGAATCGTACCAAATGACGGCGATCCGGGAGACGTTTGAAGAGACTGGTCTACTCCTCGCATCGCCAACATCCAAGCCGTTTCCGAGCGATGCGATTCTGGACGCGTCGCGCGAATCCATTCACACCGGGAGGACACTCTTCGCTGATTTCCTGAAGCAGAACGCCCTTTCTGTGGATCTGAAAGCCCTGCTACCTTTCGCCGAATGGATTACCCCCATTGGAAGCCCTCGGTGCGCGCATATGTACTACATACATTCACGCGTTCATTCGCGCTCCTATTCTTGAACTATATCACCCACTTCCTTCACACACATGACAGCCGTTTCCACGCACGCTTCTACGTCGCTTTTCTGCCTACGGTCTCCGTATCCGGCTTTTCCTCAGGCGTGACACAACATCGCCTGCCTACGCCCGACGGCGGGCAAGAAGTCATCGAGGCGCGATTCGTGCATCCTCTCGACGCACTCGTGGAGCACCGCGCAAAGAAGATCGCGCTCATGCCACCACAGCACTACATCCTCACCACGCTCGCAGACATTCTCGTCGGGCGCGTGCCAACGGCCCAACAGCGCGAGCGCGTGGAGCGGCTGTCAGCAGGGATGTTCGGGCGGATGGTCATTTCCCCACAAGCTGGGAAGAAGGACGCGAATGGGCGGACACCACTTGTATTCGAGGGGGATGAGGCCCGCGGAGGCCCGAAGGGCCGCCTCCACCGTTCGCTGGTGCTGTTCAATCCGGAGACCAAGGTTGGTGGTTCGATCTGTGCTCCTCTGGACAGACGCTGAATGCAGCGTGACATGCAGCTTCCAACGGAAATCGAGTTATTGCGAAATTTTGATATCTTTGCCGAAATCGAGGGTGCTGCTACCATCGGGTGGACAAAACTGTGACATCGAGCCACTCCCCACACTACGCAAAGAGTGCTGACGACGTGGTCTGTACTATTAGTCATTGGGATAACATACGGGAAGTGTGAGGACACTTGTATTTCGAGTAGATTAGTTTCATCCTAGTCACTGTATGCAGCCTATTCGTCTCCCCTGGATCCCTGCTCCAGAGCATAAACGAGTTTCGAAAGTTCACTCGACTCCGGTTGCAACGGCACCATCTGACGTTCCATGACCCGACCAAACCTTTCCACGATCCCCGGGACTTCTGTTCCAACTGCCACTTTTCTACCCGTCGCGCCTTCGATGGAAGCCGCTTTCACATCGGCGAGGCCGCACGCGACGACTTCGTCGAACCAAGCGCGGGGTTCGTGCGTAACGTTCATCGCAAACCCATGCATCGTGAGTCGGTGACGAACCTGCACGCCGATGCTGGCCACTTTTTCGCACTCGCCGAGGAACACGCCGGTATGTTCGGACGTCATGGGGGCGAGCCCGTGCGCCTCGCGCAGGTGCAGCGACAGGACGCGCTGCAGGCGACAGATGTAGTCCCGAATGCCGATCGCGGGCTTCGTGCGACCGAGGTCGAGCAGCGGATAGCCGACGATCTGGCCTGGCCCGTGATACGTGAGCTCTCCGCCTCGCTGGGAGAGCACAAAGTCCGCGCCGAGAGCCGTCAATCGCGCGCGTTCGGACGCGGTTTCGGACTGCGTTTGGCGGCGTCCGCCGGTGTAGACGGGCTTGTGCTGGAGGAGGAGGAGGACGTCTTGGTGGTGCGACGGTGATGACGCTGAAGAAGATCGGCGCTGTTGTAGCTGGAGGGCATGGATGGATTCTTGGAGTTGGAGCGCGCAGAGGTAGGGTAAAGGTCTCGAGAAATAATGATAAAGTATGGGTGGGAGGCCCATCGTCCGCGCAACCGTTGACCGGGTTCCCGGGCCGTCCTGGAGGGTCAAACTTCACATCCGTTCAGCAGCGATTGGTGCACGCCCGTGGCAGTGTTTGCTCTTGCTCTTGTTATGGACGGAAACCAAGGCAACTATCACTGTCCGTCCTTTTTGTCATGCCTGGCTCGTGGATGATTGGTCGGATACGTGAACGCTGCTTGGAAAACAATAGGTAGGTTCGGGTGCTTTCGGGGAGGCTGGGCCTCAACTTCAAGAGGAAAGAAGAAACATCGTAATTTGCCCTCCTCGGAACTCTGATCCTGGATGACGAGCGCCCATCCAACATCTCTTTGAAGATCTTCTTGAAATTTGCTTGGTCGGCGCTGAAATCTCAAGCGCTTGCTATCGACTCCGCGAAACGCATCTCTGCGAAGGGTTTGGTGGTGAACTGAAGCCTGGGCCAGCAGATGCTATTCCTCACAAGACAATTCACACCGTCCAAAATACTCATGATGCGGCGAGAAAGTCCTGTGAGGTCTCAATGATGACCTTAAACCCTCTCGTATGACGGGCATAATACGTCACGGCACCGAGCAAGTCTGGCACATACAACGTTTAGTCTATGCTCCTCCGATCGACTCGGCTTGACGTCTCGGAAAAGGAGCAGCTGATCCACTCTGGGCCCGGAGAAAGAGGCGCTCGAGGCCTCCCTTCTCTCCTTCAGAGGGCTGTAGGTGGCGCACTGAATATTTACTAATGGGAAAGCAGGATACGTCTTCCTCCTATCTGTATCTGGGCGATCAAACATGTGTATTCCTATCTAGACGTATCCAAGTGAGCGGTAAACGAAACGCACCTCGTGGACAGGCGTTCGACAAGGAACCGCACAACTTCGACATGGCCGTTTTGTTATGCCAAACGCAAAGGGGTCCACCCGTCCATGTGTTTGGAAAGTTGTTCTATGAAGCTTATTATTAAACCACTCCAGCAGTACATGCGTTCTGACGACTCATCACATCTCCTGTTCACGCAGTGCCGGTTGCCAACCACTTAGCGTCGTCACGTCCATCTTATTGTGGTGCTTTCGATTATGCCCTTTCCCCTATCGTCTCGTGCTCACGCCTGCAATCTCCTGACACCGCCTTCAAGTTTGGTAGTACCCGCTTTCAAATTGTCATCTTCATCAGCAAGTAAAGCAAATCTCGGTATTTAAACGAGATTTAAAACCTCTGGTAAAACGCAATGGGTATCGTGCTATAAGTTTACGAGGTACATGGACGAGTGAAAGAAAACAAGTCAAAGGCGAGGTGGAACACGTTTCGGTTCGTCAACCCGCTCGGGGCGCGATCGATCCGGCGCTGAATGATTTCCGGTCATCCGTCCACTGTTGATTAACGTTGATTTTTTACAGCGAAGGGTGCAGTGGAGCAAATAAATACGGATTTATAAAACAAACAAAAAGAAGTGAAGATTAGGGGAGGGCGTATCGTACGTTGGGCAGTTGATGAAATGAGGTTGTGCACAGACTAACCATATCTAGAAATGAAGAAAGAACAAATTGTGGTCTCGCCCCACGGAATTTCATGTCGACGCACAGTCGTTCCGAGTCCTCCGTAAGCCCCTAACTCCATGAGACAGATAGAGCCACCTCAACGGCAAGAATTGGGTCGAGTAGGTATTCAGTAACCAAGGCTGGGGTGCCATGGCGAGGGACTAATTTTTTTCTACGGACGCCATAGTAGTTGGTGCGACAATTTTTCACTACTTTGCCCAGAGTGAATAATACCCGCAGCGTGAGATCAGATTAACACTGTCTTAGCATCGCGGGCTCGGATGCTGTCAGACACTTCTCCATTGGCCCACTTCCAACTACGACTCGACTGAAAATGTGTCATTCGTGGGAGGTCCCATCAGTCGAGATCGAAACGCAGGCCAAGGGCGGATCCCCTTTGGGAAGACCGAAGACTGGAGGCGCAAGCGACTATACCGTGTTGTGTGAGGCGATCGATGATCATCCCATCAGCTTGGATGATTGACAGCAGGCTGTCTATCATAGCCATTGATTGGACATTACAAGGATCATGGGACCCTTGACGTGTCAATCACACCACCAATATCGTCTTCATCGCCGCGCAGGACGAAGGGGGGTAACTGAGGTTATGGGGTTATGGGAAAGGCAATACTACCGCCGAGTGAACAAGCACTCAGCCCGGGCCCTTACCCAGAGATACTCGGCCGCCCAGGAGAGCGAATTGCGCTGCACGGGCTTCGCGGTTGCACCAGGATATCAACATATTCGCTTGCAAAATCGTACCCCAGATCAGGTACGGCTCCGAGTCGATACTGTATATCCCAGCAGGCATCCCTCATGCGCATACTACGCATCATTAGCTCATAGAGCTTCATCGGCCATTTATTCGGTACCAGACAATAGCCCTCTCGCTCGGGCCGCATACAGTACCGGCAGATTACGCCCAGTGCCGTCAGCTCTTTATCTCTTTACTAACCTAACAATCAGGTGCATGTATACATAATCATCATTCGAGCAGCATTGGTACAAGTCAGGAGTGTTCGTACATCGTTTACGCGAGGCTTACAGAAAAGAAAAGACCCAAGATGCTGTGCAGTCTAACGTGAATTAACCATCCGGCTGTGTGAAAGATTACGACCCCACCACTCCCACCCCACCGGGGCACGGACGAAGATGAAGGGCCAGAAAAAGCCGGGGTGCTTGGAGTAGAGTATTAGTAGAGAGAGAAATGAAACCGAGCCAAAATTATCGTTATCGAAAGCGCGTGGGAAACCAAACACATGAAAAAAAAATTTTGGGCAGCGGGGGCGATCTAGCGTCGTGGAGATGTGGAGTGTTCACGAGAACGTGACCGCCCGCGAGGCGTGTCGTCAGCATCGTCTTCTTCCCTGGTGCTCCTCCCCCCCATTTGTTGCTGTTGCTGTTGCTGTGCTGCGGCTACAGACTGCAACCAGCGCCTGTACCAACGTCCGAGAAACCGTTTGAGTTCTTCCGGCATTCCGAGATATTCGACGTTTCGCGCGAGGCCGTCCCAGCGGATCGCGTGACGTTGCAGGGCGTTTTCGAGCGCGCCATTGTCGCCGAAGTACATCCACGTCACGAGGTGCGGGAAGGACGACGGATCGGGGACGGGGAGATAGACGATGGGATGATCCGGGGCGGAAGGCAGCAATCTCGGGAGCCGCGATGCCACGCTAGCAGAGATGGAGGGCCGACTCTGAGATGTCGCCGCGACTTGAGGCGCGGGCTGGGCCTGGGCGGCGGGGTGGATCAAATCGAGTGGGGATGATCCGCTGAAGAGCGCGCGCAGGAGAGTCGATTGTGCGGAGAGGTAGTCGATATGGAGCTGTGTTTTGTGTGTGGGGGGTTTTTTTTTTGTGTTATCGGATAGATAGATGATGAGAAAGGGCAGTTCCGTCGGCAATGCAGAGAAAGAATGCAAACCTTCATGAGCACGCGTGCCTCTTCTCTGTTCAGACTAGGCGCAGTGAGACGCCTGCCCATGCCCGACGGGTCATGGGAACTGGATAATAGCTCTGTTCTTGGAACGTTGGAGGCACTGGAGGCGGTGGAGTCATGAGCATCAGCAGTACTAGTCAAGCCCGATGGGCGATTATCGAGAGGGTATACTTCAATAGCTTATCAGCATTGCTGTGGAGCCTGTAGCCACGAAGGTCAACTTACTAATAGAACAGTCTGCGCTCTCCGTGTTGTTCCAGTATCGGGGAGCGAGTTTACGTAGCGAATCGACGATGTATTCGTGGGGGACACCGACCAAGGACGGCGGAGGAAACGGTCTCGGGACAAAGGAGTGGACGGATTCAGTCGTTTGGGACGTGGAAAGATTCGAAGGGGGAGCCATGAGCGGTTCCTATGAGAACCGGAGTGGCCCTTGTGTATTAAGTAAAAAGGGGGGACCCTGAGGCTGGGGCTGGCTGGGTTTGGGGGGCTAGACTATACAGAGTCTGAGACAATAGAGAGGTGGGCTGGGCATTGCGGAGTGTCATCCACCGACTCGCATACTGTCTTATAACATCAAAGTACCATTCAGAGAGTTGTGTCGATCACCGAAAAGGCAATCGTGAACCAGTGAGCAGGCGTCAGTGACCAAAGGCGGTCGGCGGTAGGTCACCCGCCCGAAAGGTGAACGTGATTGGTCCGTCGTCCGCCAATGGTTCGCCACGAGAGCCTTCGTTTCATCGTTTGTCTCGGTCTCTTACTCGCTCGCATCATCTCCATCTCCTCATTCGATCTTCTTCCCACCCCCACACTTGGCATTTTCACAAGAAACTGACGGGTACCCATGGCGCCCGAGGTATGCTGCAGGTACGCCTGTCATCGTTCTTTTGGTCATTATCGCGGCTAGATGCCCGATCCCCGCGCATAGTAGCACCTGACGCTCACGCCCTCGTGCCCCAGCTTCTCTTCCCAAAATTTTTCTCTACGTTGTCATATGGGGGGTGAGCAAAATGTGACAGATACCGAGTCTATTTCCAGATTGCAAATTACTCAATTCCATGCGGCGCGGCAATCCCAAATCCCTCCAGGAATTTTTTTCCCTGCCACCGCCATATGAAAATTTGTGACAGTCCGCACTGCCTGTCGGTCTGTATACATGCAAGCGAGATGAGGAGAAACTTAGGGGTAAATGAAATCCTATCCTAGCTGCCCGACTGCTCTCTGC
>Ga0307510_10010456_pt1 | contig 11023 bp, 6 predicted proteins | sample 12_EM_MG_FD_207224 | JGI IMG/M metagenome (GOLD analysis project Ga0307510, IMG submission 207224) | Populus trichocarpa ectomycorrhiza microbial communities from riparian zone in the Pacific Northwest, United States - 12_EM | ecosystem: Host-associated > Plants > Roots > Unclassified | place... | reverse complement strand
GCGCAAGCCACCCCGCTTCGAGGGGGGGGTTGCACACTTCCCACTCTCTAGTTTCTTGCGCCATACTGTCGGATAGGTAAGTGGTCACGGTATGAATTACGACCAATGTGTGCGTACAGTACCGGTACAATACAACTCCCGAGATGCGGATAGTGGATATTGACCATGTATTTAAGGCTGCTGCTCCTTCCCTCCCAACTAATAACTAGGCACACCCGCTTTAATATCCGCACTCAACTTCTCGTCTTCCTTCGCTACAGCCTTAATAGCGGCACTCTTCTCGCTCAGTAAGTCCATAACCATCCTGCCAAACACGATACTGCCCTTGGCGTTCAAGTGCGTGCTATCTCCATTCTTAAGATCGAGTTTGCGCGCTGCGGCTTCTCCGATCTTCTCCAGGTACTCAACGGAGCTCTTCCAGAGGTCGATGTACATTGTTCCGTCCTCTTTCGCAACTGAGATGGCATACCCGGCCCAGTCTCCTAGTGAGTCCTTAATGGTGCCGTCGGAGTTGTACTTGCGGCGGGAGATGGGGGTTACGATTATCTGGAGGAGTCAGCTAGCTGTAATGGGGGGAGGGGGTGGGGAGGTGCGGATACGGGAATGGCATTATGGGCTTTAACATCGGAGATCATGCGGCGAAGGTTGGCTTTGTAGGTCTCGACATAGTCGGTGAGTTTTTGGTCATTGTGGCCGAACTGGTGTCCTTAGCTTCTTTGGTGTCCTCTAACTCACTCTCGGGATGGGGGGCGTTACCTGAACGGTAACATAAACAGTCTTAGTAGTAGAATGCTGCGAAGCATTTGACAATACCATCGCCCAGTCACCGCCCTCAATGAATGATGACGTCGTTGCCCCGTTGTGTCCGTAGTTGACCGCGAACGAGGGTGAAGTTAGGGTGAAGTTTTTGAAGCCGTCTCCCCAACCTACACATATCAATCAATTAACATGAATCCGCTCTTTTATCGCTAAAATAGCGCAGCGCCGGAGTAGGACTCGGGGAGAGTGAAACTTACCACCGCCATTCGCAGCCTGCGTCGCCGTCGTCGAATCACCAGCTAGCAAGAATACGGAAGCTGTAGCCCGATTGCGATGCGGAACCCCCAATACCCCCACTACACAAGCAAGGAACGAGAGGATTCCTTTCTTGAACAGCATTATCGAAAGTTCTCTTTTTACCCCACACACTTTAAGAATCGACGAAGGATGCACACTGCTCTGTGGGCGATTTAAGGCGGGAGGGGCTACTTCTTTATAGCTTGGGTATTCATTACTCTGATTGAGGGAATGGAAAACAGGGTGTGTTGATAGGGGGTGGTTGGGATATCACGGAATTTGCTCTCCCCGGTTTGAATTAATGAAAAGTTTGGAGACTGGACGCAGTGAGCACGCCAGCAGTTTCTTCAATGGAGGCTACCCTCAATGGGGAGAGCTCGATGGTATATAAATTTCGGGGGTGAGGACTTGAAGCAAATCGTCCCCGAGCTTGTGATATTTCAGCTCTAGCAGGCATAGAAAAGTTAGGGATATCACTAGTAACTTTAGGGTGCTTGTATCAGGCAATGGGTATCATCTGAAAATACTTCCAGCTAACGAAAAACCCCTTCTCATTTCCAGGTACCTTATGCGAGATACAAGTACTACTGTATACAGGATACCTAGCCTCATGTCAAATCTCCGCACTCTCGCTGATTCGACCGAGTTTGAACTACAGGGATACCGTAAGGGCGGGAATAATTGATGCTAACCTCTCTAGGACATTGGAGTCACTTCTCCCGGTAACTTAAAGTGTTTGTGTGTTTTTGCTGTCTCAACTAAAGGCTAAAGGATACCCTTTTCGCCAAAGGGGGGGGGTTCTGGAAATTCTGGCGCCGTTCGCGATTACTCCAGTTTTCGCAAGTACGGTATGGGTCGATAAAAGCCGGGAAGGGCGCTCTATAAGTGCTACAGTATCGTGGATGATCCTAGTCCGTCTAACGATAAAGTAACGAACATCTACCTGAAACTGGTCCGAGCTGCATCGTGCACGTGTATGCTCGGCTTAAAAGCTTATACAGTCACTAGACATAAGTCTTGGTGATTGCGGAATAGTGAGACACGCCCGTGTATCCAAGGGGTATTTAGCAAAAGGCTGATAATGGCATTTCGATGGTAGAACAAAGCAAAGAATTAAACATAAAATATTAGTTTAGTAGTAAAGCTGTAAGAATGCATGTAGTATGATACCCCATACGTGATTTTCCACTGTGGTGGGGCTGGGGGGTGTCGGACTTGGATTATCTCGCTTAGTCCTCGCTGACTAAGCGATCACCAAGACTTTTGTCTAGTGACTGTATTGAGCTTGGCAGGTTCAGGGGATTTCGGGTTAAAGTGAGAGATTATATAAGCGGGTAACCTGCAAGGGCAGTCTAATGGTTTTGAGGGTTAGCGAGACTCCACTCTATTAGATATGTACAGTATTGTCTCTACAAGTACCGGTAGAGGGTAGAGTTGGCTTAGGCGTGTGATCGGTGGTGACAACAAGCAAAAGGAATGCCAAGAGTGAAAACACGATTGCACAGCCCAGGAGCGAGGCTGTGGGTAAGTTCTCTTCGTTCAATAACGTCTCTCTCAATCTCACCACATCAAGTAACTGACGGCAAAGACGGGAGGATATATCAACCACAGCAAAGTCCTCCTATCCCTCCATATCCAGTCTCTCCCATGTATGTCCCTCCTTTCCTTTGCTCACTCCCGTGCTAACAAAGGAAAGACAAACTCCTACTGTTCCTAGCCTCTAGACGGACCCCGCTCCTCTTCAGTTTAAATAAAGATATTGAATGACCAGCCCCCCAAAATTCCAGCACTCGACTAACACCATCCTTCATCACAAATATCCTAAGCTGCGGAAAAGGAAATGTCGCAATCTTTAAGTCATAATACCAACTCTTTCAACACGAGCTACACTATTAACGTGTCGAATAACGTTACTGTTGTTGATGACCGACCTAGCTGGCTATCCCCACTAGATCCCAGGTCGTGGCACTGGGGCATCCAAGATCATCGAGTCGAAAGTGTAGGAGACTTCATGCGTCCGACTCTTTCACGCTCTCCCAACAGGTTAGCTTCCCGAGTGACAACAAACCATAGCATAGGGCGTTGTATGCTAAAAGCTGAGAAGGAGCAGCAGAAGGCCCCCTGCACTTCAAGTAGTTGATTTCTTGTGACTAATTGTAAAATAAACAGATCGAGAACTGAAGAGCATGGGCCCGGGCCTGAGCCGAAGCGCTTCCCCTGTCAACTTGGCTGTGGAAAATGCTTTGTTCGGAAGACTGACCAACGACGTCACCATGACATGGCCTCTATCCACCACCCGAAGAAGTCATGGATATGTCCGATTTGTGGAACCGGGTTCAATCGCTTAGACAACCTGCGTCAGCATTCGGATAATCGACCTAAACGGTGCAAACAAATTAAAGAGCAAATGGAGCCATTGAGCGAACAGAACTCTTACTTCCCCCTCACCTCTAGCACTGGCTTCGAGATCCTGGATACCCCTATGAATCAAGATGCATGGATCGAACAGAGCTCTTGCCCGCCCGCCGCTATCACTAGCCCCGAAATCCTGGATACCCCTATGAATCAAGATGCATGGATCGAACACATATTGTTTTTCCCCCTTATCCTTGTATCCGGTTTAGTTTTGTGTTTTTTTGCCCACCACCCGACTGGGCCTGGGTGAGTCTAGCAAAGGCAGGGGTTTTTAGAAGGTCCTAGTGGTGGATGAATCTTGATGAACCTATAGAAGCGACTTGGCCTAGGCTGAACCTGGCGGGATTGTGTTGAGGGAACGGAATTTCATTGACGAATTATGACTGTCTCTTTAATCCTGAAATACGAGCGGAACGGAGAAACTTTCTTCCCAATTTTGATACCAGAACTGTGAACAAGAAAATAGTTTAGAACGTACAGACATGTTAGCACGCCGATCAAGAAAACCATCTACACAATTTAGTCCCAACTTATCTCCTGCGGGCCTTTAGACCCGCCGGACCCCACCCACACCCTTGACTAGTCATTTGCGGGATATCCGTTAGCGCACCGCTTGAATTCCGGCTCCCAAGCCATCACCGGCTATCATCGAGCTCTATTCCACTGATCTCGATGGATTTCGGGATTTCGGGATTAAAGCGAGAGACGATCTCGGATTTCTTATCGTATCTTATGAGAGTAACAAGCGCACAAAGCACTGATTCTGTTTTAAACCACGGAGAATCTCTCATTAGGCACCTAAGGAGTAAGAAACACCTCCGTAAGAAACACCTCCGTAAGAAACACCTCCGTTAAAATCTACCAGCAACTTGGGAAGAGACACTCTACCCACCCATTAAAATCCCAAATTCGGGCTTCCGGTAGGATAAATATTAGTTCCCAAGTTTACCTTTTATGAAATACCTAGCTGGCGCAGTGGTTAACACTCCTGTCGCAATTAGCGGGAGCCCAGGAGTTCAATCCACGCTGACAATCAGTTATTATTGAACGATCCGTCATGTAGGGCAGGGGAATTAAAAAATCCTGCCCTATGGGGACTGGGAGATTGAAGAACTTGGCCCTCATCAATAGGGCTGTGGGGTTTAACAATCCTGCTACGAGGAGGTAGAATCCGACTCTAGACCTTAAAGGTTGGCGATCGGCGGGTAGCAGTAGCAAATGGGACGGGGGTTGGCAAAGAAAGAACTATCAAAAAAAATTAAAAAAATAGAAATAGAAATAGAAATATATAAAAGTAAGAAGAGAGAAAGAAAAAAAATGTTTTTTTACCTTGGGAAGGCAGCTGTTGCTCCTCCCCCTATTTATTGCCTTGTATACATAGCTTTTTTTCTTAGTAAAGCGAGGTAGTACTAGTATACACTGTACGATATGAGCGGGTAGCCTGCAAGGGCGGCCTAAGGACTAGTAGTTTTGAGGGTTAGAAAGACTACTCATTGTGCAGATTACCCGTCCCAGACATCTACGCTAAGGAGAACATGGATGTATATTCCCCCTACCTCCTGCTAGAGGACATGGCACTGCCAGAAGACCGCCGGTGAGTAGAGTGAGGATTGACTACGAGTATAGTAACCTAAGCCTATGCAAGGAGTTAGGACGGCAAAAGCCAAACTCTTGGCCCAGCGCCAGGAGGTTTGGGAACTATTTTGGCTGGGCTAGCCTTTCTCAGTTGTTTCTCTTTCTATTGCTACGTTATCTCTGCGCGAAGTTAACTAAGCTCCTAGTTCGCGATAAAAATATTTCTACAACTACCGTCCACCGAGCCGAACTGTTGCTGTCCCTCCAGTAGCACAATGTGCACGACGGGGCATAGCCTCGCTATTTGCCTGCCCTTGTGTTTTCGTGGATCTCGGGGACTATTTCGCGCTCCGGGCTCAGGGTGGCCACCAGGAACTTGGGCGAATAAAGGAGAGCAGAAATCCACATCATGCCCGTGATGGCCCGCATTGGCTCTGATAGCTCATATCATTGACACACTCCTACTTTATCACACCAATTGAACCAGACACTCAATCACATTCAGGCCAACAGCGCACTCGCAGCCGGGGTTCCATCCAGCTCTCCTAGATTGGAAGGGGAAGGGAATACGTTAGTAGGAGGCTGACAGATCTGGTCCAGCTTGGGGTGGGTAAAGAGTGGGCCAGCAGGTCTTGTGTGGAGACCTGGGAGATATTGGTGAATGCAATAGCTCACCATAGACGGATGCTGTGAATGAGTAACCCGAGCAGAAGACAACGTGCTGCCCCCTCGGGAGTGTCCTAGGTCTAGGACATACTCCAGTGACACCGCCGACCAGGTCGGAATAGAGCCCCCACTGTGTTCTATTAGAAAATGGGGGGGGCCGGAGCTCGCATTTTTGGGCTCACCATTGGTTTGTTCACCTTTTATAGGTGTGTCTGGCCGATTGGGGAGGTTCCGCGAATAAGTTGTTAGTCTGCAGGTACAACACTATTCCCCCACAACTCTGGCCAAGAGACAAGACCCCTGGATACCTCACGGAGAGGACCCCTCCTATGTTCGGAGTCATGGCAGCAACATCTTGAAGCCATTCTAGCCAGGGGGTTATATACATCAACCTAGGGGTGGAGCTTCAAAGAGATGGAAGGGTAAGTCGAGGCCCTCAGCAGGAAGATCAACAGGCCTGAGAGCAAGGAGAAGCGGTTTCAAGAAATGCAAAATAAAGGCCGTGAAGGGAGAGAGAGAAAACACCACCCAAGTCGCAAAAACTACCCGCGACGATGGAGAAACCTAGCACCGAGGCTCCCATGGCTAGCCCCAACCACCGAACAAAGACATCCCTAGCATCGCTGCTTTGTTGCCGGATCACCGTTTATCACTCGTTATAGAAAACTTACCGCAAACGACACTCGACGCTAACCCCAATATGTCCCCGAAATTGATCCGATGAAAGAAGAAACCCACCGCTCCCTGTGAGACATAATGTCCTGTAACCACCCGAGCCCTTGAATGCTTTATACTTTCAAGATTCCACCGAGAGGATGAACAATGGCATATATACCGCTGTCCCAACAGGAATGGCTGCTTTCGTTATTGTCACTTTTGTCGACAACCCCTCCGACGATAGAACCCCAGCAACTGCAAAGAGATATCCCCACGAAAACCAACTAACCAAAAACAAAAGAAGAAGAAAAGAGAGAAGAAAGCCCACCATCTTCCTTCTTTCTTCCTCCATATAAGCCCAAAGGCCCCCAAAAGAAATGCCACGACCAAGCACGGCAATCGACCCCACCAGCTACCGAACCGTAAGATTCTTCCCACACCCCACACCCTACAGATACTTCAAAAACTTCTTATTCCTCTTCTGCCTCGTCACAAAAATCATAGCCCCAAACTATGACTTTACATACTACCCGAATAAACTCGTCGACATATACACCTCAAACCGAACCCTCGACCTAGGTCCCATCCCGTTCGGTACCGCCGGCGCATCAATCCTCTTCCCCCAGATACCCTTACCGGGATTTCCCACCGCCACATGCGAAGGCCAGCAATGCCGGTTCGACCCAGCTGCAGCAGACAGGGACCTCACGGAGTGGAGCCGTCAGGAGCTCTGGCGGCGCACCGGGGCGGGAGCAGCACGACTAGGGAGGATCGTAGGAGGATGGTACAAAGAGAGCGCCCTGGCGGGTGTATTCTCCAGTCATGAAAACCAATCCCTCCCCCCCGATGAAATCGGGCTTCCCGACTCCTCTTCCTCCGATATGATGAAAACCCTTACATCAACCTGCGAACTAACCCGAGCGGCATACTGGACCTACCGCACCGACCACCCCATCTCCTTGGATAGTCCCTGGACGCATTGGCTGTCTGGACAGCTGAACGACGGACTGCACCACATCCCCTGTCCATACCTGGACTACGCCTTCATCGGAATCATCCTCCGGGACATACTCACCTTCCTAGCGAGCGCCGGGTACGCCGTTACCCTAGGCCTCGTATCGGTATTTGTCGTTGCCTGCAGACGTTACCTCCCCGCATACACCTCCCTCTCCCAATCCTTCACACGAGCAGTGCACCAGATCCCATTCCTAGACTCCATCCCCCAACTATTGACCCTCCTGCCCACCACCTGCCAATTCATCCTCTTCAGCGCAGCCTACTTCCTCCTCTCAGCCCACTCCATCCTCACAATGACCCTCGGAATCCCGCCAATCCTCTCCGACGTACCCCTCTACTGGTTCGGACACCACCACTACAGACGCTACCACTCCACTACCACCTCCCCCCTAGTACTCTTCTGCGGCGCCCTCTTCTGGCTCGGATTCCTGGCCAGCTGGCGCAGCTCAGCCCCCATCTTCGGCCTGCTGGTCTCGGCAGCCCTGGCACTGGTCAAGCACACCTACTTCCTCCGACAGGTGGTGCGGAGACTGCGATATTATCTGCGCGCTTATGCGCGCTCTTCGCGCATGGTGGGTCCTTACCTTCCCTACCTTGCGCGGCAGGCGCTTGTCGACCTTACCATGCTGCTGATATATTTCGCGGTGGGCACCTGGATCAGGGACGAGGTTTGGGACGCTGTCGTCCCGAATTGGGCCAAGTACTCGCCCACCGTCGGGATCCTGGCTGGGTATTTGGCGGTTCGGTATGCGCTGAGTGGCAGGCACGCTCGCGCGCGATGGGTATTTAGGGGGCTGGGCAGGAGTGAGGTCCTCAGTGCTACTGTCACACCTCTGCGCGGGGAGTTGTATGAGGGGTGGTGGGTTGGTGGGGGGGACTCGGTTGGGGAGTCTGAGGAGGAGGAGGAGGAGGAGGAGGATAGTATTTAGATTTTTTGTTATCATTTTTTATTCCACCTCACTCACTTCGCAGTCTGTTCGGGCGGTTTTTTCTTTCTTTCTTATATTGTTTGATAATAATAATAATTTTGTTTGTTTTTCCCCTTAAAGTCTTTTTCCCTTCCCCCCTTCCTTTTTCGTTTGTCATAATATCATAATTATTATAAAGATTGTTTTGCTAGACTGGTCGGCGGTAGGATTGAATACGAGTGATTTATGATGAATATTGATTGACGTGCTGTCATAGGCACGGTAGATAGCACAGTGGGAGTTTAATAACCCAGGGGATTACGTGCCAGTGCGATACCAGCATCACACTTGAACACGGAACAATGCAGTACAATAAGCTAAGGTAAGTCAAGCTACCCCCCCCCCCCCACCCCCTCTCCTCCGTTTGACTATAGTGGCTACGGGCATAGCAAACATTCAATCCACGATGACAGTCCCGGATAACCTAGCTCCGAGAAAATCAAATCATACCTCATGCACGCATTCCATCTATTCTGTGCCCGAATTCCTCTCGCTCGGGTACTTGCCGACCAGCGTCACGGCAAGGCATTCCATCTGTCCACCCATCAATGTTCTGGAGGAGCAGTACATGACAAACGAGTGATGCCGGATGCTGTCGATCAATCAATCCGATCATATGTTTTGCTTTTCCCGCCCTGCTCGGCACGGTACGATGGCTCGCTAACCTGGCCTAACCAACTAGGGTAGTGGTCCTCGCGACTTGCGCTCGCGTACAGCGCGGCCTGCATATGCCGTGCCGTCTGCGGGGCAAAGCGGACAAACAAATGGATAGGGAATGAAGGCATCACGATGACAGAATCGATTGTCCCGATTTTCACCCGCACCACAGGATAGATAAATGATGTATATACTGCCCAACACAACTTTTTTTAATTTCCGCCACCCTACAAGCCCTATTTAAAAGGAGAGGAAAAAAGAAAAGGCACAGCACAAGCTAAATACAAGATCCACCCCCGTTAAAAGTGCGGGTAGCGAATAAGTGCGAAGGGTGATAAATTGGAGAATTTTATCGTGAAATGCAAAATGAGGGTGAAATGCAAATAAAAAGGGCGTAATAAAGAAGGTATGCGAAAAGAGAAGAGCAGAAAAAGGGTATACGCCTGAACCAATTGAATGAGTAATAGAGAATGAAAACATGATATGGACCCATTTGCACTCCGCCCACAACCTTGAGATATCCAAACAAAGGAAATGTAACGAGATGTAACTTAACTTAGCCTAGCCGTCTACTAATTGTACCCTCCGCATTGTATCTCTGGTTTTTGGGGTGGGCTTCTCTTCGTCCGTGCTTTCAAAACCAGATTCGGTTCGTTTGATAGGTTCAAATCCCCCCGGAACGGGTGGGGATCCTGCTCCACCACCTGTAATAGCTGTCGTAGCCCTACCAACGCCCCATCTCGTATCCTCGCTCTCTTGGCTATCCGTTCTGGCGATCCCCGGCGCCCTAAACGTTTTTAATGGCCCTGGCCTGAGCTCGTACGTCTCGGGCTCGTCTCCACTGGAATGCTCTCCTTGGGGGGAGTATCCGTCGTAATCGTCCAAGTCGCTTCGCTGCCTTCCTGCTCCGATTCTTTGTGCTTCCCGTTTGCGTGCTTGGATTGCTACCGACTCATCAGAAAATTTACTCCCGGACCCATTGCCACTGCCGATTGTACCAGGTGTGCCTACACTTGGTCCCCCGGCCATGGGTATCATGCCTGGATTATAAACGCCTATTTTTCCACCCTCTTCTTCATCGGCTACTAGGCCGCCTCCAGGTGGGTCATTTTCGTACACTCCGAGTTGCATTTGCCTCCGTTCGGTAGAGTCGGTTCCCCAGGATCGCATGGGATAGGCGCGGCCTTTCTTCCAGGTTTCAGAAAGAGGAGGGAAGTATTGACGGTAGGAGACATAGGCTACGAAGAATCCCATAATACCGCCAGTGATGACATCGAAAGGGTGATGGCGGGCATCCATGATACGGCTCACGGCAACAAGACTCGCGGCAAGAAGCGGAGTGAGTACGAGCATGGCTTTCCATACTTCACCACGGGTATCGAAGACATGAAGCTTTCCAGCAAGGAAAAGCGAAAGATATCCAAGACCAGCAAAAGAAACTATTGCTTGTTAGGGAAGTAGCATAGATAACAAAAAGGGAAAAACAACTTACTACTGGCATGGCCGGAGGGCCAGCTTTTAAAACCATCCTTCAAGATATGTTTGTCACCAGTGCAGATATCGTATGAGGCAAGACCGAATACCGCAGCATTTTGGGCACCCTCCTTAGGTTTACACCTGGCAAGCATATCCGGTCTTGGTTTACCAGTAGTGTTTTTTAATGCGCCAGTAATAACAATGGCCCCGGCGACACTCAATCCCAACCCTAATATTCCACAATTCATTTGCCATAGTCTATCCGATATAGTCCATACTCCATTGTTACCTAGTATGCGTCTCCGGCTATTTGGGGATTTGTGGTGAGAATAAAGGCCGTCAATCAACATGGTCCAGAAGATAATAAAGACCAAGGGAAATAAACACGCTATGACACCGGCCCAAACAGCTGGTATCCTCTCATGTTCGGCAAATGGGTATTGTATGGATTCGTTATTGAGCGAAAAGTGTTGATGGAAAGGTTCGGCAAGATCAAGCGCCGAAAATATTAGAATGAAAGCTCTGCTCCTTGTTAG
>Ga0307510_10010455_pt1 | contig 11024 bp, 12 predicted proteins | sample 12_EM_MG_FD_207224 | JGI IMG/M metagenome (GOLD analysis project Ga0307510, IMG submission 207224) | Populus trichocarpa ectomycorrhiza microbial communities from riparian zone in the Pacific Northwest, United States - 12_EM | ecosystem: Host-associated > Plants > Roots > Unclassified | place... | reverse complement strand
GCCGTGCTGTCCGGCGACGGTCGAAGTCCGGCCGCCGGAAGCCCGGGGGCGCCCAGCTCGGGGCACGCAGCCCGTGACGCGGGGCGTCAGGCTTTGGTACGGCGATCGTTGATGTACTCAATGGCCTGCTGGACCGTGGTGATTTTCTCGGCGTCCTCATCGGGAATCTCGATCTCGAATTCTTCTTCCAGAGCCATGACCAGCTCGACAGTGTCGAGTGAGTCAGCTCCCAGATCGTCCACGAACGACGCATCGTTCGTGACTTGTTCCTGCTTGACGCCCAGCTGCTCGGCAACGATGGCTTTGACCTGCTGCTCAACTGTGCTCATTAGCGCATTGTCCTTTTGTAGTCGGTAACTCGTAATAGCCTGCAACCGGAACGGCCACTGTAGCCGGCCGGCGCGGGCGCGGTATTGTAGGGGAACACCCCCTGGGCTGCCACTCGAACGAAATGCGAGTGGTTGTTTTTGCTGACGAAACTCAGCTCCTGCGTTCCTGCATGCAAAGTGACGCTGCACCCGAAGCTGTGGCGCTCAACCAACGCAGGCGCGCCGGTGGTCACGGCATGTACATCCCGCCGTTCACGTGGATCGTCTCGCCGGTGATGTAGCCCGCCGCATCTGAACACAAAAACGCCACCGTGGCTGCGATATCCGCGGCGGAGCCGAGGCGTCCCATGGGGATCCGACCCAACAGTGCCGTGCGTTGCTCATCGGACAACGCGCGCGTCATGTCGGTATCAATGAACCCAGGGGCCACTGCGTTGACGGTGATTCCCCGGGAGGCCACTTCCTGCGCCAGTGACTTGGTGAATCCCAGAACGCCCGCTTTGGCCGCGGCGTAATTCGCTTGTCCGGGATTGCCGGTCACCCCCACGATCGATGTCAGGTTGACGATGCGGCCATGTCGCTCCTTCATCATCTTTTTCAGACACACCTTCGACAGGCGAAACACCGACGTCAGGTTGGTCGTGAGCACCTGGTCCCAGTCGTCCTGCTTCATGCGCAGCAGCAATGTGTCGCGAGTGATGGCCGCGTTGTTGATGAGGATGGTCGGCATCTGGCCGGCCGCATCCAGGTCCTGAATCAGGGCATCGATTGAGGCGGCACTGCCGACATCCAATACGGCGCCCCGACCGTTGTATCCATGCGACGCCAGGCCCTTGGAGAAGGCCGAAGCTCCTTCCTCGCTGGTAGAGGTACCCACCACAGTGGCCCCTGCCGCGCCCAGCGCCATTGCAATCGCGTTGCCGATGCCCCGGGAGGCTCCCGTAACCAGCGCTACCTTGTTCTCGAGCACGTGTCTTCTTCTCCTGCGGATTTAGCGCTGGGTTGCAGCGAGGGCGGCATCGAGGGTGGCCGGATCTTCGAGGGCCATGAACTCCAGCCCCTCCCGCTTTTCGATGCGGCGGTTCAGGCCGGTGAGCACCTTGCCGGGGCCGCACTCGATCATCTGCGAGATACCCTCCTTGGCGAGCGCTCGGACCGTGGCCCACCACTGTACGGGGCGCGAAAGCTGCTGGCTCAAATGAGCCCGGATCTGCGCGGGCTGATCGTGTACGGCCACGTCCACCGGACTCAGACACCGGATCCGCGGAGTACGAATTTCGATGCTCGCCAAACGCTCACCCAGGCGTTCACCCGCACTGCGCATCAAACTGCTGTGCGAGGGGACGCTGATGGGCAGCGGCATCACTTTCTTCGCGCCCTTGGCCTTGGCGGCCTCCGCGGCCCGCTGCACTGCACTCGCGTGGCCTGCAATCACAACCTGTCCGGGCGAATTGAAATTGACGGCCTCGACGACCTCTGCGCCGGCTGCCTCACGGCACACCTGTTCAATGTCCGCGTCCTCCATTCCGAGGACAGCCGCCATCGCTCCCTGTCCCGCCGGCACCGCCTCCTGCATGACCTTTCCACGGAATCGGACCAGGTCGATCGCGGTCGCGAAATCGATAGCACCCGCGCAAACGAACGCCGTGAACTCACCCAGGCTGTGCCCGGAAACCAGAATCGGATCTGCGCCACCGCGCTTGTGCCACAGCCGCCAGGTGGCCACGCCTGCCGCCAGCATCGCTGGCTGCGTGCATTCAGTAGAGTCGAGACGCTCCTTCGGACCTTCCTGTGTCAACTGCCACAGGTCGTAGCCCAAGACCGCGGACGCTTCTTCGAACGTGGCTCGCACAACCGGATCGGTTTGCGACAGCGCCGCAAGCATGCCAATGGACTGGGAGCCCTGGCCGGGGAACACGAAAGCAAAGGACATCGAATCTCCCAAGAGACAGCAAATCGCGGGATTATAGCGGCTCCCTGCGCGGCGCGAGGAAAGCAGCAATCGCCGCTCCCCCGATCGTCCCAAACAGATGGGCATCCACCACGACGCCGGCGTGACTATCGGTGAACGGCAGCGCGCCCGCGCCCTGCTCATACGCAAGCTTCACCAAAATGAAGGCCGCGAGTATCCAGCCGTCCAGGTCGCGGCGTCGCAAATGTGCGAGCGTGCCCGCAGCCATGATTCCGTGTAGCGCTCCTGAGGAACCCACGTACCAGGCGACTGTCGAATCGCGTAGCCAAAGGCCTGCATCGATTGCGGCCATGGCGCCAACGAGGATGGCCAGCCAGTGAAGGGGGCGATAGTCACGGGCAAACAATGCCCACATGAGCACCAGTCCCAGGCTGTTGAGTGCGGCATGGTCGAAGTCGAGATGTACGAAATGGGCTGTGATGAGGCGCCACCACTGGCCGGCAGCCAGTGCGGCCCGGTCATAACGCAGCGCGTACCGGCCGGCATCACCGGCCAGCACGGGCAGCAGCAGTACGGCGCAACCTGCGAGCAGCGCCAGCCCCAGCCTGCCGTCGCAATTGAGAGACTTCAGCAGCCTGTTAAGACCGTTCACGGGTCGAGACACATCGATTTGTTATGATCCGCCGCCCCCTGACCGGGCCGATTCTTACCGACATTGGAACCCACCAAATGAACCAAGTACAGGACGCTCAAAAGGTTAACAGACATCGCCTGCCGGCCCGGCCCGCAGAGCGTGGCTTCACGCTCATTGAGATCATGGTGGTGGTCATCATCATCGGCCTGCTGGCAGCGGTGATTGTGCCGAACGTCATCAGCCGCGTTGAAGAAGCGCGCGTCACCAAGGCGAAGTCGGACATCCAGGCGCTCGAAGCAGCGCTCACCATGTTCAAACTCGACAACTCGAAGTTTCCGACCACGGACCAAGGTCTTCAGGCGTTGGTTGTGCAACCCACCGATCCCTCCATCCGTCACTGGCGCATGGGTGGCTATCTGCAGCGGATCAGCAAGGACCCCTGGGGAGCAGACTATCAGTACGCGAACCCGGGCACGCACAGCAAGGACTATGACCTTTACACGCTCGGTGCGGACCAGCAGCCGGGCGGTGAAGGTCCGGACGCTGACGTCGGCAACTGGAACATTGCCGATCAGTAGCGCTCGTGACTGCTCCCCCGCTCCATACGCGATCGCGCGGCTTCACACTGATAGAGATGATGGTCGTCGTGTTCATCATCGGCATCATCACGGCAGGCGTGTTGTTATCGGTGAACCTGACGGGACGCGATCGGGATCTGGAGAAGGAAAGCGACCGCCTGCTGACTCTGGTCAACTATGCGCGCGAGCAGGCGGAAATGCAGACGCGCAATTACGGCATTCTCGTGCACGACGACGGTTATCAATTCGTGGCATACGACACCCGCCGCGGCTTGTGGCGCGAGATCTACGAGGACGATGCGCTGCATCTGCGCATGTTGCCTTCCGGCCTGGACTTCAAGTTGATGGTCGATGCGCGTCCGGTAGTCCTGCAATCGACGGGCGAGGTCAAACAACCGGATCCGAAGGACAAGAAGAAAACGAAGACGCTGGCGGACATCAAGAGCGTGAGCGATGCGACAGGCCTGAAGGATGCGGGCGGCAAGAAGATGGGCACGGACGATAACAGCACGCTCGAGCAGGCAAAGAAGATCAAGCCGCAGATCATGATCTACTCGAACGGCGACCTGAGCTCGTTCGAGATCACACTGGAGCGCGACGGCGGCGTCCGCAGTGTCACGATGGCACAGGATGAGAAGGGTGTGGTGATCCTCAAACCCATGGTGGAGACGCGGATTTGAAGCGCATCCGGCAAACCGGGTTTACGTTGATCGAGGTGCTGGTAGCCCTCGTGATCGTTGCCGTCGGCATGGGTGTGTTGATGAGCGCACTGACTTCCTCCGCGAAGACGGTTGTGTACCTGCAGGAGAAGACCTTCGCGGAGTGGATTGCGCTCAACCAGATCGCCTTGTTGCGCCTGCAATTGCAACAGGGGCAACTGCCGCCACAAACCTCGACGAATGGTGACCTCGATTATGCCGGTCGCAGCTGGCACTGGCGTCAGGACGTGAAGGCCAGCGAGGTTCCCGGCATCAACCGGATCGATTTCAAGGTCCGCCCCAAGGAGGTCAAGGGCGGCGACGACGATAGTTGGTATGTCACGGTGAGCGGACTTGCGGGCAATTCGCTGGCCTCACCCGGCAGCGCCACATCACTGGTGAATTGGGACCCCGATCTGACGGGTCCGGGACAGCTTCCGGGTGGCAACCCGGGACCGTCAGTGCTTCCGACACCGACACCCCCGCAACCAACGCCAACGCCGGTGACCAACTAATGCCCCGTCGACCACGCGGCTTCACCCTGTTGGAACTGCTCGTCGCGATGTTTATTGCGGCGATCATCTTTGCCATGGGTTACGGCACCATCAATCAGGCCGTGAAGAATCGCGAGGGCCTGGAGGAGCAGCAGAAGAAGCTGTTGGAGTTGCAGACTGCCGTGCGGACCATGGAACAGGACTTTGTGCAGCTTGCACAGCGTCCCGTGCGCGATCCGGTGGGCGGCACCTATCAGCCGACGTTGGTGGCCAACGCCACCGGATCGAGCGGTGGCCTGGGCATCAACAATAGCAGCAGCTCGGGCAGTCTCGGCAGCAGCAGCGGCGCCCAACCAATCGTGGCTCTGACCCGCTCCGGCTGGACCAATCCGACCGGGTTGCAGCGCCCCGGCCTGCAGCGCGTCGCCTACTACTTTCAGGACGGGACGTTGCGCCGCGAATACTGGACGGTGCTCGATCCGACGCAGGCGAGCCAGGCTGTGCGTCGCGACCTGATCAGCCATCTGAAGTCCGTGTCGCTCCGCTTTATGGACGTTCAGACGAACGCCGCAGTGCAATCCCAGCCGTCCTCGTCCGGCCTGCCCGGGGCTAACATCAACTGGAGCCCGGTCTGGCCGCCTGTCAACGGCGCGAGCCAGGATAACCGGCGTTACCGGCCGGTCGCTGTCGAGATCACGCTGGAAACGGAAGACTGGGGCAAGATCGTCCGCTACGTCGAGATTGCCGGATGAAAGCTCCCACACCGCCCACTTCGTTGGCCCGGCGCCGGCGCGACTTTCCGCGATCTCCCGCACGGCAGCGCGGAATCGCGATGTTGGTCGCGATTTTGCTGGTGGCTCTTGGCACTATCCTCGCCGCCGACATTGCCTACAAGAGCGCCATGTCGGCGCGTCGCGCAACGGCGACGTTGTCTTTCGACGAGGCCTTACTCGTGACTCAGGGCGCCGAGGCGTTTGCGGCTTACGGATTGAAAACTGTCATGCAACAAAGCAAGGCCGGGACGAGCGGAGTTGCTGACGTTTATGCGACGCAACCCTATTTCCAGCCCCTGGGCCCCCTCGAGGTCGTGCCTGGAGTGACTCTGGAAGCCAACCTGGAAGACATGCAGGGGCGATTCAACCTGAACTGGCTCGTAGGCTATACCGGAGTCACGGCCGGCAAGCCCGACCCGATCGCCCTGGAGGCTTTCAAAAAGTTGCTGGAGCTGTCACAGGTCGACCCGAAGTGGGCTGACATGGTGGTCGACTGGATCGACCGGGACAACCAGCCGCAGACCCAGGGCGCGGAGGACAGCGCCTACATGGGACAGAACCCACCCTACCTGGCCGCCAATGAATACATAACGAGCACCACGGAGCTGCTGGCGTTGCCGGGCTTCGGCCGCGAGAACTATGAGAAGCTGGCGCCCTATATCGCGGCTCTGCCGCCCGCCACGACATTGAACATCTGCACCGCCAAGGGCCGGGTACTCGATGCCTTCAATACGAACTCAACGGAGTGGGAAGACGAGGCAGCGCTGCAGAAGAACCGCACGTCGGCGCCCGGTTGCTTTCCGGACACGGCTGCGTACGGGGCCAGCTTCGGCGATGCGACGAAGTTCGGCAACGTCTCCAACCGGTACTTCAAGCAGACGTCCGCTTATTTCCGCCTGTCCAGCCTGGTCACAATTGGCAGCGCGGAATTCAATCTGTACAGTCTTCTCCTTTTGGATAACAAGGGCTACTTTGTTCATCCCATTCAGCGCAGCTTCTCGCCGGACTGAGCACATGCAGGCACTCGCACATGGCTGATTGGCTGCTCATCAGGCTACCTCGCACAGCGGAACAGCCGGCGACCTGGCTCACCGTCGATCCCCGGGGCAATCCTTCCGGACCGCCGCAAAGTGGGCCGCTGTCGCTTGCCGCACCGCGTGCGGTGGGACGCCGCGTGTGCGTCCTCGTTCCGGGCACCGATGTACTTCTGACAGAGCCCGAAGTGCCCATGAAGGCGGGCACGAAGCTGCAACAGGTTGTGCCGTTTGCGCTCGAAGAGCAGCTCGCGGATGACATCGACGATTTGCACTTCGCCATCGGCAAACGCGCTGGCGATTCGTCGCGGACGCCGGTCGCCGTCATCCGGCGCTCGCTGATGGATGAATGGTTGATTTCGCTGCGCACGAGCGGACTCGAGCCTGAGTCCATGTATACCGAGAGCGACCTGTTGCCCCAGAACCCGGGCCAGGCAGTCGCACTCATGGAGGAAGATGTTGTCATCGTCCGTCCTCCCACCGGGTCGCCCGTCACTCTTCCGGTAGAGGCTCTCAGTGAAGCACTGGAGATCGCACAACAAGGCGATCCCGAGCAGGGAGCCACCGGCGGCCGCGGACTGATTCTGTACACGGGCGCCGCCGAGTGGCATCAACACTCGGCGAAAATCGAAGCCCTGCGTGAGCGCTTCGACGGCATCAAGATTCAACTTCTCAGCGCCGGCCCCCTGGCGCTGTTTGGACAGCAGCTACCCACGGTCACGCCAATCAACCTGCTGCAGGGTTCGTATGCGCCGACCAAGGCGCATACGGTTGGCTGGCAGTCGTGGAAGGTAGCGGCCATTCTGCTGGCATGCCTGGCTGGCTTGCATGTTGCGGGCAAGGCCGCGGAATTGACGGCCCTGAAGCGCAGCGAGAAAACACTCGACGCCTCGATCGGTGACACATTCCGCATGGCCATGCCGGGCCAGCCCAAACCTCTCGACCCGCGCCGCCAGATGGAGATGCGGCTCGCTGCCGCACAGAACGGCGGCGGACAGGGCGGATTTCTGCCCGCACTGCAGGCCTTGATTGATGCACGCACAGTGGCGCCCGGAACGACCCTGAAGGCACTGAGCTTCCGCCAGGGCACGGTCGACATGAAACTCGCCGCGAAGGATGCGACCAGCCTGGATCACATGAGTCAGTCACTGAAATCCCATGGTTGGCAGGCGGAGCTGACCTCGGGCAACACCACGGGCAGTGGCTACGAGGGCCGGATCCAGATCCGCGGCAAGTAAGCAACACCATGAAATTCAATTACGACACGTTGGCGCCGCGCGAGCAGAAGATGGTCCAGTACGGCGCCATTGCGCTGGTGGCCATTTTGATTTTCGGCGTGTTGATGCCGCTCGACAGCAGCGTCGCCAAGGCGCGCACGCGGATCACCAAGAAGCAGCAGGACCTCGTCTGGATGAAAAGCGTCGCGCCGTTCCTGGCAGCCCAGAGTCCTGCACACCAGGGCAATGGTGAGTCCCTGATCGTCATCGTCGACCGCTCGGCGCGCGAGTCGGGCCTCGGCAACTCCCTCGCCGGCACCGATCCCAGCGGCGCCGGTGGCATCCAGGTGCGCCTGGAGAAAGCGCCGTTCGACGCCATCATCGGCTGGGTGTCGCGATTGTCCCAACAGAATGGAATCGGCGTGGACGGCGCCACGATCGACGGCGCAGGCACGCCCGGAGTCGTCAACGCGGCGCTTGTGTTAAAGCAACAGTGAAGCGGACAATCTGGCTGATTGTTTTCGGCGTGTTGGTGTTCGTGGGCATCGTAGTGGCGCGCCTGCCCGCGAGCTGGGTATTGCCGGGCCCGCAGTCCGGTATGACCTGCAGCGAAGCCGACGGAACCGTCTGGAACGGCTCCTGCACCGGCCTCACGGTCCAGAATCAACCGGTCGGGGATCTCTCCTGGGAGATCCACGCGATGCGCCTGTTGTCCGGGAAAATCAACGCCGACCTCGTCGTGACCCGCCCCACCGGCGCCCTCCGGGGCAATGTTGAAACCGGCTTTGACAAGCAAGTCATTGCGCACGATGTGGTGTTGGATCTGCCGATCGACCCGGAGATGGCCGCAGCGTTGGGCCCGAACCTGCGCGGCCTGCGCGGCAAGCTGCATGCGCAGATCGCGTATCTGCTCGTTGATAAGCAGCAGGCCATCCGGGCTGTTGAAGGCGTCGTCGAGGTACACGACCTGAGCGACGGCCCGCAACAATGGGGCAGCTATTCGGTCACCTTCCCGCCACCCACCGCGGGCGTTCCGGTCGGGCAGCTCAAGGACCTGGGCACCGGGCCGCTCGCGGTCGAAGGAGCGCTGAAGTTGACCCCGTCCCCGCCGGGGTTCGATGTGCAGGGGTTGGTCGCGGCACGGCCGTCGGCATCGCCGGAGTTGGTGCAGGACCTTCGCATGCTGGGATCGCCGGACGCGCAGGGGCGACGCCCGTTTTCCTTTGAGTCGACTTTTTAGCTCACCCTCACGTCAGTTCACGGAACACATCCAGCAGCGGGAAATACAGGCCGGCCCTGACGGGCTCGGTGCCCATTCCTCGCGCCAGCGCCACGTACGTTTCCAACTGTGGCCGGTAGCGATCCATTTCCTGTTCCAGGAAGGTTTCCAAGCCACCGCCTTCGTGTCGACTGGTCTTGAAGTCGATGACCCAACGTGTGCCGTTGGTGTCGATGAATGATCTGTCGATAACCACGTTGGTGAGCCTGCCGGCGGCGATGCCTGTCAGTGCCCACTCACTGCGCGAATCGCTGTGATCCGGGGCGAATATCCAACGACCTCGCTCGTTACTTACGGTTCGCGTCAGCGCCTCTACGACTACCGCGGCGGCACGCTGCAGGTCGCCTTCCGGGACGCCGTGCCGGCGAAGTTGGTATTCGTAGAAGTCCCTCTGGCTTTGAATCGTCGCTTTGGATGGGAGCTTTTGCGCGGTGGCGTAATGCTCCAGCGCAGCGTGCACCACAGTGCCGATGTGGCGCGCGGTTTCGCCCACCCAACTGAACTCGGGTGGATCCAGGGATTGGTGGGCTACCGGGAGGTGCGGGAGGGTTGGGGCTGGTGTCAGGGGTGGGAGGGACCAGGTTGATATCAGGCGGCGCAACGGGGGCTGACGGGGTTGTGGGTTGGGTTCGTCGGCACCCTGCTCGGCGCTGCCGTTTGGGTTCTCGGCGGCGTTGGGTGGCCCAACGGCGTGTGCTGTCTGGCCGACGCCGGCAGCCACGGCGGCATCGTGGGCTGCCTGGGCGATGTCGGCGGCCTGAGCGGCGTGGGCCGCCTGGGTCGCCAACATGGGGGCGACCGCAGGCCACAGGCTCGCGAGGAGCGTCCCGTAGCGTGGCGTGATGGTGCCATCCGCCCTGGCCTTGGGTGCCGCCGATAATTGCAGTGTATGCTTCGCGCGCGTCGCCGCCACGTACAACAGTCGGGTCTGCTCATTTGCCGCGCGCCGCGCAATCAACCGCTTCAGATACGCAGTAACTTCACCACCCTCGTCATCGCCGATTGCCGGTACCGGCGCCATGATGAGGTCGCTCTCCCCTTCTGCCCGCGGCAGATCGAGCCAACGCAACAACGGCTCCCTGCCCCTGTTGAGCTCGCGTTCGAGCGACGGAACGAATACGTGATCGAATTCCAACCCCTTCGCGCGATGAATAGTCATCAACTGCACTGGGTTCGCGGCCGCAGTTTGCGGTTGCGCATAAAGCCCACTCAACAACGAATCGAGATCTTGAGGACCCGACCACTCACCGCTCGCGACGCGCTCACTCAACGCCTCGAAGAACGCGCGCGCGTGCCGTAGTTCTTCCGAAGCATATGCATCCGCGGCGCCCAGCCTCAACCACGTCAACTCCAGCCAATCGGTCAGGGGCATGCTATTGCAAGACTTCATGGCCGCTTCGAGCACATCTCTCACGCGCACGACTCGCGCCAATTCTGTTGGAGAGCACCGCGCGAGACGCTGCTCGTCTGCGATCGCCTCCCACACCAACTTCGTATCACGGCGACGGGATAACACCGTAAGTGTTTCGAGTGTCAACCCACACCACGGAGCGCGCAGTACGGCGAGCCACGCGGTACGATCACCCAAGTGACTCGTCGCCTGCAGGAGTGCAACGAGATCACGAACGATCGACAGCTCCCGCAGCGGCACGAGATCCACACCCACCGCATCGATTTTTTGGGCTTCGAGACCAGTAATGATGGGAGCTGCATGCGACCGCGACGCTACCAACACCGCAATGGAGGCCTGCGGCTCTGTCACCTTCAGGTGTGCGATACGTTGAATGATCGCCGCGGTTTCAGATTCTCGGGTTGCGTTGTCGAACAGACGAAATTGAACCGAGGGTATCGGAACGCCGGCAAGCTGCGCTTGCGGACCCGCGGCTGTTTTACCCGCGACGCTTCGCGTGAACGACACCGCACTCGCACGCAGGTCATCTTGCGCCGGAAACAGGGTGGTGAATGCATCATTGATCCAACCAATGAGGTCGGGCACCGAGCGAAAATTGCGCGTGAGACGCAGCGGCTCCAGACGGACGGTCCCGATACCACTATCACGGGCGCGCAAAAACAATC
>Ga0307510_10010454_pt1 | contig 11024 bp, 14 predicted proteins | sample 12_EM_MG_FD_207224 | JGI IMG/M metagenome (GOLD analysis project Ga0307510, IMG submission 207224) | Populus trichocarpa ectomycorrhiza microbial communities from riparian zone in the Pacific Northwest, United States - 12_EM | ecosystem: Host-associated > Plants > Roots > Unclassified | place... | reverse complement strand
CTTTGAGGTGGGCCAGGTGGCCATAAACTCGACTCGTGCGAGGCGACCGGAAATCTGATGACCTGTTGAATCAGTCCGCTCCTCACTGTCGACTGCCAGGAGACCAGGGTTAAATGCTCATATGAATTTTAAAAAAACTGGCTGCAGAGGGCTAACCTAGACCGTAGGCGACCCTTTCGCACATCCCGATAGGTCCATGATGCATGAGGCACTGAAGCTGAAGGGAAGCAACAGGCCGCCACGGCGCACCGCGACCAGACTTCGAACTCCGATAACCCAGCTACCATTTTGGTCCCGACATCCCTCCAACACACCGCAATCCAGGCACATTTCGACGCGGAGGTTGAACTCTAAAACGCAATTTTCCTCCCCCATCGCTCCCTTCATACAGTAGCATGGGATGGGACGTACAGTGCAGAGACCTGCGGTTAAAAAAACTCTAACAATTCGAACACGTTGGGGACATAATCACAGTGACTGTCCGTCATAAAACTTATCGGAGGGTCGGAGGGTCGGATGATGGAGAAGGGACTGGCCACAGCGTCCGCGCGGTACTCGCGGCCTTCCAGTCAACACTAGCGTGACCAAGTAATTGAGCCTTCCGGGGCTCCTCGTCATTCCGCACTGTCCTGCGCACACACTGGTCACGATCGAGAGATCCTATACCATCCGGATCGCATTCTTACCAATACGAAACAAAGATAATGGAGAAAAATGGCTTGCATATCTGTGGGCGATGAGGGATGAATGTGTGATGATACGCACAAGATATCACTCAGGCGCTGCGACTCGAGTCTCGACTTAAACTATATTGCACGTACGATGCGTCCGCACAGTCTAGTATCGGGCCCCGGGCTCTGGCCCTGGTTCTGTCGGCACGGATGCAGGAGACACTCCCACAGTCGAGTTGATGTCGACGGACAGGCCACGCCACCCTGCGCTCTGGCGTTTCGGTGGCGTCGGCGTCGATGGTAGTCGAAGAGCGTGTTGCACTGCACGCGCATTACTGACGCCTACTGTTTCGTCCAGGCAACGTTGGCATCGACATTGTTATGGCCTAGAGGGAGGCGCGGGAGGACGTAGATATGCTGGAGGCCGTTATGCCTCGTGAAAAGATGGAAGAGCAGTCTGTCAACGGAGGTACGCGCTGAGGGAGGACGCGAGCGCGGACGCAGTGTGGATAGGTGCGGGGTGGCGATGGTAGCGGCGGAAGAGGCACGCGTGGCGTGTTTGTGGGGAATGGGGGAGAGGGGAGAAGTGCTTGAGGAGGGTGTGCGTGTGGGGACAGGGGTATTTACGCCAGAGGCGACGGGGGAGGTGTAGAGCCCTGCGAGGCGAAACTGCCCACGGTGCCCCGAAGCTAGGAAAACAGACGTTGGAAGCTTGGGTGGAAGCGCTGAGGTCGACGTCGGAGGTGGCAGTGGCGGCTGTTTGGTCGCCACGGCGAGTGCGGGCTTTCCGGGTAGCGGCGGCTTTTTGGGACGGGGCCGGAGGTCGATGGTGAGAAGATGAGAGTGCAGAGATGTTTTTCGACTCATCTAGGCTTTCGCCGTCTTCTGTTCCCGTACCTGTCCAATCCCATGTCCATGTCCAGGAGGAATGCAGTCACTGTGGTACCGCGCCTCGGAGTCGGCTGTGTACTGTTCGACCACGTGACACCCGCCGGCGTCACACGCCATGCGCCATCGTACTTCTCTTGTCATATGATCGACCGTTTTCCTCTTGTTGCAAGTCTGGAATACTGTATGTCTCTATTGGAAGAACTCTGACTCCATAGAATCAATCAAGCTTTTTTGTATGTTGCATTGTTTCCTTTTCGTTCTAGAATCTAGATCTACCGCTCTCCACTCCACAGCCCTTTTACTTCACCCGCCATCGCCCGTCGCTGCACTCCTTACTTCCTTCACCCCTGTTGTCCATGCGCCCGCTGTCATGCACTTGGAAACAGTTTAGTAAAATTTCTTCGCTTTCGATACCGCCTTCCTTCATCAACGTTGCCTTGCGAGCGCGGATCTGTCGCCACTGGCAGCAAGCACCTTATCTGCTCTTGCTCTTTTTCTCTCCTTTCCTCTCTACTCGACTTGCACATAGCGTACTTGTCACGTATTTAGACGTTCTCACCTGCCCTTGCCAAGGCAGGCAATGAAATTAATGAAAGCTCATCCCATTCCACTTCTTTGTGTTTGCATGCTTTCGCCTCAAGCTCTATACCGCCGTTATGGCTTCCTTCGGCGTTCTCGGTCTTCCGGGATCGCGGCCTTGATTCTCTTTTTCTTTCTTCTTCCCGAACTCACTGCTAGGCCTTCACCGGTTTATCTTCTTTCAATGATGTCATTGAAGTACTTGATGCAGTGCACGGTGCATGGTGCAATACAGTAACGCTGATGGCCACATCCTTGAACACGTCGAGCTCCTCAACAGCTAGGTATAAACCAGTGCGACGCCTGTCCCTCGGACTCCCTCCACCTCTTTCTCCTCCGTATATTGCCTCTTCCCCGGCCGCGGCTGCTCGACCTCCTCCGTCCCAACTTCCACTATCACATCCCCCACCCCCATCTTCGCCATCTTCTCCATCTTCTCCCTCCACCTTGCGTATCAACAGTGCCGTGGGCCGTGGCGCGCGCTGGCTCCTCCTTGGCTCTCAAGTTGGCCACCGCGACGCGATGGGACTTGCTAGCCAAATGCCCCTCCCATGCACCTGCAAACTTGGTCGCGACACCACATGCCGTGCGCTGCGTAATCTGATGCAAAACTCCTGGTCCACGCGTTTGTTCCAGGTTAGGAAGTAGCGTGCCTTTGATGGGGAAAATTGCAATAGCCCCTTAAAACAAGAACTTGGCAGCGATGCAGGGGCCTCTCGACTGATGTGAGGACATTGTAGACTCTCAAATACACTCTTCCATACTTCCTACTAGACCATTTCGTACTCATATAATTTGGAATCTAATGTTAACGGTTCATCTTCTGCACCCTTTGACGGTCTACTGCTGCTGTTCAGTCCACTATGTCACTCACCTGGCGGAGAATGAAACTTGTCACTATGGCAGAGTGCCTGACCGGCCTCACTATTCAAGTTAATAGGTTACCTGACTGCTACGATGTCATCAATGATATCCCGGGTAACCAGGTTCAATGTGGACGTTTCCGGAAGACGTGGGCCTTTCCCTGGTCCAGGGTGTTTAAATCCTGGTTGCATTACAGCCCTTGACGCACTTACACTTCCCTGCCAATACGCACCTTCCCACACCAAATAGTCAAGGCCTTTTTTTCTGAGGCAGTATGGCCCAGTCTCCTCATTTTTATGTGAACGTAAGGCTGGCGGACGCTAAATCCGGTGAACACAGTGAGTTACCCCGGATCTTGTCCTTTGGAGCACTCACGGAAGTTGCTAACCTCTATATCGACAGTTCTCGAAACAATATCTGAAATTGATGACAAAATATCTCAATTTCGACACGCTCTCTTTTCGCCAGAATCGCCACCCCGCTCTCATCCTTTGCACTCTGCAATGCTCCAAGCTTTGGCCAGTTTCTACAACAATCGCTGTCTACAAACGCATCAGAAAGAGGATTCAGACATGTGTATCCTCTACAGTACAGAAGCGGTATTCGTTGCATCTCATTCAGACAGAGTCTATCAAGATACCGTTCAGGGTTTCTATCTCCTTACATCCTATCTTATAAATCGCCTGCGGTTTTTCAACCAGCCAAGTGACGCCCAGCATTGTATTGAGTACCTTCGTTATCTCGAACCCCAGCCACTGGAAGCGATCGGTGTCCCATCGAATCAAGTCAAAGTATACTTGCTGCTGGCCCTAGCCTCTCAGGTGGCGCTGGGTATTGGCGATGCGGCACCGAAAATCAACGAAATGATGGGCCGCTTTCGCGACTTCCTTTCCTCCAACATCCCACCACAACTCTTAGAAATGGCCGTTTCAGCCTTGGCTAGCGGCATGAATTCCTATTTCCTCCACTCCCCTCCATCGGAATATTTGGATACACTGATCGATCTCCTTAGGGACGCAAATAAACGCCTCGGCTCTCACTACCCTGAGCGTCCTGGGCAGCTCGCCCAACAACTCTACCTCCGCTTCTCCCAAACGCATTCAAGCGATGATTACGAGGAGGCGATGGCTCTTCTTGACAAGATCATCACTTCTGATCCCGATAAAGATTGTCCAAAACCAGATGCGGCCAATGCTCTGTATTTCTCTGCGGTACTTGCAGCGGAACGGGCAAGAACATACTGCACCCCGGAGTGTATTGAAGAGGCGATCTTTCGCAGTCGCAAATTTCTCAGAATACGTTCTGCCGACGACTCCTGGCGCCGTGCGGTCACCGAGATATTGGCAAGTCTTACGAAGGTGCGCTCAGGTTACCTCGGTACCACCAGGAAAGGCCTCCAAGAAGCACTTTCCCCTGATCCAGAAGTCACCTCCTTCCCCCACCTGGTTGCATCTCTTCGGGCCAGCCGCACCATTTTCAAGACTAACTGGTGAAATGTGCCAGGAGAGAGGGCCAAGCATCTTCTGGCACTCAAAACCATGTGTCGCACCACAGATATGGCGAGGGTTGCACAGGCTATCGAGTACTGTCAACTTCTCCTTACATTGGCCCCCTCAAATGATGGCATCATAGGTATTGCTGCTAATACCTTAGGGGAAGTCCTCTTTCATGCATTCAAATGCACGGATAACACAGAGTACCTCAACAAATCAATCACCGCTTTCCGCAACGTCCTCGGAATGCCAAATATAAAGTGGGCCCACTTCCATGCCATTAGCGAGCTTCGTCGTGCCCTAGCAGCCCGCTTGAATCTTTCTGCAGATGAGAAGGACTTCGATGAAATCATACAACTGTGTTCCATGCTTTCCAAAGATACATATGCGGGCGTATCCGGCCGACTCGATGTATCATATCAATGGGTGGAAAATGCGCGGCGCAGGGGGCACCACACCACGTCAACAGCGTATGAGATGGCCCTCTCACTGATGGAGGACGCTCTGCTATACGCTCCAACTCTCGAAATACAACACCTTCATCTTGTCTCGCAGCGCAATGTTTACGAGCAGCTTCCTCAGGACATGGCATCATATGAGGTCAGCAGAGGCCGATTACCAGAGGCAATCCAGGCACTAGAGCGGGGAAGAGCCCTGATCTGGTCTGAGATGTGGGGCTTTCGCACCTCAATTCATCAAATTGGATTTGCCTCGCATTTAGCTGAGGAATTCACTGCAGTCAATCGGGAACTCGAGACGTTGACAACGTCCGTCTCTCCGGATATCGTGATGAATGGCGACAATGAAGACGGCGACAGGATGGACAAATTCGGTCGTCTCGTGGTGCGGCATCGCGAACTTTTGACGAAGCGCGAAGAGCTTGTGTCACAAATACAGGCATCGCCAGGTCTCGAGGGCTTCTTGAAGAAACCATCGTTCGACACTCTCCGTTCTGCTGCCGTGCGTGGCCCAGTCATTATCGTCAATCATTCCAAGTGGCGCTGCGATATCCTCATTGTTCTCCACAACACCCACCCTTCCCTTATCGCCACCCCCGACGATTTCTACGACCGTGCAATCGAACTGAGGGATCGGCTGGTGCGCACGCGAAACAATAACCCGCTCGAATCAAGGCAATACCAGCGAGCTTTACGATTCGTACTCAAGAGCCTTCATGAACTTGTCGGACAACCAGTAGTCGAAGAACTCAGGAGGCTGAAGATCCCGGAACAGTCCCGAATTTGGTGGTGTCCGACATCCGTTTTTTGTTCACTTCCCCTTCATGCAATGGGCCCGATTCCATCCGACGATGGTGTCCCGCGTTACTTTTCGGACCTGTACATCCCTTCATATACCCCAACATTATATGCGCTCATTGAGTCCCGCAAGCTCAGCAAGTCGTCTTTCGAGAAACCCTCTGTACTACTTGTGGCAAACCTCGATGATTCCTTGCAAGACGCGTGGACTGAGATCTGGTCGGTACAATGCCTCGATACGAGAGTAACGACTCTTTTGGGTCAAAGGGCAAAACCTTCTGTCGTGCTCGAACGCCTTCAGGACCATCAGTTTTGCCATTTCATCTGCCATGGAAATCTAGTACCACAGAAGCCATTTGGCGCATCATTCGGACTTCACGGGGGCGATCGCCTTACTTTGCTCGACATCGTGCGATCTCGGCTCCCCAATGCCGAGTTTGCCTTCCTCTCAGCTTGTCACACAGCAGAGTTGACGGAAGGAAGCATCGCCGACGAGGGACTACACCTTGCCGCAGCGGTTCAATTCTGTGGATTTCGGAGTGTAGTTGGGACAATGTGGGCGATGGCGGATCAAGATGGAGGCGATCTGGCAACACATTTCTACAATTTTATGTTCTCGAGCGATGAACCAGGAGTTCCTTATCACGAGAGATCTGCGCAGGCACTTCGGGATGCTGTGCGAATTATGAGGAAGGAGAAACGACTTCCTCTTGAACAATGGGTGAACTTTGTTCACTATGGCGCATGACCGTAACTGTACTGCTTGTGAGTCAGTTTTGTATAAGTACTGCCTTTGCGCGGAAAGAATAACACAACAATTTTTGCAGAGGGAATATAAATGATAATGTGAAATGTGGTTCGGCCGATACATCACCATACGGTGTTAGATTGGACGTGGTTGGTACATCATCGATCATCGCTCTACTACCATGTAGTACTAGATGGTCTTGCACTTTCTATTTATATTCCATGAACGATACAACAGGTGACATACGTGACGGAGATGGAATCGCCCCAAACTATGTATGTGTTTTATTGCCGCCGATCTCTCTGGCAGTGGCCGGGCGTGGCGTTCCAGCCAGCGCAAGCGCCACCAAGTAATTGAGCCTTCCGGAGATCCTCATCAATCCGCACCATCCCGCGCGAAAAACGCGTCGCGATCGAGCGAACCCGTGCCATCTGGATCGTACCCATTCCTATCAATACAAAACCGAACATCGGGGGAAAATGGCCTCAATATCTGTGAGGCGATGAGGGATGATACGCACCAGATATCGTGCAGAGGCTCAGGCTGCGACCCGAGTCCCGACTTGACCCAGATCGCATGCATCACTCGTCCGTCTAGTCTGGCATCGAGCCCGGGCTCTGGGCCTGGCCCGGTCTGCGCAGACGCGGGAGATCCCAGGATCGTGTCGATGTCAATGGACAGGCCGCGCCATCCTGCGTTCTGGCATTTCGCGGGCGTCGGTGTCGACGGTGGCGGCTTCGGCGTCTTTGGTGCGTGCGCGCGCACGTTTGTGGCGAAGAGCGTGTCGTGGCGCGCGCGCAGCTAACGCCTGTTGCTTTGCTCCCGGCAACGTTGGCGTCGATGTTGTTGTGGCCGAGAGGGAGGCGCGGGAGAATGTGGATGTATGGGAGGTCGTTATGCCGTGTGAAAGGATGGAAGGACAGTCTGAGACGGAGGGACGCGCTGATGGAGGGCGCGAGCGCGGTCGCGATGGGTATGGGTGCGGGGTGGAAACGGCAGCGGCGGAGGGTGGGGTGGGGGATGGGGGATGCACGCGTCGCGTGTTTGTCAGAGAGAGGGAAGAGCTGCTTGCGGAAGGTGCGTGTGAGGAATGGGGAGTTTACCCCAGAAGCGACGGATGAGGGTGTACTACCCGGTGTAGGGCCTGCGAGGCGAAACTGCCCATGGTGCCCCGAGGATAGGAAACCAGATGTCGGAAGCTTGGGTGGAAGCGCTAAGGTCGGAGGAGGCGGTGGCGGCTGTTTGGTCTCCACGGTGAGTGAGTGCGGGCTTTCTGGGTAGTGACAGCTTTGGGGACGGGGCCGGAGGGCGATGGTGAAGGATGAACGTTTTCGAATTCGAAGGGCTCATCGTACTCATCTTGGCTTTCGCCGTCTTCTGTTCCTGTCCCTCCTATCCGTTCCCGGCGTCCAAACTCGGTAGTGTTCGACCACGTGACACCCAGGGCACCATGCGTCCTTCTCCTCTTCCTGAATCGCCTCCAACCTTTGCCCCTCGCTGCCATGTGATCGACTGTTTTCCTCTTGCAAGTCTGGACTACATCTCTATTGGAAGAACTCTAACTTTTCAAAGGATCAATCAAGCTTTTTTTGTATGTTCCATTGTTTCCTTTTCGTTCTAGAATCTAGATCTACCGCTCTCCAATCCACAGTCCCTTTTACTTTACCCGCCATCGCCCGTCGCTGCACTTCTAGTTCTTTCACCCCTGTTCTCCATGTGCCCGCTGTCATGCACATGGAAACGATTCAGTGAAATTTCTTCGCTTTCGATACCCCCTTCCTTCATCACTATCGCCGTGCGGGCCCGGATCTGTCGCCGGCAAGCACCTCATCCGCTGTTGCTCTCTTTCTCTCCTTTCCTCTCTACTCGACTTGCACGTAGCATACTTGTCACGTATTTAGACTTTCTCACCTGCCCTTGCCAAGGCAGGCAATGAAATTAATGAAAGCTCATCCCATTCCACTTCTTTTGTGTTTTCATGCTTTCGCCTCAAACTCGTTGCCCCCGTTACTGCTTCCTTTCGGCGTTCTCCGTCATCCAGGATCGTAGCCTTGGTTCTCTTTTCCTTTCTTCTCCCCGAACTCACTGCTAGGCGCCTAGGCCTTCACCGGTTTAGCTCCTTTCAATTATTTCATTGAAACACTTGATGCATTGCACGGTGCAATACAGTAAGGCCGATGGCCACATCGTTGAACATGTCGAGCTCCTCAACAGCCAGGTAGGACGGTCACATCTTCGTCTTCATCGATTCATCGCCACTTGGTGGCGCTTGCCAAGGGTCCGAGGGAACGCCGCAGGAAACGAGTGCGACGCCTGTCCCTCCATCTCTCACTCCTCCGTACATTACCTCTTCCCCGGCCGCTGCTTCTCGACCTCTTTCCACCATCACCTCCACCACCCCCATCATCTACATCTTCTTCCTCCGCCTTGCATTTCAACAGCGCCGTGGCGCGCGCCAGCTCCTCCTTGGCTTTCAAGTTGGCCAAAGTGACACGATGGGACTTACTACCCAAATGCCCCTCCCACGTATTTGCAAACTTGATCGCGACACCACACGCCGTATGCCACGTAATCTGATGCAAAACTCATGGTCCATGTAGTTTGTTCCCAAGTTAGGCAGTAGCGTGCCTTTGATGGGGAAAAGTGCAATAGCCCAATAATACAAGAAACTCGGTAGTGGGCAGGGTCCTCCGGACTGATGTGAAGACATTATACTCAAATACACTCTTCCATACTTCATGTTAGACTATTTAGTACTCATAGTTTGCCATCTAATGCTAATGGTTCATCCTTCTGCACCCTTCGACGATGGTCTGCTGCTGCTGTCCGGTCCACTCGCTCATCTAGCGGAGAATGAAACTCGTCACTATGACACAGTGCCCGACCATTCTGGTTGACGCGTTGACGGGTAACCTGATCGCTACGACATCGTCAATGATATTCCAGGCAACCCGTAACTAGGCTCAGTTGGCTGTTCCTGGAAGGCGTGGGCCTTACCCTGCCCCAGCGTGTTTAAATCCTGGTCGCAAAACAGTACTTGAACGCACTTACACGTCCCTGGCAATACACACCTTCCCACAGCAAATAGTCAGGGCCGTTTTTTCTGAAGCAGTATGGCCCAGTCTCTCCATTATTATGCCAACGTAAGGCTGGCGGACCCTGAAGCCGGTGAACACAGTAAGTTACCCGGTTCCTGTCCTTTCGGGTACTCACAAAAGTGGCCATCTATATTGACAGTTCTCGAATCAATATCTGAAATCGATGACAACATATCTCAATTTCGAAGCGTTCTCTTTTCACCACCTCGCGCCTTTCCTTTGCGCTCTGCATGCCTCCAAGCTTTGGCCAGTTCATGCAACAATCGCTGTCTACAAACGCATCAGAAAGAGGATTTGGACATGGCTATCGTCTACTGTACAGAAGCGGTATTCGTTGCATCTCATTCAGACATAGTCTATCAAGATACCGTTCAAAGTTTCTTCCTCATTGCGACCTATCTTTTGAATCGCCTGGAGTCATTCAACCAGCCAAGTGACGCCCAGCATTGTATCGAGTACTTTCGTTATCTCGAATCCCAGCCACTAGCACTGGAAGCGATCGGTGTCTCATCAGATCAAGTCAAAGTGTACTTGCTGAAGGCCTTAGGCTCTCAGGTAGTGCTAGGTATTGGCGACGCAGCGCGGGACATTAAGGAAATGATGGGCCGCTTTCGCGACATCCTTTCCTCCGATATCGAACAGCCACTCTTAGAATGGGCTGTTTCATCCTTGGCTACCAGGATGTATTCCTACTCCCTCCATTCGTCTCAATCGGAATATTTAGAAATTTGGATCGATCTCCTCAGGGAGGCAAACAGACGCCTCCCTCACTCCCCTGAAGCGGCCGGGCAGCTTGTCCAACACCTCCACCTTCGCTTCACCAAAATGCATTCAATCAATGATTACGAGGAATCGATGGCTCTTCTTGACAAGATCATCACTTACGATCCCAATAGAGACCGTCCAGGACCAGACGAGGTCAAAGCTCTGTATACCGGTGCGGTTCTTGCAGCGGATCGGGCAACGATATACGTGACCCCAGAGTGTATCGAAGAGGCGATCTTTCGCAGTCGCAAATTTCTCAGAATACCTTCCACCGATGACTCCTGGCGTGTCGATATCACCAATATATTGGCAGGCCTTGTGAAGACGCGCTCAGGTTATCTTGGTATCACCAAAGAAGTCCTCCGACACCCACTTGGCCCTCGTCCAGAAGTCACCTCCTTTCCCCACCTGATTGCATCTCTTCGCGCCAACCGCACAATTTCCAGGACTAACTGGTGGGATTTGCAAGAAGAGAAGGCTAAGCACCGTCTGGCACTCGTGAACCTCACTCACACCACAGATATGGCGGAGATTGCAGAGGCCATCGAGTACTGTCAACTCGTCCTTGAATTAGCGCCCAAAAATGAAGATACCATAGGTTTCGCTGCTATAGGCTTAGGCGAAGTCCTCTTTCATGCATTCAAATGCACGGATAATAT
>Ga0307510_10010453_pt1 | contig 11025 bp, 7 predicted proteins | sample 12_EM_MG_FD_207224 | JGI IMG/M metagenome (GOLD analysis project Ga0307510, IMG submission 207224) | Populus trichocarpa ectomycorrhiza microbial communities from riparian zone in the Pacific Northwest, United States - 12_EM | ecosystem: Host-associated > Plants > Roots > Unclassified | place... | reverse complement strand
GGAAAAGGCCTTCATATCTATGACAATCCATTCACTATGCTGCAACTTCACCACTTCTCCATAGTTCCAGAACTGAAAATGCAGAATAGTAGAAATATTGCGATATCAATATCTCTTACCTCGTTGATTGGATAACAAATCCGTTCGGTCAATGTTGAGAGAAGGTTGGAAGGAACAACATAGTCAGAAATGAGAACAATCCAACGGTGGACGAAGTAGATGTAGCTCCGACAGCACCACTCTCTCTCTCTCTCTCTTTCTCTCTCTCACTATTTTAGTCTAAAGCTGTGAAATTTAGGTTACATGTGTTTAAATAGTTCTTAAAAGTAACCATAATGGATCTACCCTTGTGCGCCGAACTAACCCACATACAAAATTGACCAAAAAACCCTAAACTGTAAAGCCATAACCTGATCCAAACAAGCCTTAGATCCTAGCTCAAAATAAAGTTCAAATTAAGCCCAAACATGAAAGAAAATAATAAAAATAACTGATTTGTCATTAAATACCACCAACCCTTCTTTCCTTGTGTAGCTAGGATGGATAAGGAATCCTTATAAAAAAAGAATTCTGAAACATTAATGAATCCTTGCCACACTTGGAGATTATATTGCGGCTCATTAAAAATCCTTGTGGAACTAGGAAATTCCCAAAACAAGCTCACACATCCTTGTAGGAAAAAGATCCTTGCCAAATAGGAAGTCCACAAGTCAAAATGAAGTAAATAATAGAATTCGTATAGTCTGTTCTGACCTATATCGCAAGTCCTTTCCAGACATGGATTCACTTGAAAATATACCCCAACATAGACAAATACCTTTGGAATCTTCTGGTAAAGTTTCAGATCGATCCAATGGTTGGATTTGAAGTTATGCTCAATAGCGTAAAATTGAACAGTAGAAACTCTTACGCTAAAATCCAATGGTCATATCACAAGGCTGTCATATCACAAGGCTAAACCGTATCATTCCCTCCCTTTTCAAGAAGATTCGCCCTCGAATCTTGAATAGGATTAGTAGCGACTTCATTAGCCTCTTGTTTAAACCTTCGGAATTCCCTTATTGCTAACACCTTTCTCCAACAACACTGTATGGAAATAGTGACTGCCAAGAATTTCAAATAAGCACGCCGTACTAACCACTTGCGTTCATACTTTTGAATGATAACAACAGCGACTCTCCTTCGTCTTTCATTTTTTTTTGGCACTGTACCTCTTTTTCCCATGAAGCTTGAAGATCATAGAATAATCTTCTACACTTATCAACTTCTTGTTCGAAAACCCCTTAACCATGGTGATGTCCGTGAATGATTCGAAAATCGACAACAATGAATCTGAAGAAAATGGATGAAGGATGGGTCTGGTTGTGTTGTCTTTCTTATTGTATTTAGGCTGGATTATAGTGATTTTAAAGGTAAATAAGATGGAGGATAGACTAGAATGATATTTTGATAAATTGATCTGGATGCCACAAAGATCAATCTAGGATTGCGACGCCACACTCTTTGTGATTGAAGAGTGATAAGTTAGGTAGGGTTCTTCACAAAAATCAATTTGTAAGAACAATTATTAATTCTCTGAATTAAGCTTCAAATCTTGGACAAAAGTGTTTATTACATATTCTGACACTATATTTATAATTGGAACATCCCTCCATAATTAGGAAAATTCAACATGACAGAAGTCAAGCCCAAAAATTAGACTTTGACAAAGTAACTAGACAAATTTAACTAGCACCCGTTTTCTGACCTTAATTGAAACATAAACAGACCAAATTTAAAATGGCTATAACTTCTTGAACAAAAGTCCAATGCAATCATGAATGGACAATCTAGAAAGATCACGTTCTGAACTTGAAATCCACCTAGAGGAGTCTTGTCTTCACATGCAATGGATGACTTCAAAATTGGGTTCAAATTCATCTACTATTCTGACCATAAACGACATTAGTTCCGTCACTTATTTGCATTATCAACCCAAATTAAAGTAGCCTTGAAAATAAGCAAGTTGTTTATTTCCAAGTTCCAATTATAGGAAAATAAGCACCCTTGAACCAATTTCAAACTGATTGCTAATTTTTAACTCCGACACAGCTTCAATCATTCCAATTTGACTCGTCAAGGCCCTTTGTAGTTGTTTCGCTCTCGCTCTTGTCATTGGACCATCTGAATCCTCTTGCATATTAAATTTAGCTTTACGAAATGGATTATAATTCCCATGATGCACATCACATGGCTTAGTTTTCTGCATTTTTGAGCTAGAATCCTCTGTTCCCTCTCCCTTACTGAATACATGACACAAATAGGAAAAATAGAAGATGAAGACACAACAAGAATATAGTTTACGACAGGAAGAACGCTGATTTAGACTTGAAATTACAAATCTAACTTTTATTTGGACCAGAATTGATCGAAAACAAAATCAACATAAACAAAACAAGTTTTGAAAGACAATGCAAAACAAACCTGTTACACCAAGACAAAACCTGATTCTGGAACCTAAAGAAAACGCAATCCAAATGACCTCGAATTTAATACATATTATTAGGATACTAAGAAAACAGCAAATCTCAGTTTATAGGTTGTTCTATTATGTCTAGGTACCAAAACCCCGTGTATGATCAGTTTGCGGCAAAATTAAACCTCCAATTAAAACCTCAAGCAAACGATATCAAAAGAAGACCAAATTTTATACATGTTGCGGTCGCACCCTCAATAGACATAATACAGATTGTCAATTGATTCTGAGGTGATTTTGTTTATGGTTTACTAAGAATAGTTTTTCTATGGCAGAATTGAACTTGAATTAAAACCTTAAGAAAACGATATTGAAATAAGCCCAAATTTAATATATCATATCACCCCAAGTAGTCAAACTAAGAAGTTTAAATTGATTCTAAGGTGGTTGTCTTATGACTCACTAAGAGTAGTGTTTTTGCGGTAGAATTGAACCTCGAATTAAAATCTCAAGCAAACAATATCAAAATAAACCCAAATTTGAAATATGATGCGATCTCACCCCCAATAAACAGAATATGAAGTTTCAATTGATTCCGAGGTGGTTTGCTTATGGTTCACCAAGAGTTGTGTTTCTGGGGCAAAAATTGAAAGATCTTTCAAATTTCAACTAATCCCTCTCTCTCTTTCTTTTTTTTTTCTTTTTAATATACTGATATGATTAGAGACAGTAATAAGATAAAATATAACCCTTTTTTGTATTTTGTTTTGTTTTTTGGTTTGATGACGCAGACACAAACAACAAGATGGACGCAAACACTGAAAAACTTAAAGGAACACTAAAAAAATGAAAATAACAGAAGGATATGACCTTGTTTGGGAGCCTAGCTCTGATATCAATTGATGTAAACCTCGTGATTACGTGGTCACGCAACCCACAATCAAGATTGAGATCTGATCCCGGAAAGTCGAAATAGGTCTGATAGGAGTGTGACACAATGGAAACCTACCCCAAGACACCAACACTAGTGGAATGAGTAGAATGATGCTACGAAGCCAGTTACTCTTCGATAAGTCAGATTCACTTGTGGAACTAGGAAATTCCCAAAACCAGCTGCAACATCCTTGTAGGAAAAAAATCCTAACCAAATAGGAAGTCCAGAAGTCAAATGGAAGTAAATAACAAAATTCATACAGCCTCTGTTGACCAGTATTGTGGTGCCTTCCCGAAGTCCGATTGACCTGAAATTTTAACCCATAGTAGGACAACATTTCTGGAGAGTCCACATAAAATTTTATCCCGATCACACGATCGGATTGAGAATTATAACGGTTTCCATAAACCTGGACTGTTGCGCCAAAATCTGAATCTGACCTTACTTGGGTCGTATCACAAGGCTGAACCGTATTGGGCCGGACACATTAACCCCTTGTTCCACACGAATTGGGCTCTTCTTGGACCTGAACTAGATGAATTAAAGGCTGCCCTTCATGCTCCTTAAATGTCCCAAGCCCCTCTAGGTCCATTTTGCTCCATATGTTCTGAACAAGCCCATTCAATGCTTCTTTCAGCTTCTTTGCCCTAGCTCTTGTGATTGGCCCAATTGGCACCTCCAATGGGTCGTTGGCATGATTACGCTTGGTGTTGAGCTGATCCGCATCAGTATCAAGATGAATGTGCTTTTATGAGAAGGCATAAAATTGGTAGCCTTGTTGTCGAAACTTCATTGCTCAGATAAGGGTGGATTGGGCACGCGCATGGATTAAATGTATTAAGGCCTTTTCTTGATGCTCCAAAGGATCTCCAAGTTCAGCCGTGGTCAAAACTTGTACAACCACTCCATTCAATAGTTGACCAGCCTATAAAAAATCATTAATTAATTGAGCCTACTTGGAATATTTAATGGGTCCTTGGTGTTCGCGGACTGATCCATATCACCTTGCACGAATAACCCATAAAAGAACACAAAGGGTGTAAAAACTAAAACCGGACCTAAAACTTAACCAATGAAGCCAAATAAAGAAAACAAACATAATCCAGTAGAAAAACAAAGTTACAACATAATCAGATGCAAGAAAAACCAATCTGATCATGTAAGCGGAAAAGAAAAGGAGGAGAGCAGTTTAAGTCTGGATGGTACAAATTTTACGCCATAATCCAAATCTGACCTTACTTGGGTTGTGTCACAAGGCTGAACCATATCACTCTTTGCACACAAGTAAAATCATTGGCTTGTTAGTGAAAAATACAGATCTTACCTTACCCTCTCGAGCATAAAAATTGGGTTGTTGCTTTGGTTTTTCCACACAATTCTCATCACCCTTCCTAACTTTCTTCACTTCTCTTATCTTACCCCCACTCCCGGCCAGATTTGGATGTTTTTGAGTAGTGGTTGAATGTTCTTATTTGTTTGGTTCCTTGTGTAGCTAGAATGAATAAGGAATCCATTTAAGAAAAGGGTTCTGAAACAATAATGAATCATTGCCACACTTAAAGATTATATTGCAGGTCATTAAAGATAAGGTGCGAAACTAAAAATCAATTCCCAAAACAAGCTCCCACATCCTTGTAGAAAAAGGATCTTTGCCAAATAGGAAGTAAATAACAAAATTCATATAGCCTGTTCTAACCTATATCGCAAGTCCTTCCCAAACACATAGTCATCTGAATTAGAACCACAACATAGACCAATACGTCTGGTGATACGGTTCAGCCTTGTGATACGACCCAAGTAAGGTCAGATTCGGATTTTGGCGTAAAAAGCGCAACAGTCCAGGTTTACAGCAATAGTTATATTTCTCAATCCGACCAATTGATCGGGCTAAAAGTTTATGTGGACTTTCCAGACATGTTTTCCTACTATGGGTTAAAATTTCAAGTCAATCAGAGTTCGGGAAGGCACCACAATACTGGTCAACAGAGGTTGTACGAATTTTGTTATTTACTTCCATTTGACTTGTCGACTTCCTATTTGGTTAGGATTCTTTTCCTACAAGGATGTGGCAGCTAGTTTTGGAAATTTCCTAGTTCCACTAGGATCTTGAATGAGCTGCAGTATAATCTCCAAGTGTGGCAAGGATTCATTAATGTTTCAGAATCCTTTTCTTATAAGGATTCCTTTTTCATCCTAGCTACACAAGGAAAGAAAAGCTAGTGGTATTTAATGACAAATTAGCTATTCTTATTATTTAGGATGTTTAGGCTTAATTAAAACTTTGTTTTGAGCTAGGATCCAAGGCTTGTTTGGATCAGGTTATTGGCCTTTTAGTTTAGGGTTTTTGGGTCAGTTTTGAGTGGACCTCATATAAGTCATTAGGGTTAATTTTTCAAGAACTATTTAAACTCATGTAAGCCAAAATTTCGGCAGCTTTGATGATAATTACTTCTGAAATTTTCAGTTTTAACGTGTGAGAGTGATTCTTGCATTCTTCAGTTCTTGAACGAACTGAATCTGACTTATCGAAGATTAACTGGCTTCGTGGCGTCATTCTACTCAATCCAATAGTGTTGGTGCCTTGGGGCAGGTTTCCATTGTGTCACACTCCTATCAGACCTATTTCGGCTTTCCAGGATTAGATCTCAATCTTGATTGTGGGTTGCGTGACCACGTGATCACGAGGTTCGCATCAGAATTGGTTCAAAGGTTCTTATTTGCCTACAATTGAAACTTGGACATGAGAAAAGCCCCTAATGGTCCTTTTGATGTTCGCTTCGGCGGGGGCTGTTTTCATGAGCTGGGCAAAGTAATTACTACAAATAGAAGGATTAGACTTACCAAGACAGATTAAGGAATTACTTGAAGAATTTAAAGATGTGTTTCCAGATGAATTACCTAAAGGGTTACCACCTATTCGTGGAATTGAGCATCAAATTGATTTTGTGCCGGGAGCTTCACTTCTTAATAAACCAACATACATATGTAATCCAGAGGAAGCAAAATAAATTGTTTTTCTTGGCTATGTCTTAACCGAACATGGTATCAACATGGACAGGGAGAAAGTTATGGTCATCCGGTATTGGCTACACCAAAATCGATAAGTGAGGTTAGGAGTCATGGACTTGCTAGTTTTTCTAGAATGTTTGTGAAGGATTTTAGTACTATTGCTGCACCTTTAACTGAAATTATGACAAAATTATTGGATTCAAATGGAATGATGGATAAGGCTTTTAATTTGTTGAAAGATAAACTTTGTTCGACGCCTGTTTTAGCTTTGCCAGACTTTACGAGAGCTTTTGAAGTTGAATGTGATGTGTCACGTATTGGTATAGGATCTGTGTTAATGCAAGATAGGAGGCCCATTGCGTATTTCAGTGAAAAACTTAACGGGGCAACCTTGAATTACCCTACATATGACAAGGAGCTCTATGCCTTGGTTATGCAGATCAGCCCAACACCAAGCGTAATCATGCCAACGACCCATTGGAAGTGCCAATTGGGCCAATCACAAGAGCTAGGGCAAATAAGCTTAAAAAAGCATTGAATGGGCTTGTTCAAAACATATGGAGAAAAATGGACGTAGAGGGGCTTGGGACATTTAAGGAGCGTGAAGGACAACCTTTAATTCATCTAGTTCAGGTCCAAGAAGAGCCCAATTCGTGTGGAACAAGGGGTTGATGTGTCCGGCCCAATACCAGCCTTGTTAGGCTTGTTTTTTCCCATAATGCTACAAGGATAAAAAGTCAGCAATTTATTCTCCTAATTAAGTAAGGAAGTTGGCCATATCTTATTCTCCTAAAGAGAGGAGGACTATTTAATGGTTTGCCTAACTTAGGAAAGAAAGTAATTAAATCAGCAACAAAGGAGGAAATTTGTTTTCTTATTTGTCCAAGTTAAACAAGAAAATTCAAGCTAATCAAGGACATCAAAGGGGGGCAGCAACACAAATTTTTCAAATCAGATTTTTCCTAGTTTATTTAAGACTTCTTAAGGGTGACAAATTTGATTCTAGCATATTTAGGATGATAATTTTCGGGTTTTAATTATTTTCTTCTTAGTTTTTGGGTTATTATTACTTATTTGGGTCAATTGTAAGTGGGTGTCATATAAGTCCACCTAAGGGGGGTCAATTGTAAGTGGGCTTTCATATAAGTCCACCTAAGGGGGGTCCATTAGGGTTTTTTTAAGTCTAGAGTCAGTATAAATAAAGGCATAACCAAACATGTAAGATTACGCAATTTTCAGATCAATAAACTTCTTTGGTGCACTTATTGTGTGTTGGTGGGATAATCTCCCTTCCTTGGTTCTCTAAAGGACTGAAAAACGACTTATCGCAAAACAACTTTCTTCGTGGTGTCATCCTTATACTTCTCGTTCGCGAATCAATATTTGTTGGGTGGGGATTTCTGTTTCCAATAGTGTTGGTGCCTAGGTACAAGTTATCTGTGTCACACTCCTATCAAACCTGATTTACTTGGCTTTTCGAGAATTGGTGTCTTTGCGTGTGGGTTGCGGGACCACGTGATCACGAGGTTCGCTGCACTTGGTAAGAACTTTAGAGACGTGATAGCATTACTTGTGGCCCAAGGAGTTTCTGATACATTCTAATCATGAATCACTGAAGCATTTGAAAAGGCAACATAAGTTAGGTAGGAGACATGTCAAATGGGTGGAATTTATTGAAACCTTTCCATATGTGATCAAGTATAAGGAAGGAAAAGAAAGCATTGTTGCTAATGCACTTTCGCACATGTATGTTCTTTTTATCTACTTTGGATGCTAGATTTCTAGGATTTGAACACACAAAAGAATTGTACAAGGATGATAGTGATTTTGCTAATGTTTAGATGCTTGCGAAACTTCAGCTTTTGGGAAATTCTATAGACTTGATGGATATTTGTTTAAAGAAAGTCGTTTGTGTGTTCCATTAAGTGATATACGTGAATTGTTTGTACGTGAAGCACATAGAGGTGGGTTGATGGGGCAATTTGCTGTTGTTAAGACTTTGGATGTGTTGCATGAGCATTTTTATTGGTCCAAAATGAAAAAAGATATGCAACGTATATGTGATAAATGCATAACTTGCAGGAAAGCAAAGTCTATGACTCAATCACATGGCTTGTATGCCCCTTTGCCTGTACCGAAAGAACCATAGGTAGACATTTCGATGGACTTCGTCTTAGGTTTACCTAAGTCAAAATGGGGTAGGGATTCCATCTTTGTAGTTGTTGATAGGTTTTCAAAGATGGCATATTTCATTCTATGTCATAAAATCGATGATGCAACTAACATTGCTGATTTGTTCTTTAAGGAGATACCATGGCTTCACGGGGTCCCTAAGACCATTTATAGAGTTTGCATATAATCGTAATGTGCGAGTACTACTGAATTTTCACCATTTGAAATTGTGTATGGATTTAACCTTTTAACTCCAACGAATTTGATTTCTTTTAGCTGTTGATGAAAGGGTTAGTGTGGATGGTAATCGTGAAGCACAGGTGGTAAAGACACTCCATGAGAGTGTGCGACAATAGATTGAAAACAGGAATTGTGTGTATGCAACCAAAGCCAATAAGGGCGCAAACATGTTGTGTTTCAGCCCCGCGATTGGGTTTGGGTGCATATGCGCAAGGAGAGATTTCCGGCCCATAGGAAATCAAAGCTACAACCACGAGGAGATGGGCTGTTTTAGATCCTTGAGAGGATCAATGACATTGCTTATAAAGTTGATTTGCCAGGTGAGTATGGTGTTAGTGCTGCCTTTAATGTTTCTGATCTTACTCTGTTTGAAGTAGCTGATGATTTGCGGTCGAATCCTTTTGAAGAGAGAGAGGGGATGATGAGGATCAGCCCAACACCAAACGCAATCATGCCAAGGGTCCATTAGAGGTGCCAATAACAAGAGCTAGGGCGAAGAAGCTTAAAGCAGCATTGAATGGATTGTTCCGAACATATGGAGCAAAATAGACCTAGAGGGGCTTAGGACATTTAAGGAGTATGAAGGACACCCTTTAATTCATCTAATTCATGTTCAAGAAGAGCCCAATTCATGTGGAACAAGGGCATGATGTGTGCGACCCAATACTAGCCTTGTTAGGCTTGTTTTTTCCTAATGCTGCATGGATAGAAAGTCAGCAATTTATTCTCCTAATTAAGGAAGTTGGCCAGATCTTATTCCTAAAGAGGGGAGGATTATTTAATGCTTTTCCTAACTTAGGAAGGAAAGTAATTAAATCAGCAACAAATGAGGAAATTTGTTTTCTTATTTGTCCAAGTTAAACAAGAAAATCCAAGTTAATCAAGGACACCAAAGGGGGCAGCAACACAAATTTTCCAAATCAGATTTCTCCTAGTTTATTTGGGACTTCTTAAGGGTGACAAATCTGATTCGAGCTTATTTAGGATGCTAATTTTTGGATTTTTATTGTTTTTTTTTAATTTCTTCTTAGTTTTTGGGTTATTATTACTTATTTGAGTCAATTGTAAGTGGGTTTCATATAAGTCCACCTAAGGGGGGTCCATTACGGTTTCTTTAAGTCTAGAGTCAGTATAAATAAAGGCATAACCAAACATGTAAGATTAAACAATTTTCAGATCAATAAACTTCTTTGGTGCACTTATTGTGTGTTGGTGGGATAATCTCCCTTCCTTGGTTCTCTAAAGGACTGAAAAACGACTTATCGCAGAACAACTTTCTTCGTGGCGTCATCCTAATACTTATTGTTCGCGAATCAATATTCGTTGGGTGGGGGTTTTTCATTTCCAATAGCGCTAGTGCCTAGGTACAAGTTATCTTTATGTCACACTCCTATCAAACCTGATTTACTTGGTTTTCCAAGAATTAGTGTCTTTACGTGTGGGTTGTGTGTGCACGTGATCACGAGGTTCGCATCACCACTTATACTTCTCATTTGCTAATCAATATTCTTTGGGTTGGGGTGTTCATTTTCAATAGTGCTGATGTCTAGATACGAGTTATTTTTATGTCACACTATTATCAAATCTCATTTACCTGGCTTTCCGGGAATTTGTGTCTTAACGTATGGGTTGCTGGACCGTGAGATCCTGTCACACTATTATCAAATCTCATTTGGTATCAAAGCTTGGCTCCATTAATCAAGTTATATACTTCTAAAATTTTTGTTTCTTTTTTATTTCACAAAACAATTCCTTATCATCCAAACTCTTCTTCTCCTTGAATTTGTGCCATATAAAAAAAATCATTATATTTCGTTTTTTGTTATTGTCCAAAATATATCAGTAGCATCAAAAATTCTAAAAACAAAACAAAGAAATTGTCATTCAAAAAAATGTTTGTTTACTCCTGCCACAAAAAAGATTTGGACAAAAACAAACAATAAAAATCATGTTTTGGATCTTGACACAAATCTGACATGTTACGTAATTTTTAAATACCAAAATTGAAACCCAGATCAAGCGATATCAGAATGACCTCAATGTTATTAAGGTGCAAGGGGCTGCAAGTGGTGGCAGAGGGTAAGAGGATTCTAGGAGCTATGAACTCTAAATCTGCGGATAACAAGCAGAATCAGTTTCAGTGGCAGGTAGTTGGTAAACGAAACAAGGGTTCTGTGAGTGGGGAGAATGCCCCCTTGGCATCTAAAGTGGGTAA
>Ga0307510_10010452_pt1 | contig 11026 bp, 14 predicted proteins | sample 12_EM_MG_FD_207224 | JGI IMG/M metagenome (GOLD analysis project Ga0307510, IMG submission 207224) | Populus trichocarpa ectomycorrhiza microbial communities from riparian zone in the Pacific Northwest, United States - 12_EM | ecosystem: Host-associated > Plants > Roots > Unclassified | place... | reverse complement strand
AAACTTACCTACCCTAAACTGCGCACAGACCACCCTGTATTAGTATATAAGACCTACGAATTTAGGTGAACAGTCCTCAGACTGTTCTCTTGTCAATCCCCACACTGGAGCCTTTCAAAGCTCCCTCATCGTCAGCAGCAACCCGCCCCTCGTCTTCAACAGTCTACCCGCTCCCACCTCTCCTCGTCTTCTGCCTCTTCCTCCTCAACGTCTCTCTGCTGCTCCTTTGGATCAGTCACCTTCAACTCCGCGCCGTCGTCGAGTCTCGCTACCCATAAAGTAGTGAGTTCCCGACAGAAAGTATAAAAGCTGGCCATTTGTCGTTACAACACCCCATCTCTCTTTATCCTGGCTATCGACCAAGAACCACTTGTCTGGGAAGAAAATCCCTGGACACCTCCTCCCATCCCACCTTGTCAACCCTTCCTAGCCTCCCTACTTCGCCCCTTTCCGTTCACTACCCACAAGTTCCATATCTTCCACCCTGGACAACGCATCCACACCACTCACGTCCACACTCTCAAACATCCATACTTTTGCCACGAATCCCTTTGCACCTATCACAATTAACGGCGAACACTACTCTCTCGTCCACGTCGGCAACAACCCTACCCCACCCATGTCTGACTACTCCGTCAATGCATCTGCCGAGTCCCCTGGGAGTCGTCCCAACTCACCCCCGTCCTGCTACTCCCCTCATGGAGTGGAGAACATATTCACCAGCAATGCCCATATCGACCCCAAAACCCTCCAAGACATCGCAACCAGTCTGGTCCAGACCGTCAAGAATCGCGAAGAGATCCATCGCTTCACCATGCTCACCTTCAAGGACAAGATCAAAAGGCTTGAGTCAACAATCGAAGGATATGCCGAAACTTATGAACAAGCTCCAGACGGGTATGTCCGCAACACCATGTATCCTGACCTCAAGATCCCACTGGGCGAAGGAGCATACGCCAAAGCCTACTGGGTCACTCCAGCTCACGATGGATACGTCCAAGCGTACGGGCAAGAGCAAGGACCGCTGGACCCGCCCTATTCACTCCCCATCCACGCTCGGGCCGTCTACTCATCTGAGCCCATTGAACCCCTTCCCGCCTGGTTCCATCAACTCTTGGTCGGCACCTCAGCCGTTCACGCTAACTTCGCCAAAGCAGCCCACTGACTTGATGACTGGGGCGTCGCTGCGGATATCGCACGCTACCGCAAACTGGACGATGACTTGTCCTGTCTCAACGCAGAGATCAAACGACTCAAAGCTGAAGCCGGGGCGACTAGGATTGTGAAGACCATTTGCAAAGGTCGACTGGAGCTGGCTTGCGCCCCCAAGCAGCTGGCGCACATGGAGTGCCTGGCGATGCCGTTCATTCGGCAGCGCAACAAGCAGCTTTCCATTCGAGGCGGTTGGAAGAAGTCTGCATGTGGTCGTGCTAGCTAGAGCGGGAGGTGATGAAACTGGCCTTAGGTGATCGTTATTACTCATACGATACAACCTTTGTAAGTTGTGGGAACTGGCCCTAGTGATTGGTGATCGGATGACTGATGCTTTGTGATGTGCTTACTGATCTAGTTGGAGTCACTTATTGATCATAGTAGTACTTAGTCATAGCATGTATCTGGCTTACTACATCGTGATTAGTCATACTCATATGTCTAGTATAAAAGAGGTCCACTGCTGTCCCTAAGATGGCAAGTTGAATCTCCTGTCAATTCAACTCCCCTTCTTGTCTCATTCATATCACTATAAGTGGGCACTAGGACGTCACTCTAGTGTGGGAACCACTTCTCCTATATCGACTACAACTTGGCACCAAGCTATCCACGCAACATACCGCCAAGTTAGGACAGCTTATCTAACCCAACACTGAATCAGTGTTGCCCTCACTTTGTGGTGGTGACACTTGATCTTGGGCCCAGCGAGAAAGCCGACATCCACCCCCGCTCACCCGTGTAGTCTTCCCCAATCTCACCTGTTTTCACTGTTGCAGCTAATGAGGGTGGGGCGAAAGCAATCAAACGCGAAGGAGTGTAACTGTGTAGCGGACGCTTAGTTGGGCACTAGGATGCACACACTAAGGGTCCACTACATGACATACAAAAGTACTTAAAGGGTTGTAACAACGGATGCTAATTAGAGTATGTACTGTATCTGAATCTACCAAACACCGGGTAGGAGCACTAGTGCGCCGCGCACTGGCAGCGCGCGCTGTGTGGTCCTCAATCCAGTGGACCTGGCCGTGTCCTGGCCAGCCGCCACTTCCGCAACATTCACTTCCACGGCGATATCGAATACTTGGAGGACATCCTGTCTCAAATCGAAACACCCGTACTCGATGAAGCTGTATTTTGGTTCTTCAATCAACTAGTATTCGACACTCCACTACTCGGGCACTTCATCCGTCGCACGGAAACATTCATGACAATCCATACGGCACGCGTGCAATTTTCCAGTGATGATATCGCGGTCATACTTCCGGGACTAGGAGAGACAGTTGGTGATGACCAGGTTGCGCTGCATTTGTCCATCTCTTGCCAACCGTTGGATTGGCAGCTTTCTGCTCTCGCACAGGTCTTGGACTCATTCTCGTCTTCCCTCCAAACTGTGGAAAGCCTCGAGATCGAAGTACATCATGAAGATCGGCAAGGCGAAATCGAGGTCATCCAATGGCGAGAACTTTTACACCCGTTCACCTCTGTGAAGCATGTGACCTTCGATGAATCGGCTCAGCTTATCGCACCTGCCCTTCAAGAGCTTACTGGGGAAAGTGCAACAGAAGTGTTACCTGCTCTACAAGATCTTTCCTTAACGACTAGTTGGCCGCCATCAGGGCCTGTCAAAGAAGGCATCGAGCAGTTCACCGCCGCACGACAACTCCATGGACACCCCGTAACTGTCCACTACTTAGACACCAAACTAAGGGGTACATGTGTTGGGAGGTCAGTAATTGTTCCCACCAGATTGATGCTTCGTGATATCTACTTATCGCCATTATCCTTAGCTATTTTTTCGACGCCGGAGGTGCCAACGACTATACTTTTGCTACTACCATGCCATCTGATATCCTTGTATGAGATCTTTGGACCCTGTAGGCAGTATATACTTTGACATTCAGTGTACCAGGACATTTATCCCAACCTCTACAAAATGTGCTGTTATATCGCAGTACATAGACATAGGACCCGAGCTCTTGTATATCAGAGGGGAATTCGTCGCGTCGCGCTATATGTTTAGGACAATTCCACTTTGTGGATTCATCATAAAGTGGAAGGACGTCCTGCTTTACTATAGTTGACATGAAACCAAAATAGAAAAAATCGTATTGTGTGAGGGATGTAATAACGCTACAAATCCACCAAGGAATACAGTGTCCGGTGTGCGATGCTGTAGTCTACAACAACAAAAACGAAAAAGCGAAATAAAGTATGGAAAGATATATGCGCGGTGTGCGTGTATGCTGTGTGCATGTGCGAACGAGCTGGTTTCCGTAACGATGAACAAAAAACGAATGCTATACCTCGGGACGCGAAAATTCCCTTCGTAGGGGTTTCCCCGACTCCGCGTCGTCGTCACACCTCCAACCTTGCGGCGTTTCGCCCTGGGCTCTGCTGGCTCAGCTCCAGGCTCCGGGACTTCCCTTGCTCTCGACCCCAACCGAGACGGTGCTTCCGCATTCGCAGTAGCTACGCTTTTTGGCACGCGAGGCGGGGAAGGAGGAGGAGGGGCGCCCTCGTCCTCATCGTCCGAGCATCCGGTGGGGTCATAGCCGAAAAACCTGCTATCCAGATAGTCGTCCCAATGAACGGTGAGGCCAGCCTTCCGACTCATCCGCACGCGGCGAGAAGGCGTCGGCATGCGTTCGCGCGCCGGCACGACGAACGGGTATCGCCGCTCGTCCGGGAGGTCGTTGTACTCCTTGAGCATGGCAAACTCGACGGGGCTAAAGTGCTGCGCGACCTGGGCGAGCGTGAGCCAGCCGATCTTGATGAGGCGGAAGAGCGCCTTGGGCGTGAGCAGGCCGTAGTTCTTGTGCGGGTTGCGCATGTGCCAGTCGGCCGCGATGAGCGACGGCACGGGGTCGAACACCTCGGGCGCCTTGCACGCGTTGGGCACCACCGACTCGCGCGCAAAGTCGCGGACTTTGATCCTGGCCGCTCAGAGGCTCTCTCTGCGTTCTTCCGGCGTCAGCTCGACGACGGGGAGGTCCGTCGCGATTTCGGTTGGGGGGAGAGACGGGTTCAGGAGGATGGGAGGAGGATGGTTCGGTGGTGGTGGTGGTGGTATCGGTGGTATTAAGGGCGAGATTAGGTCGTGCTCGTTGGGGTGCTGTAACGGGTGCCAAGGGATGGGCTGCGAGTGGAGACGATGGTCCTCTACACGTGACCTTCGGACTCGTAGACGAAGTCGGCCGTGGCCATGAGTCGTGTTCGGATGCTTCATGACGACACTTTCACAGCAATGTGGAGCCATCTGAGGGGGTTGAGGGAGAAGTGAGGGGAGTGCTGATGTCGGACATGGTTGCATCGGTCATCACGACGTCTTCGTAGGAAGGACGAGACGGCGAGGGAAGAGTAAATGTGTTCAAGAGACGACGTAAGGGCATGATTAAGAGTGCCTCGTAACGTATATGTCAAGTGTGGTTCTTGTTCTCGTTAAAGAAGTGACGAAAGCGATGGGGAGTGTTGTTCCTTGATGACGATGATGGTGAGTTGACGAGAAGAAGACGGATGTCACGCGCTCAGGCGGTTGAATGTTGCAGTCGTTTATATGTTTTGGACTAGATACGCTTTGTCATTGTGGTTGGGAGTGGAAAAAACGCGACTCTAATTGTGGGGTGGACAATTGTGGAGTGCGTGGCAGTCAACAGCCGCAAAAGGTCCAAAGCGAGAGAGGGGCCCGTCTTGCGGGGGGAGGCTTGCTTTATATATACCTACACGTGTTGTAGGGGTGAGGCCTGATCTGGTCTTGAGGTAGCGTGTGGCAGCGTGCGTGTAAGGAGGTGTCGAGGTGACTTGGTCAAGGAGACCTTCATTAATTAATGCCCGGGTTCATGGTAATTACTCTTTTTTTTTTTTTTTTTTTTTTGGAATCGATTTGTGTGCGCCTCGAGGTACAGAACCCGTAGCACTTTGGTAATTACTCGTATAGCTGCACCTACTGGATCCAGTGCAGTGATTGAAAGTCCGGTTGAGTCCAGGCTTTGGCCTTATTCTGGTCAAGTCAACTGTAACCAAAGGCCGGTCCGGACCGGTCCGTTTCAACAACCATCCTCAGCTCCCCTGTTTCGTCGCACAATGCGGCACAAACTTTTCACAGATCCATTTCCAGCTCAAATCCGCTCAGCGGGTGCTGAACCCAGTCTCGTGTGGGCTCAAGTTATTCTGGGCCGTGCCTCAAAGGTACTCTGATCCACGGATTCCCAAAGCCCGAGCAGAAGTCCAACGTCAATGTCACTCGAATGACCCAACTAAACTTCCTTGATTTACCCCCCTGGATCCTCTCAAATGTCCTGGGACACCTCGGCCATCTCGACGTCGTACGATCCTCTGCCGTACGTGTCCCTTTCCAGCTGTGGTTCATTCACACAAGGTTTGTTATTAGGTTTGTAAGCAACTCCATGCCATAGTCACATCGTCACCTGCCCTCCAATACCGTATCGAACTTGCCGCGGATGGGCTCGTCGATGGGTCCACAGGCGGGCCCGTACTGACCACATCCGCGCGCCTCGATCTGCTCCTCGAGCGGCGCGCAGCCTGGCGAGCCCTGCGCCCCCGGCGGCGCGCATCCGTAGCGCTAACGGGCTGCTGCCATGCGTACGAGTTAGTGGGGGGCCTGTTCGCCAAAGCTGTGGAGGAATCCGGTGCGGCGCATCGGCTGGTGGCGTCTTGGCTGCCCAACAGCGTGGCGGACGAGACAAGGCTCGTCGTGGACGACCTCGTGTGTGGATCAAGGACTTTGCCCTCGACCCCGCGCAAGATCTCATCGTCCTCCTCGAGCACTGTACCCCCGCCGGTCCCATCGCTGGTAGCAGGAGCTCCCCAGACGCTGCGACCGGCGCTGACATCCGCGTGCATTTGAGGAGGCTCAGCACCAGCGCTGTTGGGCCTCATCCGGCGGCGAGCAGTACATTTGGATGCCTTTACATGGGGTGCTCATCTGGAATTGGAGGACCGGAGAGGAACTCGTCGTGCGTCACATGCCTTTTTTGTTTATCTTATCGTATTCACCCTCACGGCCTATAGTACATTCAAGAGCACCAGTTACCCGAACGCATTTGGGACTTTTCGTTCCTTTCGTCGCGGGCGTACGTGGTCACGACGCTCAAAGATGGCGGCGAAATCCGCATCTACAGTTTCAGGAACGCCTCGTCTCTGAAGCGGCCGACGCACGTCGCGACGCTGCATCTCCCTCCACCCCACAACCACCGCGTGCTCCTCGAGTTGACCACGGCGACGGCCCCGTTCCTCGCCTGTCCTCCCGTGGACGCCCCATTTGCTGCTGCGAGCAACGCCCGCGTGCACGTCTTTACGTTGCACCACGACCCCACGGTGCGCCGGGGACGATGGCAGCCGGCGTGTCTCGTGGTACACAATCAGACGCTGGTTCAGTACGTCGATGCTTATCAAGAGGAAGTAGGCCCCGCGGACGTGCGTTGGGAGGAGTGGGGCCCACAGGGAACACGGCTCCTCGTGCTCGCGATGGGATTCCAGTTGCTCCGGTAAGTAGCAATCGTATGCCCCTTGTATGCGCATGCTGACAGCGGCGGAATGGCAGGTATGTCCATAGAACGCGCGTCGTGTGCTCTGTCCTGCAGCCGTCTGGCGAAAGCCGAGTACAGGTACTTGACTTTAATGCGCACATATCGCGCGCGCCGACGACGACGGAGAAGCTCGCTGCGACATGTTTAGGTATCGACTCTGAGTGGCTGCCCGATGGGGCACGGCTCGTGTGCGAACCATCCGTGTTTCCCGCAGACCTGGTGTTCGCCATCGAAGTCGTCACGTTGTTGCCATATTACGCTGTGCCAGCTCCGGGACAGCACGAGCTTTACATCGGCTACATGATGGATGAACGGAGGCTTCTTGGGGTCAAGGTGCGTAATCGTGCGTCGTGCATCGCGAGAGACAATGTCCTCATGTCTGACTTAAACCTCCTTATCTTGGGGTGGGTACTCAGGCTTCTCCGTTTGCTGATGGAGACCTGGGAGAGGTCGATGTTTACGCGTTTTAAGTGGACAAGGTGCATGTCTAGATCCCAACAGTGTTGCAACTTTACCCTGCGCGGAGTTCAACGTTGCATATTTCCCCGGAATGCAGGACAGGCATGAAGCAGGGCAGATCCCCTTGGTTTCTTGCCACGATGTCCGTTTCCTCCGATATAAGACATATATTATTTGTTCGGTGTAAGGTGAACGTCCGCGCTGCTCATGAAACGAAACGCAGCAGAGCATACATGGCCTCACACCAAACGTTCTCATGGCTATGGTCCCAATTCACTCTCGAATCTCCCTTTTGTCTCCTATTTATATGCTTCATTCTCCTGCTTATTTTCCCTCTGATGCCTAGTAGTTTCTCCCTGTATCTATCCCTGTATACAACCTTCTATTCTCTCTGTAACGTTAGGAAAAACTTACCAGACAACGGAGCACCTTTGACATCGCCCCGCATTGATCACATACCCCCTTTTGGCACATATTGTCGAACTCGAATCAGGATGCTCCTCTCAGGCCGCCTTCAGCCGTGCATTCCTGAATTTGGACATCGTCCTGAGTTCCCTTCACTAATCATCGCATAATTTCATGATAGCCATTCCTACTTATGCTGCCAGTATCACCTGTATACGCTTATCCATCCTTCCGTGTCCGGCTCCGATGTGTCTTTGAGCGTGCCAGAGTAACTGTGGTATGGGTTATGAGGGGGGTTCGCCTCAACGACGTTGTTGGTCTATTAGATGAATCATATAAGTTACGACCTCGAACCTGGACCTTAATCCTGTCTATGCGGGGAATTCTATATATGGTACACTAGGCCTCATTAGGACTCACTTCTTCACAAAGCCGTGGTCAAAGTCGCACATCCAGAAAAAAGGGACCCCATTCCGGGATAGTTTGTACAGTACAATTCTTTTAAAGAGAAACTAATCAGTGGCGGTTGGACATGATACATATAGAATGTTCCAGAGACAACACTATTTCGCTGACGAACCGTCGTCGCTGGTTCGGGGAGTGCCTGAGGGGAGAATGCTACCTGAAATACGCATCCTCGAGTGTATGCTAAACAGCTCGTCGTTATTGGAAGAGGTTTGGGAAGACAGCTCGTCCCTAGACGTCTCTCTGGACCTGGAGGGCATAAGTCCTCTCCGTCTCACGTGAATATTCCGCCCATCGTCATTGCTGTCTCCAGCTTCGCGCTTTCGACGGTTCCTACTGGCTGAAGAGTCCAGAAGAGGTTCGGATAGATCCAGGCTTCCATCGTCGTCGACATCCCAGGCGGAGTTCAAGTGCTTATCGAGAATAGCTAGGAATGCGTCTGAGGATTGGAGCTTGTTGCGTGCCACCTGAACCCGTGGGTCTGTTTCCCTCAATTTTTCGTACATCTCCACGACCTCCGGTTCCAGTCCTGTCTCGTAGGATACAAAGAGGTAGAAGTCGTGGAAGAGTGCTCGCAACTCTTCAATAATGGAAGAACAAGGTGTCCTGAAGGCCAGACTCATAACAATTTGAGTCGATAACTCGGCGCCTTGGAGGACGGCCAATTTCCCTTTGCCGCCCCTTGAGCGGCCGACTTTCTTCGACTCGTACTGGTCAAACACATCCACCATAGTTTCCCTCAGGCCTATCTTCCGATCCCGGTATCGCACGACTTGGTATAAGAGTACCCAGAAGAAGGATTCAAGATCGTCGGAGAGTAGGTGAGGCGTAGACCACGGGTCGAGCAAACGCGCCACAGATATGAATTGCCATGTTCCCTGGGAACGGATCAGCTTGACCAGAGAAACGTAAAACCATTGCTCTGACAACGTACGGTGCGTGAATGTAGTCTGGGTTTGGGCTCGGCGTATTCCTTCACCTTTTTCGATAAGTCCCAATCGATCAGAATCCCGCTCCCTTTCTCAGTAATAAGGATATTGCCCGCGCTCACGTCCCGGTGTAAGATACGAGCCTTACTGTAGGCATCCCTGTGAGCTACGAGGCATGGTGAACTCTCAAGAGGGAAGAAGACAGATGAAGGTCTCCTCACCGACGACGGCATCTCTGATCACCCCGCACAGCTGTCTAGTCGACTTGAATTGATTCAGAGATATTCCAACAGTCTTGAGAACCAGTCGATAGTGAACATAGGGTTCGACTTGGGGGTGACCAGGGCACCATGGCCTGCCGACGTAGTCCTGTGTCCTTGTCCTTTGAACGGCCAGGGCAGTGACTTGAGGCTCACCATTACGAGAAACCAAGGGAACATCGCCAGCGCGATCCATCTCCGCAACGTTTGGGACCTGAGCCTCGTGAAGTTCGCGATAAACATCCCCCTCCTTTTGGATTTCGGGATGGTCAACACGCCAGAAATCCTTCAAGTACACAAGATTGCCATTCTCGACGTCGTATGCAACGTAACCGAAGGTGGCGCGGCCGATGAGTGCATCGGTGGCCCATCTCCCACTGGGTGTGATGTATCGCCTAGGACCCTTGGCAGAATCGCAGTCATCCCAGGCAAGGATCTGATGGAGCTGTTCCCTCTTGAGATTTTCGAACTTGGGATATGTCTTCAATTTCGGAAGGGCTAGATCGGCCTCATGATCCTCAGCAGAGGAGACGGTGATGTCATGGCCCCGATCGACAGCCGAAAGGTGGTTGAATCTCCACAAAAACTCGAAAAAAATGTCGTCTGCCCATGGGAATGGTGCCGTGTATATCACCCCACTGCGGTCCCATCGGAGAAGGCGTCCAGTTTTACCAAAGAGGGCAATAGAGAACGAAAAGACACGGAACTGGGAGCGATGGATCCCAGACGCATAGGAAATGAGCTGGCCACAGGTCTTGTAAGCACAATTTGTCCAACCGACGTGACTGGAGACGTCCTCCGCGTCCTTTCGTAATTTCCCGATTTTCATGAAAGGGTCTTCCGACTTTGGTTTATTCTCGATCCACATTTCGATGAGTCCCCAGTTGAGCTCGCTTTGCTGCTCACCTTCAGAACTCATGTTGGGAGAGCGTGCAAAAATCGAGATGTCGGGCTTCCCAGGGTATGTAGTACTAGTCAGAGACGTGGTATTCAAGAGGTGTAGGTCAGGACACGATCCAGAGCTCCGGATCTCGTCGATCTATGGCATCGTTAGCTGTTGAACATCAATGAGGATGGGTGGACGTGCAAATTTGGCCTCGTTCTGTGACACTGAATCTTCGGAAAACGCGAAATTACCCTGTGGACGAGCAGCAGGCGCTTCTGGAACAAATTCTTCGAGAAAGGCGTCCACGGGCATCGGCCCAACGAATTTCTCACATAGATCGAATGCCATGTCTGCGTAGCGTTCTGAGGCCTTTTTGGTGGGTGCAGACGCGTGTGTTGCGCTACCTGAAATGTCTCTCCTCAAGGGAGTGGTATCGGATAATGTTGTCCCAGAAGTGACGTCTTGAGAGTTGGGCGGAGTACTGGGATTGGCCATGTAGTGAGACGAGCGGTGTTCAGTGGTACTTGGATGTTGGCTTCATGATCACTCACCTTTAGCTGTAAAATCCGGTGTCGGATATTCAAGCTGAGTGATGTTCTGATTATCGATGATGATTGTGTGTCTCAATGATTGGCCACTGGGAGGTGGTAGCCGAACGAGAACCTTGAATAAGATTCAAGTCACGCTTCAGGCGCTTACGCGATCACGTGATAAAAGCTGTCACTCGCTGCTGATCATGAGGCTGACTCGGACAACAGTCAATACTGAAGAGAACGAAAAATGATTACTCCCTGGCGGGGAGTCGAACCCCGCTCTCGCGCGGTCAGTTGGAATGACAGGCGCGTGTACTAATCCGATATACTA
>Ga0307510_10010451_pt1 | contig 11026 bp, 10 predicted proteins | sample 12_EM_MG_FD_207224 | JGI IMG/M metagenome (GOLD analysis project Ga0307510, IMG submission 207224) | Populus trichocarpa ectomycorrhiza microbial communities from riparian zone in the Pacific Northwest, United States - 12_EM | ecosystem: Host-associated > Plants > Roots > Unclassified | place... | reverse complement strand
CATCGAGGACATTGCAAGACTGCAACTCCAACGTAGCTTTCACAAGCTGAAAAGCTGAAAGGTTCCCGGCGCGGCGCGTAGGATGTATTGAGCAGGGTGTTTGATCTTCCTGTGGTAGGGTTGTAGATGCGGATAGTTGAAATCAGGGTCCGGGGAGCGCGGTGGGCAGTTTTGAACACCAACTCAGTACTTGCACTACTAATATATACTTAGGTATCTGTTTAAGAGAACTAAGAAGTTGCGGTGGCATGCGATTACTAGCTTTGATCTGGCGATAAAGTTGTCTAGAATGGAATGTAATCTAATCGGAGATAATATTAACCGCATTAGAGTAGGACTCCCCGAAGTTACAGTCAGCTAACTGCTCTAAGGTTTCACCCGCCCTCTCCCAAGAAAATCAGAAGCCTAGACGGGATCCCCACAACTAAGGACTGTTACCCCCCCGTATAGCCCAGCCTGCAAACATCTATAGGAACAAGCACATCGAACAGGGGCGGCAGACCACATTCCGCCAGCGCACATCATTCCGCGAAAAATCACATCGCAAATCACGTTTACTCAACGCCTCTCCGCAACAAAGAAGGATCTGTATTTATTTAAAGATACCCGCAACCGAAAAAAGGACTAAAAAGGAAGGAAGAAAAAAACACCCCATTTTAGTTTTTTCCTTTTAACGCTTCTTCGCAGCAGCCTCCTTAAGAACCTGTACCCCAATCCTGGTCAGCGCGCTCGCAAGTCGAGAGGGGAGAGGGAGAATAATGACCTTCTTCACGATCTTCTGCTCCTCAATCAGAAAGGCACGGACGACACGATCCTTAACACAGTTTGCGCAGCGTGATCCACCATACGCACGCTGGACGGTCTTGGTAGGCTTGGAGACCTGGGAGTATTCGCGGGGACGAAGAGCGGGGACCTGTGGGACGTCTGTCAGTTATTGTCTTTTCGTCAAAATTCTAACCCGAATATTCTGCAAACGTGTGGCTGCGGTGTTTGCGGTACTCGGTTACTTGGTTGGCTGGTTGTAGAAAAAATGCTAGCATCACCCCTCCATCCCGAATGCCTAATCCCCGGATCCATCCGCATCCCACCTCAGAAATCCCCAATCGACCGAGTAACGACCATCCCGCCAGAGCCACCGCCAGCCACCCGAAAACACAGACACAGAGATAAATCGGGGTAAGCTCACGCCAGGAAGTTTAATTCCACAGTCACCACATTTGGGTGGGCTCCCTCTCTTCTTAATGTGAAGGTAGCGAAGCTTGCCGCCGGGAGTCTTAATAACGCGGACCCTGTTGCTACGGGTATTGTACCTAGATCGCCCTCCCACAATCAGTCGCCGAATCTAAATCCTGCCGGGTCCGTTCGCGAGTCCACGGCGGGAGTAAGAAACTCACGGATTCCTCCGCCTCTAAACCCTAGTTAGCAGTTCGCTCAGGAAAAAGCCACCTAGAGGGAAAAAATAACGTACATAGGTCAATCTGGTAGAAACCATTGCGTCTGGTTATCGTCGTGGCGGATTTGTTGTTGGGTGGTTTGTCAATCGTCTCGGTTGGTTGTATGCTGGCGTGGTTTTTGGGATAAAATTTGTTAGGGTTGTGTGGTCCCTAGGTGCTGAGTGTGCGGATCTAGCAGTCCTAGGGTTTACCCGTGTGTGGCTGATATAGATGAGGCTGGTCACAGCACAGCCACTGGGGTAAGGAGAGGCCGAGGTTACACACATTCGGATCACCAGATCACCAGATCACCACGATAACACCACTGGTTGGTTAGACCAGCAGGTTTCCGCGTCTAAGATGATGCGACGAGTTACCGATACTACAGATACTACATATACAAGTGGCTGGATTATTAGCAATTTCTTCGAAGAGCAGTGCTTATCCGGAGAGCTCGCAGTCATTACCAATAAGTTCGACTTTGAGCCTTTTTGGTGGTACTTGTAATGTCCCAACACCAGTTCAGCAAGCAATCCTCAACCCCACACGCACCGGCGGTACATACTGTACCGGTACCTGTGCTATCAATGCACCCTGGAATCGAGGCATGTACATACAACAGAATTGGTGCATCAGACTCCAATATAAACAAGCTTCAATTTACCCTCCAACCCATCCCCTATCCTCAAAACTCGACCGCCCATCCCCCCCCACAGCCCAAATCCAATCCCGCGCAAGCTCCCGTCCCACAGCCCCATACGCACCGCAGATCTCCCCCAAAACGCCCCTGATCTACACCCCAAAAAAAGCCAAAGGTAAAAAGGTAAAGAAACCATCTTGCAAGTAAAGCCCCCTTCCCTTTCCACCATGTCATCCCTAAAATTCTTACGCGGATCCAGGAACATAAAACCCACTCTTCCTTCTCATCTTCGCCATCCTCCTTTCTATTCCCATCGGTGGTGTTCTTCTATACCCGGCAGTAGCCCCCACTCCCACGTCCATCCTCGACCTCGCCTTCACAAGCGCACCCGTAACAGCGACGCAACAACCGACCTCTGGCGAGCGCAAGGGGTAGGCCGGTTCCCAACTTTCCTACACTTGTATTCGCCCCCAACGTTGCTATCATTGTTTCTATCACTAGGACAGACGGTTGAGTTGAGGAATCCGAGCTGGAGGAGGGGCTATTATACCACAGCTGCTACCACCACCACGACGGCGCATATAAGGAACGAGGCAACAACGGGAATGAGTAAAGGCATCATGGAAAATAGCACGAGTTCCGGTGGCGCCACCACCGTTGCTGCGGCCACGACTAACTCTACATCCCCCCCCTCACAAAAAGCAGATGCGGGGCAAGATTCGCAGCTCTCCACCCCCGCATCCTCCCCACCAGAAGAGCCCGAAGAAGATTTGTATACAATCTGCACCCGTCTATCACAAAAGGTAAACCTCTTTTTAGAAACCGACTTCTCCAGCGAACTCTTAAAAGGCGTGCAACGCCAGACGCGCATTTCACTAGGCGTGATTGAGGAGGCTTTACGGCGATATAGGTACCTCCCTCACCACCCCCGCATCCCTCACTGCACTACTAAGGCTTTCAGCAGATTAGAAAACCTCTCCATATCCTTTAATGGTGGCAAAGACTGTCTTGTCCTCCTAATTCTCTTCCTCGCCTCTCTCCCCCCGCACCTACCTTCCCCCTCCCAACCGACTTCCCCCGCTTCGGGGGAAAAGAGAGGAATAAGGATAAATTCAGTATATGTAACAACAACCTACCCTTTCCCCCAAGTCGACTCCTTCGTGCAAACCTGCATCAGGGCCTACCACCTCTCTTTAGCCCGCTACTCCCAGCCAATGAAGGCGTCCTTCGAACGCTACCTACAAGAAAACCCGAACGTGCAGGCGATATTCGTGGGTACGAGGAGGACAGACCCGCACGGGGAACTTTTGTCACACTTTGACGTTACAGATCATGGATGGCCAAAGTTCATGAGAGTGCATCCGGTTGTGGATTGGGGGTACAAAGATATTTGGGGGGTATATATTCTCCCTTCCCTCAGAATTACGTGCTAAAGGCAGTGGCGCTAACTGCGGGTGTGATTGGGGAACAGTTTCTTCGGGAATTGCAGGTGCCGTATTGCGTGCTTTATGATATGGGGTATACGTCGCTCGGTGGAACCAAGGATACGCACCCCAACCCAGCGCTTTTAGAGGACGGGACGGGAGTGCAAGAGGGTGAAGACGGGGAGAGGAAGCGGAGATTTAGACCTGCGTATGAACTCGTGGAGGATGGGCAGGAGAGGTTGGGTAGAGACCGATAGAGGCTTTTTTCATTGCTTGGCTATGATAGACACTAGAGAAGGGGAGGGGGCGAGGGATTCAGCGGGGGCAATACACCTAGATTCTTTTTTTCTCCTTCCCCATTGGGATTCAATATTTTTGAAGGGTTCGAGTTTGGTGGTTGGGGCAAACCCATGGCCCTTAAAAGGTATCATATAATACGCAATTACACGGGCTGCGATGATATGGGCGGATCTGCCGGGCGGTTTCTCTTTTTCCCCTCTTTTTCATTCACTTCTCATGCATCCTGCGCTGTACTGTACTACCCCCTCGCAGCTAGATTTAGAACCATCTTATTATAAGGCTGAAAGACTCGATACCATAAATCTCACCGCAATCTTCACCGCAAATATAAACCAAACATCCACATACCGGTGGACCCCTAAATCGATCGCACCAAAACAGCACCACTCTTCCCTTCCGTAGCCAGACAGTTAACCCCATGCCCACCGCCAGCAAAACCCTACCTCAACTCAAATGTCCTCGTATTCTGTGCACACCAAGCGAGCACGACACAACAAGAACACTCCCGAGTCCTGGAAACCCCTTACTTAATCCCTCCCTCCCTCCCACCCGCCCCCAAAAAACAAAAACAAAAAACAAAAACAAAACCGCCCAGCCCCTTACTTACCCACAAGCAATCCTATGATATGGCACGTCGCACATGCACCACGCACCGAGATACACCCCACCCCACCCCTCCGAAAAACCCCCACAGTATACTGTACACACCCAGACCAGCGAAAACGATACCCGTACCGTGCCCGCGGAAGAAAGGGCGTAGGTACGTACCACTCCAAGCTAAACAAACAAGGGTACAGAGTACAAAAAAGATCCAAAAATGGCAGAATGAGTAGGATACTTGTTTCCACTGCACGATACCAGCCATCCCATCCCATCGCAACACCCACCCACCATAACCAGCGCACAAGGACTCGAAATTGCGGAATTGGTCTAGTATTATATACCTCGCCGCCCCGAAAATTATACAAAGGCGACTGACTGACTGGCTAACTGACTCACTGACTGATCGCGGTGTTCGTCGGGGGACTGCGGTGGATGGGTTTAGTTCCCACTCACTCACTCACCGGTTTCATCTTGCTTGATGGTTCGGTTTGTCCGGTGGGGTTGGGTTGGGTCGGTACGGGCGGATGGGTGGGCATTTCCCACCTTTTCGCATCCCGTCTGGGAGTGTGGGGTGGGGTTAAGGTCGAGTGATGGTTTGTGATGTAGTGTTTGGCGTTTGTGGTGTTTTGCTGGTGGGGGGAGTGGGTGCCCCTCCAGAAGGCTTGAGCGGATGTGGGATCTGGTTGTGAGGTTTAGGTTGTTTGGGGAAAGCAGGTTACGTGTAGCGCGGGATGGATTAAGCTGTTGGAAAAAGTGAAGCATGGAATCATGTGTATGGCAAGCATCGTGACTGGGCGATCCAATTAGCAAGGAAGCAATGATGGCGTGAAATAGATGTGGTATAATTCGGCTACAATAGCATAAATATATGATAAGAGAATAGAAAATAAAGTCAAATTTAATTCAAAGAAAGAGGAGCCGAAAAAGTAAGGAGGATGATAGAAAATGGAAAAAGAAAAGAAAAAAAGCCATGAATATAATAAAATCAACGACATCCCAAAAAAACACCCCTCTCCTCCTCTAATTAGTACTACTTCTTAAATCCCCCAACCACATCAGCTACCAAAAATTCAACCTCTAGACCTGCCTCTTTATACACCGTTTGGACCAAGAGCTGCGCTCGCCGATGCACATCTATAAACTCCTTTTCCAGCGCGGCCAGGACACGCTCCACCAACGCAGCGTTATCATCCCCGCCATCGGCGGCAAAATGCTTGTCAACCCTCTTTTTAAGCGTCTCAATGCCGCGGCGGATCTCCTTCCCGTCGTGGTGCGCGAGCGCCTTCTTGAAGACTTGCCTCGAGTGGGATTGGCGTGAGGGGATGTCATCTGCACCACCCCGCTGCAGGACTTCCACGCTCTCGACGAAATCTAAAAGTTTGCCAAGCGGGCGCCGGATGACGGAGGAGGTATAGAGGCCAACATGCTCGGCGAGATCGCGTTCCGCGCGGGTCTTGAAAAGCGTGAGCACGGGGTTTGTAGTGTTCAAGGGCAGTTCCTCTAGGTAGTGGTGCATGTTCTCAATCATCATTATGTGGTAGTTCAATTGCTCCTTGTCTTCTGGGTCGAGACTGGAGTTTGCAACCGTGGGGCTTTCCTTTGCGATTGCGTGCAGGGATTCAAACATGGCTTTGTTTATACGCTCGTAGCCATCATTCACCAGGTCGCGGATGTCGAGATCAGCGGAGGACCCGGGAACCTCGGCAGGGAGTTGGTCTTCGATTCTGCTAGCGAAGGACTGTGTGAAGTATTAATATCGGGCTTTCAAAATGGCCCATGGGTGGTCACTTACTGGGAACACCTTCATGAATGGAATAACGCCCTTTCTCTTCTTGATCTTAACCTTTGTCTCTTCAATGGCCTTGATCTGGTCATCCAGGAACCTGGAAAACAACCCTGCAAGACGATCGTGCAATTTCTGCAACATCTTGAACAAAAACTCCTGGTCTGTATCCGGAAGAGCGGCCATCTTCGTTTCAAGTGCATACAGCACACCAACTCCCTGCAAAGGATCTGCTCTAATAGCCCACTCAACAAGACTCTGCAAATCCTGAGGCAAGAACCCAAAGAGCCCCGTCATAAAGTCCGATACCATCTTCACCTTCGCCTTGTCCGCTTCAACAGGCCTTAACCCACCGAGGCCTCCAATCCTCCGGTGCTCGGCCACGGGCGAGTTCGTGATAAACTCGGAAAAGTCTTGCGGCAACTGCGACGACATCTGGAAGAACTCAACTATAAAATTCTGCTCCTTTAGTACTAGGTTATACATCTCTGTCAGGGCTCCTGCGAAAGCCTCATGTGAATTGATCATCCCATCTTGATTTTTGTTCTTGAGGTGGTCGCCGGTTGGTGACCTGATCTTTGCCAAAGTTTGTGACCGTTTGACGGTCAATTTCCGGGCGGCCGTTACAGCGACGTTGTCAGTCTCCTTCTCTTGTGCGGTAAAGACTGTTATAGCATTAGCACCTAAAAACTTGTTTTTATTATAGGCGGGTAATTTACGTAGATCTATTTCATCTGAGATGGGCTTTTTGGTGACCTTCTTCCATGCCAGCACGTGCTCCCTAAATTCGTCTTGGAATAAGCCTGAGACGGGTCTCTCGTAAAGCTTCTGCAGCCCATAGTATTCCTCCAAGTCGACGTCTTTGGTAAAGGCAATCAATCCAGAGAATCTGTAAAGTGACACATAGGCGCTATCATGTCCCAGCAACTTTGGTTGCTCAGGACTCATGGGACTATTCTTTGAGCTCTTTGCAAGCTCGACGACCTCTGCCCCAAACTTGATGGTCATGAACTGTTTCATTCTCGCCAGGAACGAGTAGGTATCCTTTTGATACCCCTCCTTTCGCTCTTGAAGAGCCCTCATGGAGCCAATCCCCCCATCGCCCCAGGAACCTCTCCGACCACTCCCGACAGGTGACTCGGGTGCATTCCGCGCCATCTTCGGGTCGATAGTCGTCATTGCCTTGTAAAGAGCAAGCAGAGTATCCTCGATAGACTGCAGAGCTTGGGGGGAGTCTAACGATCCGTATTTGAGTACCTCAAGTTGTTGAGGCACAATGGATATGGTGGACATGAGGTTCTGCAGTTCTCGCTGCAAAGTCTTCTGATTAGCGGTTTGGACCTGGAGGCCCTGGGACTGATTTTCAATGTGAGAGATGTCATCATTTAAGCTCTATATATTCGTTAGTATGAATTAAAAACAGGGAAGAAAAGGAAGAAAGGGTGGGGATCTATGCTCACGGTTAGTTCAACGGCATATAGGGTCAACAGTGCATCCATCTCATCGCATTCCTGAATCGCCTTGTCAAGGAGGTTGGACAACTCCTCAACCCTGGGATCGCCATCAGTATTCACGATAACATCCTTGGCCTCAACCTCCGCAATCTCTTTGCGAATCTTCATCTCCAAAACATCAACCTTTCCTTGGGGATCCCAATCGAATTCTCTCAGTAGTTCCTCAATGTCAACAGTCACCCGCGAAGTATCCACATCATCCAGGTAAGAGGATCTGACCGATCTGCGCTTCCTGCCCTTAGTATTTGGTGATCGCGATCTACTTCTCCCACCCCGCTGGCCACCATCACCCAACCCATCTGGTGATGTGGACCCACCTGGGCCGGTAGGGATTTCTAATGAATCGTGTTTCGGTCGGCTAGGAGACGCGTTTTGTGGGGCAGAAGAAGAAGGCAACGTCGGAGGTTTATCTTTGGATGTAAGAGTAGCTCTCCGGACCTCGTCTCTTAATGATGGCCCAATCTGTTTTTCTGGAGACCTCTGGTTAGATGATGGTGGAGGGAGGTCACGAGCCGTGGAAGGTGAACGTCTGCGTTCACCCGGTACACCTGCAGTGCCATATGATCCATTCCCACCTCGTGCATCCCGATCCCTGTTCTCTTCCGGATATTTGATCTGCGGTACCTCCTCCTGTCCGCCCGGATCCTGAGATGGCGTTCTAGACATAGCGGTCGGTGTTGTAGGAGTCTTTGGTCGTTGCCTTCGATCTCCCATCAGTCCTCCTGCAGCGTATGTGTTTGCCGCCAAACGGAATTGCGATGCTACGTCCTTGCTAGACATTTTGTTGACCGGACCACGTGGGTCAACCAATGGAGAAGGCTCGGGGAGAGCTACCGGAGGAGGAGGTGGTGGTGGTCCTCTGTTGCCATTGCCGTAGGGATACTGTTCTGTGGCTTCTCGAGATCGATGGCTAGAAGCGGAAGGAGTGCGGAACATTCTCTCAGATGATGGCATACGACGGATTCCTCGTTCGTCCTCTAGAGGAGCTCCCCTAGTCGCGGAACGATCTCTACCAGACCTTGAAGATCCGTTTGATGGCCGCCTCCCTGGCCCCTGCGGAGGTATGGGGGGAGGTGAGGGATCATTGGGAGCTGCGCCTGAAGCAGCCGAGTACGCCGAAGCTCCAGATATATTCCGACTTCCGGGGGACAGGTCTGGTGGCCTCCTACTGCTTGGAAGCTGATCACTCGATTGCGATGGTCGTAAAACGCCGGGACCAGTGCGAAGCCCATCAATCCCCTTATTTCGTGGCGACAGCTGCCTTCCCGGTGACGCCGCCATATTATCCATAGAGACGGCTGATGTGAGGTTGCGAAGGGGGGTCGGCTTGAGTGACGAAGAAAACTGCGATGGACCTGGAGATATGGGCGAGGGGCCAGCCGACGAAGCTCCCCCCATATCATCCCTCAGTCCTTCCTGCAAAGAAGCCGCACCACCCAACATCTTATCAACTTCCGTCCCTCCAAAACCGATCAACTTTGGAATTTTTCCGCCCGTGTACTTTTTGTAAATTTTAAGCAGCGACGAAATAAAGAAATCCTTCTCTTTACTCGAATTGGCCTGCCAATAGTAGGGTTTAATAATAGTGACAGTGAATCCCTTCTCGAACGGCGCAGGATGATTCTCTATCTCGGACAAATCATCCAGGTTCCACGTCTTTCCAATCTGGAAGGCCCCGTTCGGATTCTCACGAGCTTTGTGCATGCGAACTCGTCCAGTCTTCCGCACGGCAACGACAATCACCCGGGACTTTTTCTGATCGCGGGGGCCATCCACAGGTGGTGGGGCCGATGGGGAGGCTCCATCCTCGATAACTTTGCAGTGTGTGATGTAAGATTCTAGGACTGGCTCAGGCGAACGGGGGAGAGACAAGCAGCGAGCATTAGTTTATTCGTACACGAGCAGAGGAGAAGAACAGCCATTAACATACGAGCACCATCGGCATCGGGTTTCGAAAAACACGAAGCGATGATCCGCTTCTTCTCGTCCTCAAACTGTCGAGCCTTCGCACTCGCAGCTAAGGGAGGAGGCCCAGCTGCACCAGGGCCAGGAGCTCGGTTCGCTTGAAATTGGTCCGCCATGGTGACGGCAAGGCCCGCCAGTAGGTGAGTGGGTAGGGCAGAAGGCACTGCTCGATTGCTCGAAGGGGAGGAAAAGGGAGCTGTCTCCAAGGATATCTCGGAGGGACTCTGTGGATGCGTGTGTGGATTCGCAGTTCAAATGTTTGAGGTTGCAACAGAGGTATCGGAGGAGGTGAGGTAGGCCGGGGGGCTGCCAGCCAGCAACCCTGCCTCGAGGGTCATGATCATGAAAGTTAATATGATAGAATAAAATGGTCCTTGGAGTGGAATAATATTACACCAATTTTACAATCCATGAAGGTTTAGCGACGGCTGTCTTACATTCTGTACATGTTCAGCGTGTCCAGCGGGCAAGCAGGATGAACAACCCGCTGGTTTAACCGTGAAAAGGAAACAGGATGCCACAGCACCAGCCACAGCAACAACAATCCCGACCATAAGAAGTACCCTGCCCGCGCCACTGGACTTTCCCTTGTTATCGCATCCACGTTTGTGGGGAAGTTGTGGCCAGCCCGCTCGAAGCTCAATTAGATATTATATGATATATCATTGGTGTGCTAACTATGACAGACGGTACATACCTGACCGGCGTCCGTCAGTGTAACGCAGCGAAATTCAACCATGGATTCAGGAACGAAGAGTGCTGGTACGGTGACACTTGGTGAGCCTGGAGCTGGTAATATGGCTCACCATGCAATTCTGCGGTGCTTCTCGTGTTACCGCTATTTGCTACTGTATTTGGAATTATCCTACCGTACACTGAATGCTCATCCCGTGCCATGGCATGCACTGTCCCTACTCATCCGGCACAGCCCATCCGAAGCTGAATACCGAGACGTATGATACTCGAGTACCAAATAATTCCAAATCATTTCTATGGTGGGTATTTCCATTGTAATACCGGTACTCGAGTGCTCACTTATAGTAAGATAGATTTTTGATAATTAGGGAGAAATATCAGATATCAGATTGCGGCTTCAGAGCCTCCCCCGAGTCCCCGCAAACAACCCTCCGATCTCCAGGCACAATGTGTCTCGCTCAGCCCCTTCCCCCCCCTGAATCCAAAAGCCATTGCCGCACAGACACTTCTTGATGACGCGATCTATCATAGCATTCCAAATCCCCCACTTCGTGCCCTGGTACCGGTATTCCATACGCTGAATCCGTCTCTCGAGATCTCGGGGGGGGGGGGGGGGGCGGGCGGGGGGCGGGGGGGGGGGGGGGGGCCGGGCGCGGGGGGGGGCGGGG
>Ga0307510_10010450_pt1 | contig 11027 bp, 5 predicted proteins | sample 12_EM_MG_FD_207224 | JGI IMG/M metagenome (GOLD analysis project Ga0307510, IMG submission 207224) | Populus trichocarpa ectomycorrhiza microbial communities from riparian zone in the Pacific Northwest, United States - 12_EM | ecosystem: Host-associated > Plants > Roots > Unclassified | place... | reverse complement strand
TGGTTAATCTAGATTTATGTTGTATAACCTTGGTACAACAAATACTTGGCACTTTCATAGCCCAAACCGTATGGTATAACCGACACTTGTGCTATGAAAGGAACTTGATTTGTTATTAACATAAGTTATAATCATTAATGCTTGACAACATTTACAAGCATTAACATTATTCGAATAAGATAACTAATGTAATCATGTTAACAATTTATAATCCGATTGGAACCTCCTTTGTGTGTGGTTTCCAGTTGAGTAATAAGAGTTTATACTGTACATGTTTGAAATACCATTAGTGGATCCTCTAACCTTGACAATTATTTTTATCATTGTTTAATCCTTATATCAATATCAAATCTCAAAGCTCTCTTCAACTTATTATTATTATTATTTATAATTTATATAGTTAACCTCCTTGTGGTTCGACCTCGGTCTTGTCAGGTTATTTATTACTTCGACACTCCTACACTTGGGAGAAGACATCAATCTTTTGGTCGTGTCAATGGCTTCTCTTACAAACTAGCAATTGTGGCCTTTTGTATATCCATTTGATCCTTCTCTTCGCCGAACATTACATTTATCCTCTCAAATTATTATTAAATGGCCTGTAAGACAAAGAAAGTGATCTTCTTCTCTTTCTTAGGTGATGAAGCGTCTTTGAAAGACATCATCAAATTTGAAATTTTTGTTAGTAAATAAATAAATAAAAACTCACACAATCTTTTATATGTTTACACTTAAAGATATAACACTTTATTTGTGTTTCACTCAAAATTTATCTTTTCATGATAATAGTCTTACATTTTTTTCCTTTTACCTCTTTTTCTCGCCTATTTAGTTCTTTAAATAACTAAACAAAAACAAGCAAGAATTTCAGTTCCTAACATCTAACCAACAAATTAAAAAAAAAAAAAAAGTAGTTCAAGAATGATTCAATAAAACCTGAAACTACACTCAAATAATCTAAAATCAATATCAAACAAACAAATAATCACTGATGAAACAAAGTGATATGAGCTGAAATTTTCTTAGGACCTGAAATAAATTGTAATTTCAATTTGCAGCATAAACCAAATTTACATTTTCTTTCTTTTTTTCTTTTTTTAATCTATTTTAGTAGTAGTTATAATTTTACTGAAATTTTTCTTTTCTTTTTTAACAGGTATCTCAATTCAAGAATTGATAAACAAGAATAAAGAAACATATTCTTGAAATTAAACAAGAACAAAGATGCAAAACAAAATAAACATAGATAGATAAAACCTACTTTTAGAGCTAAGCTCTAATACCAACTGATACAAGCCAAGAGGGTAAGAACCCTGGAGTTTATAATTAAAAGATTGAACACAACCTAAGAAAATTAAAATTAAGTTGAAAAGAACTTGATCTAATGATTACTTGAACTAAAATATCACAGTTATTGGATGAAAAAATTGTGACCCGTTGATTTTAAAGAATAAAGAACCAAAGGTATAAGATTAAAAAACCTCGCTCGTTACCAAAGGTATAAGATTGAAAAACCTCGCTCGTTGATTATAACAAACCAAGAATTAAAGGTATAAGAATGAAAAAAAAATGAAGAAGTAATCTTTGATAAGTTCTGAAAGTTACATGAAGAACCAAGAGTAAGAGAAAACTTTCACACATATATTTTTATTTTCAAATAATCAATCCATTTCTCTAAATACAAGCTAAATAGCTCTATTTATACTAGGTAGAACATCATAACTAAGGCTGTTAAAAAAAAAGTTCTAAATAAAATATAAAAAATAATCCTAAATCAACTAGGAAAATATTGTAAATTCTAAATAGTGACTTTTAGGCTTTACCATAAAGCCTTCTCGATGTTTGTTTACTAAGAAATTTTAACCCTAGAGAAAATATGACCTTTAAGATCTGCTTAAAAACTTTAAGCCAAATCCAATTGTCGGGTCGAAAGTAATACCCATTAACGTAAAAATACATATTAGGAAAATAAACCTAATTTGCATGCCTCAAGCCCAAGAACTAGCTCTTTCCTTTCCATAGATTATATTAATTAAAGCTTGATCATTCCTTGTTGTAATATTAAAGCTTCCCATTAAATACCTATTTAATCTTTCTAGTCATTGACCTTGTAATTGACCCAATTGACATCTACAATGGATTATTTAATGATACTTATTGAATGTCATCATTTATATGTTGATAAGAAATCCTTAGAGTTTAAATAGGGTATTGAACAAGAAAACACATTTAATTTGATTAAAGAAAGGCTATTTTACACATTTTTATTAGCATTACCAGACTTTTCTAAAGCTTTTGAGATTGAGTGTGATACCTCAGGAATAGGTGTTGAAGTTGTTTTAATGAAGGAGAAGTGACCAATTGCCTATTTTAATGAAAAACGTTATGGACAACATTTAACTACCCAACTTATAGAAAAGAGCTTTATATATTGGTGAGGACTTTGAAAATTTAGCAACAATACTTCTGGCCAAAAGAATTTGTTATCCATTCGGATAATGAATTCTTGAAGCATTTAAAAGGACATGGTAAGTTGAATAGGAGTCATGTCAAGTGGATAGAGTTTATTGAAACATTTTCATATATTATTAAGTACAAGCAAGGTAATGATAATATAGTGATTGATGCACTATCTATACGTCATTCTTTTTTAATTTAAATATGAAATATTGGGTTTTGAATATGTTAAAGATTTGTATGTCACTGATAATGATTTTGCTAATGTATATGAAGCTTGTGAGAAGTTAGACTGTGATGAGTTTTAAGACTTGATGGTTTGTTTTTAGAGATAATAAAATTTATATGTCCGATAGTTCTATGCATGAAGCTCATAGGGCAATTTAATGTGACACTTTGGTGTTAGGAAGACTTTAGAACTTTTACATGAACACTTTTATTAGTCTAAAATAAAACATGATGTACAAAGAGTGTATGATAGATCTATCATGTGTAGGCAAGCTAAATCTAAAGTCTTATCGCATGGGTTATATACTCCATTACCTATACCTAAAGAATATTAGGAAGATATTTCCATGAAATTTTCTTAGGTTTACCTAGATAAAAAAAAAGGGCAGGAATTTAATTTTTATGGTTATAGATAGGTTTTCTGAGATGAAACATTTATATCATGTCACAAAATTGTTAATGCAACCAGTGTTGTTGATTTATTTGTTAGTGAGATAATACGACTTCATGGTGTTTTTAGGAGCATTGTTTCTGATTGTGATGTTAAATTCATTAACTACTTTTGGAAGGTTTTTTAGGGAAAGTTGGGAGCTAATTTGTTATTTTTTTACTACTTTGTTTTTTTATTTTTTACTACTTGTCATCACAAATGAATGGTCAAAGAGAAGTAGTAAATTGGATTTTAACTATTTTATTATGTGTTATCATTCAAAAGAATTTAAAAAATCGAGAAGAATATTTGTCATTTATAAAGTTTGCATATAATAGGGGTGTGTATTCTACTACTGATCATTCATAATCTGAGATTATTTATGGCTTTAATCTACTAACCCCTTTAAATCTTATTCATATACCTGTTAATGAAAGGGTTAGTCTTGATGGAAATAAAAAGCAAAGATGATGAAGATACTTAATGAGAGTGTTCAACAACTTGTAGAGAAAAAAGAATAAAAAATATGCATCTAAAGATAACAAAAGTAATATGCGTTTTATCTTTTGATGCGATCCAAGCAACACCAAGAGATCTGTTAGATGTTCTGGTTGATCCAGCGATAAGACTTAGGGTTAAAAGGCTTTCAATGGATTTCTAAAGTGGACTTCAAGAAGATATTGAATAATAAAGTATAGGCCTTGATTAATTTAAATCATGTTCAAGAAGGGCTTATAAATAGGCATTCAAACATTAAAAAAATATTGGAATAAGAAGATTTAAATCTGCCAGTTTTAACATTGCTATATTGTTTATGTCATAACTAGAGCTATAAAAATACTTTTAATGTGATTCTAGTTTGGAAAGTAGATATCCATAACTTTCCAATGATATATGGAACACCTTCTAATTCATTAAAACAAGAGAGTACCATGCATTTGAACTTAGGTTTTGACTTTACCGGCAGATTTTAAAAATGACTTTATTCTTATTTAAATTAGTTAGATATTTTTCTATTTATCTTTTAATTATTATTAGAGCTTTTAGAGATATTTAGGCCTTTATTTAAATTTGGGTTCATTGGATTATTATTATTTATTAGGTTTATTCATATTCGTTAAGGATATCCTATTAAACTTAAGATTATTTCTAGTATAAATACTCTTTTGTAGAGATTTATTGAGAAAGAAGACTATTTTTATTTTAAAAAACGACATTCTTGCTATCTCTTATAGTTGAATGATTTCCATATGAAGTTCTTGTTTAAACTTGCAAGCTTTTCGAAGGATTTATCAACTTCATTGTAATTTTATACTATTCATTCGTGTCTTTTTATAGGTGTAAGGTGTCAGTGATTATCGCGTATAACTTTGGTTCTTCAAGATAGGTTCTTGTTGGGTCAAGTTACAAACCATTCAAATATGATTTTAGTGTATCTTTGGAGGTGTCTGCATCATCTTTGAACTAGATGATTGAGTTTGGGTGCATACGAGGAATAAAAGATTTCTAGTACATAGAAGATCTAAGTTGCATCTTAGAGGAGATGGTATGTTCCAAGTTCTTAAACGAATCAAGGACAATGCATATAAAATGGATCTTCTAAGTGAGTATTGCTTTAGTGCTACTTTTAATGTTTTTGATCTTTCTCTATTCGATGTAGGTGATGGTTCGAGGTCGAAACCTTTTGAAAATAGAAGAAATGATAAGAATCACCAAGTATCACCAAATGATCCATTAAGGGTATTAATTAGGCCAATTACAAGATCAATGACCAAGAAGATTAATACAACCATTCAATGAGTTAATTCAAGATATTTGGCCCAAGTCAAACATCAAGATTACAATAAGGGATGGTAAAGTTTTAATTAATACAATCCATGCAAAAGAAGGAGTTGGTTATTGGGCTTAAAGCATGCAGATTGGGCTTATTTTCTTAACGTGCAATTTTATGATAATGAACACAACTTTCAATACAACAATAGGATCAAATTGAAATCTTGTTAGAAGATTTTAAAGGCCTTATTTTCTATAGGGTTGAAATATCTTAGCGATCAATATTATGAAGGCTTTACGATAAAGACTAGAATTTACTATTCAGGATTTGCAATATTTTTCTAGTTGATTTAGGATATTTTTTCTATTTTATTTAGAAATATTTTATTATTTTTCAAGCCTTATTTACTAAACTTAGTGTAAATATGGTCATTTAGCTTATATTTAGGGAGATTGATTGATTATTCAGAAATAAAAACTTGTGTGCAAGAATTTGCTCTTACTCTTGGTTCTTCATTGAACTTTTAGAATTTATCATAGATTACTTCTTTGTGGCATCTATCCTTATACCTTCGGTTCTTGATTCGTTATAATCAATGGGTCGGGTTTTTTATCCAATAACTACTGTTTTTTGGTTTATGCAATCACTATATCTAATTTTTATCAGCTTGATTATAGCTTTTTTGGAATATGTTCAATCTTGATTATGTATTATAAAATTCTTACCCTCGGAGTTCGCATCACTTAATATTGTATGTTAATGGGTTTTTATCTTATGTTAGTTCAAAACGTTTGAAATTAGCTCCAAACTAATAGAAATGATTGGATTGTGAATTTCTTTATCTTTAAAATTAAAATATTAATTTAAAAATAAAAAACTAGAATTATTATTCATGTTGTTAGTGGATGGTTAAGAAAAACATTTATCTTATATTTTGTATAAAATCCTCACTGTTGATTTTAAATCAAACTATTCAGATTAATAAACATGATACATTATGTTCTTGTGAACATGAAAAAAGCCAAATCGGGAATGATGGAGTTGACGGAGGACTTTGAATTTCAGAAGTAAAAACATACCAGAAGACTGACCATCTCTTTAATTCTCTTTAAATATAAAATAGGTCCTTAGTTTGAGAAAAAAAGAAGTTTGTCCGGTGACCGGATGCTACAGATCAAAGATTGATACGAGGATGAAGATGCAAGGTTGGACTAAAGCCTATCCTTAGCAACCAATTTTCCAGCATGTAAACAGTTTTCCAGCAAAAATACAGTTATATTATTGGTCCTGTGTTATGGGTCAAATGGAAAGGCTCCCACTATTACTGACTCCAGTGATGAATGGTTGGCTGGCGATGATCGTGTCCCCCTAACACATTACAAAATGAAAAGTAAAACGGTGCGTTTAGCTATTTGGTGAATTCCCGTTTTAACCAATGATTCAAATCTCCACTTCCTCTGTTATTGCTTGTTCTTCGTCTTCGTTTTCAAATCTCCACTGCCTCTGTTATTGCTTGGTCTTCGTCTTCGTTTCCTGTAGTGCTAGTATTTGCAGCATGTGACATCCTGTTTGTACCAAATATGAATTAAAAAAATAAAAAATAAAAAAACCTTGTATTCTCCATAACCTGTGCTTTGTGCTTCGAGGCGTAGAGTTCATAGAGGGGATAATCTTCCTGTCAATCTTGATAACCTATTTTGGATTGGAAACGCTAGAAGATGTGACATGAGACTCTGTGCGGTGGTTGATGCTGAACCCAGAGACGTTGACATTTAGCAAACTTCTTTATCTGAATCGTGATTTTTCGACCTCCTAAAGGAGGGACCAAGTTTATCTATATATTTTTCTCGATGCAAGAGCTCCTTCTTGTTGTGGTCACCAATTAACTTGGCGCTGCATTGCTACGTGGTACTACCATGTTTATTTGTGTTGTTTTTTAATTTTTTAGTTTAACATCGGTGTTTGGGTCAACTTGCGCGTATCTTGATTAATTTTGCGGCTCTAAAATTAACGACCATGTAAGCTTCCAGTGACCATCATATAAACAACCACAGGGTGATGTTTTGCATTATATATGTATACATATTGACGGGATCCACTATTGATTTACAAATCCGAGTTCTTGAAATACATTTCAATTGATTTAACTAGTTCAATCATCTTAAATGTAACGAAGGAACAATATTATCAAATAATTTTGTGGGGATAAAAGGACAATTCCACAATTAAGAATTTTAGGGTTTACTCTTAATTTCCTATTCAAACTCAATTTGTTCCAAATTTCCAATCGAGAGCCATCTATATAAAATATTTTTTATAATGCCTCAAGGCGACAATCACACAGCCCATTTCTGTTCATCATACCTAATTAGCCCAGCTTGCTTGTTTGGGCAGAAACCCAGTCTCTCTCAAGCCTTTATGTAACAAGAAGCTGCAAGGAACGAAACCCCTGAACCCTCTACAACTACAACCCAGTAGGACACCCACCCTCTTTATTACTCCATCGCAGCTTTTCATTTTCTTTTAAAGTCAGGACAGCAAATTTATTCGTTTGGTGCTCTTTCTGTGCTTGATTCACGGTTTATTTGGGGGGAAATGCCGTTGGGATTGATAACCGGGATAGGGAGGGCGATGAGGAGGAAGCGGACGTCGTCGCTGGACATTCTTTCGTCAAAACGTGCTCCCCGTAATTACTACAAGGGAAAGAATTGCAAGCCCACGGGTTTTCACACTCGTAAAGGTCCGATTTCACTTTCATCTTTTATTTAACCAACTCACCAAGTATTTGATAAATGCTTCTCTGTGTATTTGGAAACTACAATCCCAACACTGTATTTTATTATTATTAACGCCCAGATGCTGAATCAGAGGTTTTAGGTGGTAATTTGTGAGGTCAAATGCGCCAACATCCGCAACTCAACTTTGTTTTGCCTAAGGAATTGTATATCATTCAGATTGTTAATTCTGTTCTTCGAGTTGTTGATTGATGATGCTTATCTTATAAACATGCAAATGGTTAAACGAGAATATAGATATGTATATTTCGCTATATGATTTGACTGTTTTATTTAAACTGCCTTGATTTTTGAAAATGCTGTTGGTGTATGAATTATGAATCTAGGACTTAATGTTTCCTAACCAACCACCTCGTTGCAGGTGGGTATGTTGTTGTACCGGAGAAACTGCCCAACTATGTAGTCCCTGATTTGACAGACTTCATGGTAATCTTATTTCACCATTGTCATTTGTTTGAAGTTGTATAATTTTTTCTGTGGATGATGAATGTTAAGAACTTGCATCAAGTATCAAAATGGCTCTGCTGATAAGTTGGCAATTTTCGGTGTTGCGGGAGTATGTTACTCTCTTTAAATTTCTCAGGTCATAATTTGGTTAGGATGTAAATTTTGCAAGTGCTTGACTGGCAGTATATGGTGGTAATCCTTTAATACCACAGGAAGATAAAACTATAGGTTTCCTACTAATCCCCTTATGTTCACTAGAATAGTCGTTGTCATGTCAATTCTTACTGTTGGTTTCGATATGGAATATGACATGTTTTTCTTAGTAGGTAATGGTGTGCTTTTGAATTTTCTAGTATTTGTTTTTGTGACCATGGTTCACGATGGGGGAAGTTGTTTCATTATAATGAAAAACATGGAAAGTGGAAACTTTGATGATCGACCTTGTAGTTGGCAATCAGATTACAATCCCATCATTTGTATAATATCTTGATATTTTCAAGGTTCTGCTCTCCCTGGGAAACAAAAGATTGAGAGTGAGAGCACTACATGATACACTGCCTTCGTGAGCAGAAGGATCTGTATTCATTCTGCTAGTTCTGTGGCCAGCATGTATACTAGGAAAAACAGGGCCATATTTCACATATAATACATAAAATCCACAACTAAAAACTGCATAATTTCCCCCCTGGTAAGATTTTGGTCGCTGAAGTTAGTGATTGAAGGATTTTTTGGAGATAAGGTTCTGTATTATCACTGACTGGGATTTGTCTCTTTTTTTTCCAGCTCAAACCATTTGTGTCTCAATGTCAGACGGATGTTAAAACAACTGAAGCATCTGAATCTGCTAAGTAGAGCAAGAATGAATAGTTGATCTCTTACAGTATTGTTTGCTGCCCATTTGTTGATCTCAACTCAAGCTGGACGTAATGTTATGGTGCCATTGTGGAGTACGTGAAAGGGGTGGACTAGCTGGTTAGTGTTTTTTTCTCATTCTTGTTGAACTAATGAGTTAGTTGCTTATTCAAAGTCTATTGCTGGAAATTCTGTGATGGTACCAGTAATTTACTTTTGTTTGAACTTGTAAAGATACAGTGTCGTGATTTTGATATTAGAATGAGCAGGCAATTATAAAAAAACTAGCCCTTAAGCAAGATAAAAACAGTAATTAAAAGTATGGATAGTACTCCTTTTCCTGCTGACCATTCATGGTGTTTTTGATAGGGAGTCTCGAACTGAATTTCTTCAGGTTTTTGGTGGGTGTCGGCTTCCTAATTTGTCTGGCATGTTAATCAACCACGGTTAATCGATTCGAATCTTTATCCTATCCTCTTTCGGTCACTAAACTAAAGGATACAGGTATTGAGTGATGGGAAACAAGTTCATCACTTGCAGACCAAGAACCAAATTCATTTCCTTTACAACCGTTTCAAGTGATCATCGAAAACAAGCAGCGTAAGTGGTGTTTGGTTACGGAAAGAGACCGTAGCTCTTAAGCTAGAGACAAGTACACCTAATAAAGCAGGAGTGGCTGGGTTGCCATTTGCCAAGATCAGAAACTCTTAGTTAGATAACTAAGGCCCGTAAGCATAAAGCCTGTATTACAGATGGGGTATGGACCATTATGGCTGTAAGTACAGTGGCTCCACGGCCAAGTTTCCGCGTGCGAATAATTTCTTGTTTTGCTTGTTTGTTGAAAATTGTTATTTTTTAAAAAAATATTTTTTCTGAATTTCTTATTATAAAAACCTAATTGGTGTGGAAAAAATATTTTATACATGTCATGGTTTAATGTGGATTATAGTAAAATCAAGATTTTACTCTTTACTTAAAAAAAAAAAAACCACTGAACTGGTTACCCCTAAAGAAAAAAAAAAATTTACCATGCATATTGCAGTTACTCTATTATCTCTGCAACCAAAGATTCATAGGCTTGATTTTAGGGATATATTAGTCATTTCACTTTGTTTTCTCGCAATATTCATGTTTTTCCTAAGCGGTTTGGTAATTTAATTAATAAAAATATTAAAAAAAATTGTTGATGTGTTCATGAAACTCACTAGTAAATAAACCACACTACCATCTTTGAATGGTGTTTGCAGTGGCTCACGATAGAGAAAAACAATCTTCCTTGGTGTTTTTCAATTCTTCACGGCAGAGCCTACCTTCCTGGGTGGCGTGTGTACTTGAATTCCTGCTGGTTTAGAAGCGGTTGACTTTCTTTTTTTTTCTTCTCTTCTTTTCTCTCTTCCTTGGTTTCCATGCCTAACCTTGCAACATTTTATAGCAACTTTTCAATTTGTTTTTCATAAGGATTTGATCTGTATTCTTTTAATTGTTATTTTTTTATTTGAATTCATTCATGAAATTGATTTTTTATTTATTTATTTCATCTTCCATCATTTTTTATTATTATTTTAGATTTGGTTTTCATTCTTTTGATTGTTATTTATTTTAATTAAGATAGTTTTTGAAATTGATTATTTCTTACAACTTCATCCTCTTTTATTATATTTACATAGTATGTTTTATCTTCATTCTTTTGATTGTTATTTTTTTAACCTTGTTAATTTTTTAAAATTGATATTTTTTTTTTAATTCCTTCTTTCAATATTAAATTGAGTTTCTTGATTGATCCTAGGTCTAAAATTTAACGGGTTGTGAATTTGAGAGAATAATTCAGGTTTAGGAGATTTGCTTAAGTTCATTTGTTTTTCTATTTTTTAAACTCTTGTTTTTCAGTTTCATCATTTAGCATTTGATTTAATTAGATATTGGACTCCGTATTTTGTTTTGCTTTATATAGGATTTTTCACTCATTTTAAAAATGAGCTAATTATCCCTAGTTTTTTTATTTGTTTTTCTTTGTTAGAGTTAGCTCCTTTTTAAGGAATTTTTT
>Ga0307510_10010449_pt1 | contig 11027 bp, 8 predicted proteins | sample 12_EM_MG_FD_207224 | JGI IMG/M metagenome (GOLD analysis project Ga0307510, IMG submission 207224) | Populus trichocarpa ectomycorrhiza microbial communities from riparian zone in the Pacific Northwest, United States - 12_EM | ecosystem: Host-associated > Plants > Roots > Unclassified | place... | reverse complement strand
CTTTCCCCCGCCGCCCGGATCGTCGCATCCAGATCGGCCGTCGTCAACGCATTATTCAAAAACCAGCTTTCAAACGCCGAAGGCGGCAGATATACCCCCCTCTTCAGCATAGAATGGAAAAAAGTCTTAAAAAGCTGATTGTTGGCGCCGGAAGCAGAAGTAAAATTCGTGATCGGATGATCGCTGAAATGTACACTGATCATCGATCCCAGCTGATTGATCTGGTAAGGCTGTCCCCAGGCCGCAAACACCTTGCGCAAACCATCCCGCAGATAGATGGTCTTTTCCTCCAGCTCTTTATATATACCAGGATTGCTCTTCAATTCTTTTAGCATGGTATAACCCGCGATCATGGCAATGGGATTGCCACTGAGAGTCCCCGCCTGGTATACATTCCCCAGCGGAGCGATATGTTCCATGATCTCCTTTCTGCCGCCGAACGCCCCTACAGGCATCCCACCCCCGATCACCTTACCATAGGTCAGCAGGTCGGCACGTATGCCTAACCGTTCCTGCGCCCCACCCGGCGCGAGCCGGAACCCCGTCATGACCTCATCGAGGATAAAGACAATGCCTTCCCGGTCACAAAGGGCACGCAGCCCCTCCAGGAATCCGGGCTCAGGCAAAATACAGCCCATATTTCCCGCCACAGGTTCGATGATGATAGCCGCGATCTGCCCCGGATGCGTTTCAACCAGTTGTTTGACACCCTCCAGGTCGTTGTACGCAGCCGTCAGCGTATCCTGCGCCACACCCGGTGTCACACCCGGTACCGTCTGTATGTTAAAGGTCGCCATCCCGCTTCCCGCTTTTACAAGAAAAGGATCGGCATGACCATGATAATGACCTTCGAACTTGATTATCTTATTACGTCCCGTATATCCACGCGCAAGCCGTACAGCACTCATACAGGCTTCCGTGCCGCTGCTCACCATGCGTATCATGTCCACATTCGGCACCATGCTCAGGATCAGCTCGGCCATCTCCACTTCCAATTCGGTCGGGGCTCCATACGAAGTCGACCAGGCCGCATATTCCTGTATAGCCTTCACAACGGGCTCCCAGGCATGACCCAGGATCATCGGACCCCAGGACGCGATATAGTCTATGTACTTGTTGCCATCTACATCATAGAGATATGCCCCCTTCGCCTTTTTCATAAAGACGGGCGTGCCGCCTACGCTTCGGAATGCGCGGACCGGAGAGTTTACACCACCGGGAATACTCTGCTGGGCTCTTTCAAAAAGTTCCTTGCTCTTTGTGTACATATCACAAATATAAGATTACCTGTTCAACAGCTTCACCGCATCCTTCGCAAAATACGTGGCAATAAGATCGGCTCCCGCCCTCTTTATAGACGTCAGCGTTTCAATGATAGCCTTTTCCTCATTGATCCAGCCCATTTTCGCAGCTGCCTTGATCATGGCATATTCTCCACTGATGTTATAGGCGCTCACCGGCACATGCACCGTATCCTTTATCTCGCGGATGATATCCAGGTAGGGTAGGGCGGGTTTTATCATCACGATGTCCGCGCCTTCCTCCACATCCATCAGGGCCTCCTTGATGGCTTCAAGACGATTGGCAGGGTCCATCTGGTAGGTTTTCTTGTCCCCAAACCCCGGCGCCGAATCAAGAGCATCCCGGAAAGGACCATAGAAACAGGAGGCATACTTGGCACTATAGGCCATGATCCCGGTCTTCGTATAGTTGTTTTCTTCGAAGGCCTGACGAATCGCCCCGATACGACCATCCATCATATCACTGGGCGCTACCCAGTCGGCGCCCGCCTCAACATGACTGAGACTCATTTTTATCAGCGCTTCCACCGTAGCGTCATTCACGATCTCCCCACTCTCAACGATGCCATCATGCCCATAGGAAGAGTAAGGGTCCAGCGCGACATCCGTCATCACGATGATGTCGGGCACAGCCTCCTTTATGGCCTTGATGCTGCGCTGCATCAGTCCATCCGGATTCCAGGCTTCCTTACCCGTATTGTCCTTTAATTCATCCTTGCTCTTGACAAAAAGCAATACGCTACGGATGCCCAGACCCCACAGCTCCTTTACTTCACTCACCGTTCCGTCCAGGCTCCGCCGGAAATATCCGGGCATAGAAGCTATCTCCTGCACCACTCCCGTTCCCTCGTCGATAAATAGCGGAACGATAAAATCATTGGGAGTCAGTATTGTCTCAGCCACCATGCTCCGGATGGAGGGCGACTGCCTTAGTATGCGATTACGACGTTGTAAGTACATATAAACTTTTTTTACGTTAACCAATCTCTGGGATGCAAACAGGCATTCAGCAACTGCGCTTCCGCGCTCCCCGCAACAGGCCGATGATCGTATTCCCATCTCGCACGCGGCGGAAGACTCATCAATATACTCTCCGTACGACCCTGCGTCTTCAGTCCAAACAGCGTCCCCCGGTCATGAATGAGATTGAATTCCACATACCTTCCCCTTCTTATCTCCTGCCATTCTACCTCCCGCTCCCCATAAGCAAGGTCCTTCCTTTTCTCAACGATCGGAAGATAAGCGGGCAAAAAAGCATTCCCATTCGCCTGCTGAAATGCAAACAACTCATCCACCGGCCGTAAATGATCATAGAACACCCCGCCAATGCCCCGCATCTCACCACTCCTGTGCGTATTTACAAAATATTCATCACACCATTTCTTATACTTTGGATACAGATCCTTTCCAAAAGGGTCCATCGCATCCCTGAAGCTCCTGTGAAAATGCTGCGCATCTTCTTCAAAAAGATAATAAGGCGTCAGATCAGCCCCTCCGCCAAACCATCGGTCGACGACACTCCCAGCCTCATCATATAATTCAAAATATCTCCAGTTGGCATGCGTCGTAGGAACATATGGATTTACCGGATGCATCACCAGCGAAAGCCCGCAGGCAAACCATTTGTGACCTTCGATCTTCAGCTGCATACGCATGGTATCGGTAACCTCACCCCATACGACAGAGCTGTTGACCCCACCTTTCTCAAAGATATTTCCGCCGGAGATAACCCTCGTCCGGCCACCACCACCACCGCGTCTTTCCCATTCATCAAGAACGAACACCGCCCCGCCATCCATTTTTTCCAGGGCAGCGCAGATCTTTTCCTGCAAGTCTTGTATGAACCCGATCCATTGATCCCGTTCCATATTATTACTCATTTAAAATTCATATTCCTTCACCGCATCCACAAAAGCCCTTGCATGGTCTACCGGAACGTTCGGCAGAATACCATGTCCCAGGTTGGCAATATGCGGATAGCCTATAAAGGCGTCCAGCATAGCCGTCACCTCTTTTTTGATGACAGGTATGGGCGACAGCAATTTTGCAGGATCATAGTTGCCTTGCAACGTTACATTTGGACCCGCCAGATCACGTGCCGTAGAAGGCCGGATAGCCCAGTCGATGCCAAGCCCATGCGCGCCGGTGGCCGCCATCTTATCCAAAGACTGCCAGGCTCCCTTTGCAAAAATTATAGTCAGCACTTCATCTTTCAGTGCCGTGACGATCTGCCGCATATATTGTAAAGACAGCACTTCAAAATCATCCGGGCCCAACAGACCACCCCAGCTGTCAAAGATCTGTACCACATCGGCGCCGGCCTTAACCTGCCCCTTGAGATAGGCGATAGTCGTATTCGTTATCAGCTGCAGCAGGCGATGAGCTGTCTCCGGTTGTGTATAACAAAAGGCCTTTGCTTCGTCGAAGGTCTTGGACCCCTTACCCTGTACCATATAACAAAGCAGGGTCCAGGGCGAGCCGGCAAAACCGATCAGCGGCACCCGGCCATCCAGTGTCTTTTTTGTCAGGCTCAGCGCATCAAATACATAACCCAGCTTTTCATTCACATCCGGTACGATTAATTTATCGAGGTCTGCGATCACTTTGATAGGGTCGGGTAAGAAGGGGCCCTTACCTTCCACCATTTGTACTTCCATACCCATCGCCTGTGGCACTACCAGTATATCGGAGAAGATAATGGCTGCATCCACACCCACCTGCTCTACAGGTTGGATGGTGATCTCGGTAGCCAGCTCGGGGTTCTGGCAACGCTCGAAGAAAGAATATTTTTCTTTCAGCTTCATATAATCCGGAAGATAACGCCCCGCCTGCCTCATCATCCATACCGGCGGACGTTCCGTATTCTCGCCTCTTAAAGTTCTCAATAAAAGATCGTTCCTGAGTGTTGTCATAAATTCGTATTGCTGGCTATTGTTTAATTTGAAAATAGTTGATCACCTGCCTTATCAGTACAGCTGCATCCGGTTTTTCGGCGATGACCGTCGTATTACCCGAAAAACCCCTGACGGCAGCAGCCGTGGTTTTTCCGATCGCAAAAAACACAGTCCCGTCCGTCACCCTGTTCACCGAAAAAAAACTTTCTACAGCACTGGGGCTGAAAAAAATGATCCCTTCGTAAGACCGCTTCACGACGACGGGAGTAGCCTTTGTCTGGTATACAACCAGCTCATTTACCCGGAAGCCCGCATTCCTTAATGTGGTGGGTAGCTCCTCTCTCCGCAGGTCACCGCAAAAGAAAAATATATCACCTGCTCCTCTCCTGTTGACAATTTTTTGCGCCAGCGCCAGCGCCGACTCAGCCGTATCGGCAATGGCCCCTTCCCCAAAATGACGACTCACCAGTTGCCGGGTAGCAGCCCCGATACAAAATATCGTCCACTCCTTCACATCTTTCGTCCATTCCCCTACCACCTCCACAGCATTAGCGCTGGTAAACACGGCCACCAGCTTCTGCCTGCCCAGGATCCCGACCCGTTGCCGCAGAGTAAGGTCTTCCACCGCCTCCGTTCGTATAAAAGGTATCACGTCGATGCCTATGCCTTTTTCCGCCGCACTCAGGATCAGCTCAGGCGACAATGGCCGGGTCGACAAGACTTGTATAATTGGATCAGGCATGTGGTATCTTAGCTTCTGCCGCCCTTATCCCTTCTATGATGGCCCTTCCTCCGTTCTCAAGCAGCTCTTCTGCCGCAGCCCTTCCCAGACCATCCGATTTTTCCACTGGCAGGATCTTTTCTACGGCGACTTTTTGACGCCCGTCAAGGGACAGCAATTCACCCATGAAATAGACATCCCCTTCCTCTACTTCGGCCAGGGCGCTGATCGGCGTGGAACAGCCGCCAAGCAAGGTACGCAGGAAATCCCGTTCGATCCTGGTACATAGAGCAGTCTCTTCGTCGTTCAACGGCTCGCAACAGGAGATGCTTGCTTCGTCATCCGTCCGGCAGGCGACGAGGATGGCACCCTGCGCAGGAGCAGGCAACATCCAGTTCAGGACAATACTTTTCTCCGGGCGGACATTGATACGCTCAAGCCCCGCCTGTGCAAAGATGGCCCCGTCCCAGCTTTCTTCAGCCAGCTTCCTCAGCCGGGTATTGACATTTCCCCGAAGATTATGCAGACGGTGAGTGGGATATTTATGCAGCCATTGCGCCTTCCGGCGAATGCTGCTGGTTGCTATATCAGCAGGCGCAGTAGCGCTGAGGAAATTAAGGTCATTTTTATATACGAGGAGATCCCTTACCGGACCGCGTTTCAGCACCGCTGCCTGTCTTATGCCTTCCGGTAGCTGCGTCGGTACATCCTTCATAGAATGTACAGCCAGGTCTATCTTATGGTTTAGCAGGGCGATGTCCAGGCTGCGGGTGAACACTCCCTGCACACCCATCTCATACAAAGGCGTCTTAAGATCGATGTCACCCTCGCTTTTGATAAAGACCAGCTCCGAAGTAAATCCTTCTTTTTCAAGAAGCTCCTTTACCTGCGTGGCCTGCCAGACAGCCAGTTGACTTTCCCTTGTGCCTATCCGGATCGGTGTTTGCATGATAGTATAGAGAAATTAGTTCGCCGCAATATACTCGTTTATAGCCTGTATATAATTGCAGCCACCCTGATTTTGCTGGCGCATCCTGGTCGCCATTCCGTTGATCACCCTTTGGATCTGTTCATCCATATCTGTTGTGCAGGGAACGGATTCTCCTGACAGCTGGCTGAACAATGGGCTGGTATGTAGTTCTTTTAACTTGCTTTTTACCGCTTTCAGGACCGGGACATGTCTGCGCATTTCATACCATTCCATCAGCTCGGCGATGTGCTCGGCAATGATGACCATCGCCTTTGGCACTTCCGCTTCCCTCTTCTGCAACGTCTCGTCCTTTATTTTCGAAAGCTCATCGACATTTATCAGCGTGACACCCGGCAATTCCGTGACCGACTTTTCCACGTTGCAGGGGATCGAAAGATCGATCAGCAATTTTTGTCCGTGATTCTCAATATGGCTACGAAGTAGCGTAGGCAGCTCGGCATTTGTCGCCACTAAAATAATATCTGCGGCGGCGGCTTGCGCGGCCAGATCTTCAAGTGACGCGAATTGGACCCCCATTTCCGCAGCAAGCTCAGCAGCCCTGCTTTCTGTCCGGTTGATCAGCGTGATATTCGAAGTAGACAGATAGTCTACCATATTACGACAGGTATTACGCCCGATCTTACCCGTACCAAGCAGCAGGATCTTCTTACTGGAAATATCACTTATGTTGTCGCGGATGTATTGAATGGCGGCAAAAGAGACAGATACCGTTCCCCCGCTCAGCGCCGTCTGATTCTTGATGGACTTCGAAGATTGCAGGACACAGTTGACAAGCCGCTCTGTCGACGCTCCGATGAACTGACGTTCCCTTGCATGCTTGACAGCTTGTTTTAGCTGGCCCACGATCTCATAATCACCAAGGATCTGAGAGTCGATGCCCGCACCTACATGGAACAGATGATCGACGGCTTCCATTCCCCTCTTGATATAGGCCATCTCCAAAAATGAATCCCGGTTGCCAATGGTCTCCGTACAAAGCAGATCGACCAACTGACCGGCATTGTCGGCAAAGCCATAGATCTCCGTCCGGTTACAGGTAGATAAAATAAATAATTCGCTTAGATGACGGGAAGGAGCGAGAGTAAGGATGCGTTCGTATTGTTCGGTGCCTATAGCAAACTGGCCCCTGATAGCAGCGTCTGTTTTCTTATAATTTATTCCTATTACGTAAAATCCCGAGATATCAGAGGTCTTATTGCCCATTTCTACTAGTGTATATAATAAGTACGCAAAATTACTCTCAAGGGTTCCTATAACACACTTTTTTCTGTCATTAGACTGTCATGTTTTCGTACCCGCCCCAAAATCGTTTGTTCTGATTACCTTTGCAAATTATCTATATGACACCAACAGGCAAACGCGCTATCCTCTTATTGAATTTGGGTTCGCCGGATTCTACCTCTACAAAAGACGTTCACACCTACTTGATGGAGTTCCTGATGGATAAAAGGGTTATAGACTATCCCTGGCTTTTCCGCAAGATACTCGTAGGAGGTTTAATTGTGCCCTTCCGGGCGGCTAAATCCGCAGAAGCCTATGCCACCATCTGGACAAAAGAAGGTTCTCCGTTGATTGTCCTGACGCGTCAGTTACAGGAAACTTTACAATCATATGTGGAAGAGCCGGTAGAGATAGCCATGCGTTATGGCAACCCTTCCATGGAAGAAGCCTACCGACGGCTGCTGAAAAAAAACCCACAGCTCGAAGAGGTGATCGCTATTCCTCTTTACCCACATTATGCGATGGCTTCATATGAGACCGCCGTCGAATATGCCCGGGAGATCCACCGGGAAAAAGGCTACTCCTTCAAGCTGAATTTTATCAAACCATTTTTTGACGAACCCCATTACCTGCATGCGCTGAGCGAACAGATCCGCCCTTATCTCAATAAGGAATATGATCATATTCTGTTTAGCTATCATGGCGTCCCGGCCCGGCATATCCAAAAGACCGATCCCACCGGTAGCCATTGTCTGAAGTCCGCCTCCTGTTGCGACACGGCTTCTCCCGCACATGCTTTTTGCTATCGCCACCAGTGTTTTGCTACGACAAAAGAGATGGTCCGCCTGCTGAATATACCCGAAGGAAAATATAGTAATTCCTTTCAGTCCCGGCTGGGCAAAGGCTGGCTGGAACCCTTCACCGATATCCGGCTGGAAGAAATGCCAAAGGAGGGAATAAAAAAATTGCTCATCCTTTGTCCCGCTTTTATCAGCGACTGCCTGGAGACCCTGGAAGAGATTGCCATCCGTGGAAAAGAAACCTTCCTTGGCGCCGGCGGGGAATCGTACGAGATGATCCCCTGTTTAAATACAAACCCGCTATGGGTCCAGACTTTGGCGGGATGGGTTAAAGATTATGCAGCAGGAGATAAGGCGATGATCCTGGATTAGCGAAATTTTTTCCTATGTATAATTATATCAAAGCCCTGCACATTATTTTCATCGTTACCTGGTTCAGCGGCTTATTCTACATGGTACGGCTCTTCATCTATCATACAGAAGCAGCCGGCAAACCCGAGCCCGCCAGGACGATCCTGCAGGAGCAATTCCGGCTCATGATCCGGCGTCTCTGGATGGGTATCACCTGGCCCTCCGCAATACTGACCCTTATCTTCGGCCCCTGGATGATGATACTGATGGGTTCCGTCCCTACCTGGCTGGCCATCAAGTTGGGCTTTGTCATAGGACTCTATGGGTATCATTTTTCATTACAGGCTATCTACCGCCAGCAAATGAAAGGGATCTTCCGCTACTCTTCACAACAGCTGCGTATCTGGAACGAAGTTGCCACCATCTTCCTGGTAGCGATAGTCATGCTGGTCGTCGTCAAACAAAATATGAGCTGGGCCTGGGGACTGCTTGGCCTCTTTCTTTTTGTCATCCTGCTCATGTCCGCTATCCGTATTTATAAATTAATAAGAACACGCAAGTCATAGCCATCCAATCACAAAGTCGAAAATCACCGGCTCCGCAAATCGGGCCAAAGTAGCCTGAAAGTCGACGGCTCCAACAAAGCCCCGCGAAGGTCAAATTGCACCCCAATCGCAGTGTGCTACATCGTCTGCCCCACAAAGACAAAACTGCACCCCAATCGCAGCAGCAGTAGCCCTGACGTAGTCTCCACTCCACGAAGCCAAAAGAAAAACCCTCCCGGCAACGATGCCGGGAGGGTTCTTTCCATCCGGGGTAAAAAGGTAGGTTTTCCGAACGAACTTCTTGTGCGACGGTAATTCAGGAATTGAGACTCTTTTTTAGGCCTGGTTCTGCTTGACTAACGGGTTTTTTGCAAGGTAATATCAGAGATTAAAAACGGGATGGCTACGGATCTCCATTGAATAAGGTAAATAAATTACACGGAATAAGGGGAAAATGGGGTGAATACGGTGGGATTTAATATCCATCCTTGCGTCGGAGGTTCGCCAGAACTTCGTCCCTCGTTCCGGCTCCCTCGTCAAAGGCGCGGAGCGTGAGGCCAAAGGCGACCCAGGATTTTTAAAAGGAAGGGGAGTAGGAATACCCCCCTTTTTAACCCCTAAACCCTAAACCGTAGAAAGAGTTGATGTATATAAGTTGAAGTGATTAGATCACTTTCTTTGTATCGCTTTTCTGGAAATTAAGTATCCATAAATTGTGCCAAAACGCCAATTCTGTGGATAACTCCCGCCAGCAACCGTTTTTTTAGACCGTTTTTTAAGGTTTTTACAAACTATTAACAAGCCCCCCTTAGCGTCCCGGCATTTATTTATTTCGTAAATTCGCGTCCCTTTACAATACTATATGGCCAAATATAAGGAATACCAGCAGTTGAATTTACCCGCCATCAGTCAGGAGGTTCTGGCAAAATGGGAGGCAGACCGTGCCTTTGAAAAAAGTGTCGAACTAAGAGAAGGAGCCACTCCATTTGTTTTTTACGAGGGCCCCCCCAGCGCCAACGGCCTGCCTGGTATTCACCACGTTATCAGCCGTACCCTAAAAGATCTGGTCTGCCGCTACAAAACGATGAAAGGCTTCCAGGTCAAACGCAAAGGCGGATGGGATACCCATGGCCTCCCCGTCGAGCTTGGCGTCGAAAAAATGCTGGGCATCACAAAAGAAGATATCGGTAAAAAGATCTCCGTCGCCGAATACAACGAGACCTGCCGTCGCGAAGTCCTGAAATACAAGGATAAGTGGGACGAACTTACCCGTCGGATGGGTTATTGGGTAGACCTGAAAAACCCTTATATAACCTTCGAAAACAATTATATAGAGTCTCTTTGGTGGATCCTCGGCGAATTGTATAAGAAAGGACTTCTCTACGAGAGTGTCAGCATCCAGCCCTATTCCCCTGCCGCCGGAACAGGCCTCAGCTCCCACGAACTAAACCAGCCCGGCTGCTATAAGGACGTAAAAGATACTTCCGTCGTCGCCATGTTCAAGGCGGTCCGCGACAAAAAAAGCGAGTTCCTTTTCCGGAAAGTTGGCGGAGGTGATGAGGGCAAGGTCGCCGCAGGCGATTCCCAACCGGCCAGCGCAAGCGATTCCCCCCATACCGGCGCAACCGATGAGGTCTTCTTCATGGCCTGGACGACAACACCCTGGACCCTTCCATCCAATCTCGGTCTTACGGTCGGCCCCCGCATCGACTACGTGCTGGTAAAGACCTTCAATCCATATACTCACCTGCCCGTCAATGTCATACTGGCAAAGGCCCTGGTGAATAAATATTTCAAACCCGAAGCAGAGAACAGCGACTTCGCTGCTTATTCCGAACAGTCAAAAGTCCTTCCCTGGACCATCATCGACGAATTCAAAGGTAGCCAGCTGGAAGAGCTGCGCTATGAACAACTCCTTCCCTACGAAGCCAATTCCCCGGCAAAAGCAGGTGGAGACCCCTTCCGTGTTATCTCCGGAGACTTCGTCACTACCGAAGATGGTACCGGGATCGTTCACACCTCCCCAGCTTTTGGTGCCGATGACTATAAGGTCGGCAAAAAGTATAATATAGGTATCCTGGTCATGGTGGACCGGCAGGGTAAATTCATCGACGGTCTCGGCGAGTTCAGCAACCGCTACGTAAAGAATTATAAGGACGACCCCAACTACGTCGACGTAAATGTTGACATCAGCGTAAAGCTG
>Ga0307510_10010448_pt1 | contig 11028 bp, 9 predicted proteins | sample 12_EM_MG_FD_207224 | JGI IMG/M metagenome (GOLD analysis project Ga0307510, IMG submission 207224) | Populus trichocarpa ectomycorrhiza microbial communities from riparian zone in the Pacific Northwest, United States - 12_EM | ecosystem: Host-associated > Plants > Roots > Unclassified | place... | reverse complement strand
TACCATATCAACCATTCTCCTAACATGACGCACTAGTGACACTTCCATCTCCACATTCATCTACTAGTGGCATCCGATGCGGTCAACCACAAGTAACTAGATCCTGAGAAGCCACATATTCCAACAGAGATACAGTACTCCCTCGCGGTTGACCATGCCAGATATTGAAGGGTGCTCCAACTAGCGCATGAGATTGTATTTATACCATTTTGTATAATACCGTATAATATTATAACATACGCACTTTATTTGATTCTTAAATGAACGCGAAATATCCAATGCAAGGTACAATTGCACAACTATGTTGAAAATAGGAAATATGACTTCCCCGCAAAGAATCAGGCTACGAAGTTCATACGACCCATATTTTCCACTTTCTTGTTTCAGTTGTTGGAGTTTGCATTAACGAATAACAGAAAGAAATTTTGGTCAGGAGAAAAATCCCCAGCATACCCTTAGGGCAAAATGTTATTTCCAGCTAAGTTAGCCACCAGTTGGCACTTCAGGGTCAACCTATGAGGGCTAACAATTTTAGAGCATGTATGTATTGTATAGTATGTATGGCATAAAAAACCTGGTCAAAAATACCATAATAATTTTTATTAAATTTTTATAATAATATACGTATATTAGAAAGCCCTAGCTCCAACACAACATAGCTCCTTTACCGAGTGACCAACTGTGATACAAACTACTCAAATAACAAAAGAACGTGGTAGTATGTTTGAATCCCCTTTCTCGCTAGGTGAGGTAGAAGCAGACTCGGCTCTAAATCAAGGAAAACCCAGAGAAAATCCCGTAAAAAACCCTGAAATCGACTCTCAGATTATCAGCTTAAATCAAGCCTTCAGACAGCTACAGGTCTAGTTGGACAGGTTAACGGGGTTTGGAATACTGATCAATTAGACCCAACATGCCCAGTGGGCCGATCTGTTACCGTGATGAGAAAATATTAATCTTTCCTAAGAGCCTTTGGCTTAGAACACGGAGGTTAGGGGATGCCGGAAATTTTGGGTTTTTTGCACAGCACATTACTGGTAAAGTCGAAGCGGTTTTAAGAAGGGTGATAACACTATCGCACACGGCCAAAAATTTGTCCCCCCCCCGAGCCCGGACGGTATGCAATAGTAGTTCTTAAAAACATTTCGGCACCACAGTAAAATGCACGGAATCAGATAAGTGTAACAAACTGAGAGGAATAGAGGCAAAGAAAAGCAAAGAAAACTAGGGAGTGAGGTACTCGGTGCAAGGAGATGGAGGTGTTGCCCCTGAGGATTAGAAGACACAGATAGCCAGAGTCAGCGCCCCACTCTCCTCACCCAAAAAAATTCAGATTCTGAATTCTGAGTACATAATAACATAACAGCAGTTTTTCTGAATTGGCGTGCACCGACAGAGCCTATACGGAGCCGCGACTCAAAATTTGAAATTTTTAGGATAAAAAATAAGTAGAAGACGATTACCAAGCAGGGGTTGATCCTGCTGGGACCGACCCCATTAAAAATTCCTCAAGGTCGATTAATTGACTACTATCGGGACTCGACCGAACCAGTCGACTACCGAATATGGTCAGAGACATCCCTAACTGGAGTGCTTTGCCAAGGAAATATTGCCCAACCTCAGCCCCCAAAGGAGCTCCCAACCGCCAATGAGAATTACTGCTCCATTGGATGATAGAGTGGGTGATTCTCTACATATTAATAGAGAGAAAATAGGAATATCTCAAATTTTTCACGGAGATATTAGGAATTAGAATAGGCCAAATCTCTGACAAGAGTATAATAGGAGACCTGCCAAGGTATTGACCTGTTATAAGGACACGCTCAGCAACTTAACATGCTATTGCCCCCGGTAATCCAGAATGAATGTTAGCCTATTCCAACTATGATACGGAGATCCCTGACGATATTTTTGCCAACCCCTCTGCCCCATACGGCGACAAATCGAGGTCGGCTGCCGGTATATACTCGGCTTTCAAATCGATTTCCCAAAGTCGCACCCCACACTGTTTATCGCGCGAGTGTGGAGCGGGAGTGTAATACTAGGGAATAACTTTAGCATTGGCTGGGTTCGACTTTATCCTTTTTGCGGTTTTTTTTTTCCATCGGAGGGCTGATTTGTGCGGTAGCACCAATAGAATAAGCGGGAAAAAAGGAATCAAGCACTGTACCACAGTACTATATCTTGCTTGGTTAAATTTCAGCTCCTCTTGTCTCCTGATGCTTGAGAAATTCGGTTGTTTGGGAAGAACTCAACACTAGGAAACCCATCGCGAGATTCTCCCCTGCACTCTGAAGTCAGAGGCTCCAGAGACTTACGGGGGATTAAAATGCACAACACCCGCTTCTTGTCTTAAAGTTGAGCTTGACTTCACAGTAGAATATCGCAAAGTCCACAAGACCATTGGCTAGCACCCCACTGCTATTCGTTGGCACTCTACCGGCTGCTCCCCTTCATATGCTTCTCATTTGCCTCCTCCGGTACGTACGAGAAACAACACAATGGTGCTGGCTTTAGACCGAGTATAATAGTGTTCCTACTGAACTAGTAGAAACACTACTACTCCCATCTACCCCAGGCGGGCACCGGTGTTGCGCAATCCCTATGCCACACTTAGCCTAGTGCTTTACTAAGCAGGTGAGCTAGTTTGAAACTGGAACATTGCCCGGGGTTAGCTAGCCAAATATATCCCTGCTTGTTCCGGTCAATGGGTTCTTCCACTCGTAGTGGCTGGTGGGAGATCCCGAATGGGGAGGCGGCTGTAGGTTACTGCAAGGGTAAGTCCCAGAACCAAAGTCTCCAACAAAAAACCATACTCTTCAGCATTTGACGGGGGTGCCCGCAAGCACCCGGGATACTTGCCTCCACGTCCACCTAGTTCCCACATATCTATAGCCCAAAGCCAACAGCCAACCCACGCCTCTCGGGAATACGTAGCTGGGATCCAAGTATCATTCACCGGAATCCCATCTTTGTAGCATTTAAAAGATTTTCCGAGTAAAACGGACCCGCGGAGCAGAGGCCTAAGCCGAGCGTGTTTATCCCATCCAATCATACTGTTTCATCGACCCTAACGAACTCGTACTCTTAGTCTGCTCTGCTCCACCACTACTATCCTGCTCAATCTCAAGGCAAATGTTTCTAGGGGGGTTGGGAAAATCCACAGGAAACGCTCCCCTCCTATGATGCCATTCATCCAAAGCCACCAGCAGCATGATTCGCCATGCAGGCCCCCTCCCCAAAGCCCTCCTCTCCATACTCTCCCAGAACGCCCTCACGGTGCCCAGGTGGAAAACGTTTGACATCTCGTCTCTCCTACCGGAGGAGCCGAAAAAGTCACTTATCGTAATTCCAAAGGGAATACCAAGTCGTTAGAATCTATAACCAAGGAAAATGGCGCCAACAATATTAAGATTCAAGTGTTAGCCTTCCTCCCTCCCTTCCGGAGTTGCGCATCAGAGTGATAGATGGGGATAGTAGTTTAAACCCCCCCCCGCCCGACGACGACACCGCTGACCTAGATCACGCCCTCAGGCTCGGAGACAGTATTAAGACGGCGGAATAGACGCGTGCTCAATCTGCATCTCCAGGACACATAGGCAGATCCAGAGCATCAAACACACCCGTGGTATGGGCCGGTTTGGTGAACGATGCCGCATGTTTTCCCATCATCCGGCCCACAGGGGAAAAATAAACAAGGAGCTAGTATCTCTTTTCCCTATAATATATACGGTAGTCAGTTTCGGTAGGCAGGATGCACACTACCAACGCGAAGAATACCTTCGCGGACGTGGGCTATCCTGCGGTTCGTTCTTCCCACAGGCAACTGCGGTTAACCAGCCCCCTCCGGTGGAAGAGCACCAAGGCACCACGGTTCGATTCGTTGGCACCAACAAAATCGGCACAGGATTTTTTTTGTGGCCTGCGGGAAAAGCAACACCCTCCTGCGTCCTCCGGTTAACGCGTCCCCATTAAGCATGGCCTTGTGCGAACTAAGATGGAACATGAAGGTTGTTAGTAAAGATTTTGACATAGAGGATGGTAGGACTCGTGTGAGAGGGGGGCATCAGACAGGCGGGTGGCCCCCGCTATTATGTATGATAGCCAGCCCAAACAGCCTTGCCGCTCCACAAGCTCAACGATATAATATAACGATAATCACGTCCGAGCACAACAACTTTGCAAACATAGGCCACCCCCCGGCCGTCAGAAGCCAAACCATCAAAGGCCCACGCTCAAGCAAGATATTAAAAATGATCCGTCTATGCCAGGGGTAATTCCTCTCCCCCCTCTCCTCCGTGTTGAACGGGCTGGGTATCAGCGTCACGTAATGGGAGCCCGGGTGGGTTGACAATCAGACGCTTGGGAGCTCGCGCGACGACAATACGGTATTTTCACAGGGGATTGGAGTAAGAATGCCGGAGTTGCGAGGGTGGGATCGTAATTGACCCCTACCCTTCCTTCCTACGCCAGTAAGAGATGGGAAAATGCTAATAGGCCACCGGGGAGCATCAACATGATGGTTCATTTGACAATTCATAAAGCATCCGGATGCCTCGACTCCAAGATTAGCGCGTTTAGGGGTAAATTCAGGCATCTTGGTGTCAAGGCACCTGGACACTTTATAAATTGTCAAGTGCATATGGGAAAAAAATAATCCTGTCCCGGAGTCAAATACAGCCTCTTCATCGTCAGAGATCCACAGTGCACTCCACACAAACATCTCCAACGAGTGACAATGCATGCAGCCGTTAGCGTATGAACCTGCCAAGAAAGGTTCACTCATCCAACTAAGGCAGCCGCACAGACCCCCCTGAGTCGAAAAAGTGAACATTTCAAACACAACCAACAAAATAACTGTTAAAACAGCAAGTTATTACGGTAAAATGGAAATAAGCAAATCGCCCGGTTGAATCAAGCCAGAATTCCCAGTAAACAAAATCGCACAGATCCATCAAAAAAGCAAGAGGAAAAAAGAATGACTACACCTCCCACTCGCAAAAAATAAAAACCGAAGCCTTACGAGAACCACACACGCAATTCAAAAGCCTTGCTCACCCAACTCCCCCACACCAGATAAAGCATGCCCACCCAGCTTCGACAGCATCAACCTGAATCGCCGGTAGTTCAGCTATATCCTGGAGACTTGCATCTGCATCGGAGGCCCAAAAGCCCCGCATGATACCTACAGCACTCGTATGCACAATAGCTCGAGAGGAAACTCGCCACACAGAGATTCCTCGAAAAATTAGATGTTCTTGAGAGCCGCGACCGGCGGTGAAATTCCCCCCTCCCCTCCAACGAGTGAAGAAAAAAACCGTCCGATCAGAAATTCCCTTTGGTGGGAAATTCATTGCGGCTCTGGTAATTCCTTGGCGAGGTCGCTGAGGTTTTCCAATCCTCGCTTCGCATTGGCCCTGTGCTCCACCTCCTTCTGCATCCTTCCATACTCCCACAACCATTCGTCGGCCTCCTTGCGCGTGCCAAAAGCCTGGTGACATATCCCAGTTTGACCGACTATGTGCACTTCTGCTTGCTTCCTGATTTTCAATTTAATTTAATTCAAATTCAGTCAGCCCGACCCAGTCCTCGAGCTCTGGGAAAGGAACGAAGGATACCAACCAAGATTCGTAAACCCCCTTCCCACTCCCATTCGCAACAACATAAAATTGCTTCCCTCCTGCTCCACCACCGACCTTCGCTTTTCCTCGTCGTTCCCGTTCGGAAGGGTTGGAAACCGGGGGAGAGGGAGGAGCAGGAGAGGGAGGAAGAGGTGGAGGAGAGACCTCACTACTGGTGGTAGGGCTGCGGGACTCTTCCATCACGCAGGTTACGTCAAAGGCGATTTCAACACGATACTTCACAACCCCGTGCTCGGCCATGAACGCCTGCGCTTCTGCGAAGGTAGGAAACTTTTTAAAAACAACGTCCGGGTACTTCTGCGTGACGACCTGTGCAGCGGCCCTGTTCTCCAATCAGATTTTCATGCCCCAAACTATACTCTAATTGCTTCCGTCAAACGTGAGGATTCGTGTGAAGGACAAACCATGAGGAGTAGATAGCCGGAGCTGGCGGTTTGCCGCGTGCAACGGCATAGTAGCCCCTTCTCGCCATTATGGATAAACTGTATGTTGAGTTCGGATGGATAGGAGATGAGAAGGCTGGATATGAGAATGCCTAACTTACCGCATCGTAACGTAAGAAAAGGCAGGAGTATTTCTTATATACTCTCCTGGAAGGGGAAAGAGGGTTGGTGCGCAGATGCGCGGCTGGGATGCGGCTATGATTCATTGATCATTGACGTCGGTGGGCTGTATTTGCCTGATAGAGAATTGTGCAGGGGGGGCAATCTCGTGTGGTGCTATCCGACACCTCTGTTGGAACGGTGTTTTTAAGGCCCCTCCATGGGGAAAATACCGGTATGGTTGACCAGGAGGACGCCGGTCCTACTTTTAGTAGGTCTGTGCGACTGAAGACCAGGCTGCTCCGGTAGCTCCGGTTTGGAGCCTTGCCTTATTTTGCAGCCTTTCCTATATTAATCCGCGAAGCCGAAGGTAAAAGTACCGATATCGGAAGTAGCGTTGATAAAACACTATCGATATTTGGCTCAGCTGTCTAGACCCCGGACAGTATCTCTCCAGAAGTTTGGAAGGAATATTCAAGCATCTTGACAACCGGAAAGCTCCGAGCACCCCGATTATCCATGCACTCATTATCACTCGTAAACCTCATCGCAGCTCTTTATCTTCTCTTCTCCTTGCCTTGCCCAACAAGACAGCTGTGCCAGAGTTAGCTTCGATTCTGGGGAAGACCTCCTTGCCTAACATCCTGGAGCTCGGACAAACTAGCGAGCAATTACAACCGGCAGCACAAAAAAAACGGAAAACAAGGGTTAGAAGCATGGAAATCGATCCTGTCGAGCCACCAAACACTCCAATCAAAACTCCAGAATCCCTTCCCACGCCTTCCGTCTGTTTTTCACCGCAAACTGCGGTCGAGCACCGGGACTTGGATTGTGGAGTCAAGAGAGTAGCGAATAGAGCGCCCCCACGAGTCGCCGGGCGCCAAGAAAGGGGAGCTCTCATGGACAGTCTAAAAGAGCAGGGTCTGTTGCTGAGCATACTAAGACTATTGCAGAATAAGACGAATACTGAGGGTGTAAGCATGTGTGAAGCAAACCCTGCTGTTGACAGGGAATGGCAATATGGAAAATCAGAAAAGCTGTATTTGTGATTGGCTTTGAGACACTGCGAGGGTGTCGAAATAAAAAGAAAAAAGTGAGATAAGTGCTATAATTGGTTTTTAGACAAAAGTTATTATTCATAGAATAAAGCACTATAAAAAAGATACATTTGAAATAACCAATATTCGAAACTTGTGAAATCTTAATTCGAACTTCTAGCTTTTATCACTAATCGCTGAAAATAAAAGCTATCGCGTAAATAGAAAAACATCTATTAAATCACAAATTTATATTTTTATAAAAAGATTTCTTGTATTATATATAATATCGATCAGTTAATACATATTAGTTCAAAAGTAAAGTTAAGTTCTAACAAGTTATCTAAGTATTTATAGAAAAATATATTTAATTTCTAACAATTGTCAACCAACAATATTTTAAAATATTTAATAGTATTAACCTATTTTATATAATATCTGCTCATATTATCTTCTCTTAACTTTATCCAAGAAAAATATCTATTATAAAAAAATTCTTAATTCTGCCAACCACTAACTAACCTACCTATCTTGTATTTCATAATATATTAAATAAAAATTACTATATATTTATCTTCCTATTTATTTATTAATCTTAAAGAAAAGTATTTTCCCTTTTAATATTATAGCTAAATCTTTTAAAAGTTAATAAAAGCCTTTTATAAAATTGCATAATTATTAACATAGTTATTAAACTTGAATTTATAAAATATCTTACTTTTTTAATATTGTAAACCTATTACTTAATATTAGGATATAGTAATTTTAGTTGTAAAAATATTATATACTAACTTTATAATATGTAATTATAAAATATTGATAATTATAACTGAGGTTTATTATTATTTAGAAGTAGTTTTTTAATACATGTCTTATTGTTTTTACAAAAAACAGTTTGATTTGAAGTTTAGTATAATTGTATTTATTATAGGGGTAACATTTCTTATAAATATCTAAATATCTAAAATCTAAAATTATAGTAGCAAAGTCTTGCAAGAAGTAATTGATTTTCTAAAAGTAAAAGTAAGAATTTTATTTCTTTGGTGGTGTATAAAAGATAAGATTTTAGTGTCTATTAAGTAAAAGCAACTTGAAGAAAGGTTAAGAAGACAAACAAATTTTTAGAATGTGATAGAAATAGGTAATTCAATTATGAAAGTGGTTATACTACTACTTATATTAGATTTTGGAAAAACTACCTTAATTTAGACTTGTAAAAACTTAATATAACTTATGTTTCAAAAACTTAAAAAATTGCTATCATACTAGATACAGAAGAAGCCCTTTTTTAAAGTTAAATTAAAGATAAATACTTAAAAGCTTAAAGTCAATTTGAAAAGCAATCTTTATATCTTTTTTAATGTTTGATTTTATTAATACAACTCTTTATCATTCTATTTCTTGAATACTTACTTTCATTAATTACTTAAATTTTATTAAATCAGTTTTTGAATAAATAACAAATACTATAAGTAAATTTTTAATAAATAAAAAAGACTTTATTCACATTTAGTTAAAGTTTAATAATTAAAGATCAGTGATACTCTAATTATCATAATAATGATATTGCATTATAATAATAATATTATTAGACAAAAAAGGCTAGAGAAATCCTACAATGAAAACAGCCTTGCATGTTTTTCTTCTACTATTTCTGCATTTGAAGCACATGTTCTGCGGAACCTCACCTCAAAAAAATGCATTTTTCGCCCACCCACTCTCCTAGTGTCTTGCACATCCCGGTGCAGAACCTCCAACAGACAAATATTTAAGTCGACTCTGAATGCTGAGCCAAGCACTACTCGAGTAAAAAGATTGAAACCCCATTATTCCTAATTATTATCGTTAGAAAAAGTCCTGTCAGTTGAGTTCAACTTGGAGTAAGTAGAGAGAGAGCGTGGGGGCCGGCTTTAAGACACGGAGAAGGCCAGAATAGGAAATTTCAGAGGACTCATCGCTCCACAACCGTCATTTTCTTTGCTTTTAGGGGCCAAAATGACATCAAATGGGCTCTTTTTGGCCTTCTCCGTGTCTTAAAGCCGGCCCCCACGCTCTCTCTCTACTTACTCCAAGTTGAACTGAACTGACAGGACTTTTTCTAACGATAATATTGGATTAATTGCCAACACCAAAAAACCCTCACCAGATATCACTCAAACTTCCTAATCCGGTTTAGTTGCCATACAAATGTAATGGTAGTGCGCCCGACTTTTGTCAACCCCCGAGTCCAAGTAAGAGATCGGCTACAGGACACCTCAGATCAGGCTAGCCTGTATTCGCAATTCTATTCCTCTGTTGCGCTAAACCTACAGTATCCCGCACTGCTTGCGAAAAGCGGGGCCATCGGACAACCTTCTCCCTGATCTCACCGTTCCCTTGTTATAGTCACCGCCGGGGGGGGGGGCACGGCGAAACTGGGTGGGCAGCGGGCAGGGGTCCTTAATGGGCAAAATGGATTTGTTAGGGTCAGTGTTACAAAAGGTACCTAGGAATTAATCCCTGTTCGCCACCCGTCCGGTTTCGCCATGCCCCCGGTTGTTACTGTACTCGTAATTTTCTGACGTTTGCAAACACAACTGGATCCGCATATTCAGCCAAGGGGAGGTGCATGAGACCTGCAGGAAGTAGATTTCAGAGAAAAGGGAGATGCTGAATCTTGTGGGTAGTTTAACAATAACAACTATTTGAACGGCAAAGGCTTGAATGAAGAATAGAAGTGGGAGTAACTTTGGGTATAGGAAATTGACGATCACAGGCCAGTCACTCGGCTGCTAAAATTGTACTTAGAAATTGAGAAATTAAAAAAATCAAAAAATGATTAAAAATTAAAACAATTTCCTCCCCCATCTGCAATACAAGCTTCCATACGTCCAGGCATGGAAAGAATATGGCGGTTTATCCTTTCCACAGGATAATTCTGCCATTCAGACTCGACGATCCTCCGTATTCCACTCGCCCTCATCCGAATCACAAGCCGCTCTTTAACCCGATCCTTCATCTCCATCCAAATCGTTTCGATCGGATTGAGATCAGGGGAGTTGGCTGGCCAGACTAACTTCCGTATTCCTATCTTCTGCTGGCGTATTGTGTGATAATGGTGGATATGCGCAGGGGCATTATCCTCGATTATCACAATGCCCGGCCTGTCTACTGCAGCAGCAGCAAGAGCAAAGGGATAGAGAAGAGGAAGCTGAATGGGTTCACGATAGATGAACCAATCAATCCCCCCCTTCCTATCCTTTCCTCTCTCCTTTAGCTCCGGCGGTGCTTGGGGATCTGCAATCCCCAAAGGTGTAAGAGTAAATCTCTCCACCTCAGCCTTTTCCCCCTCCCATTCCCGCCGGAGTTGTCCCTCTGCTTCTGCCTTCTGGTTTTTTGTCTCGTACGGGGTTGGGTAGAGATAGTATGGTAAGTCCTCCCCTATTATAGTAGTATTAAGTTAGCCTTACTCAGGTTGGATTAGTAGATAGTATAGTATTTCTAGCTAGTTAATGTAAATCAAAAAAATATCTGCGCAACAGGAATGGCAACCCAAAACATAACTGTAGCTCCCTGAGCAAACTTTTTATTCAGATTTTGGGGCAGATATGCCTCCCCGGCCCGGCGCAGAACTCCACGGGCACGCCGCCGTCGTAGCGCTCCTGTTACAAAGTATGATTCGTGAGTGAAAATTATTTCCTTCCAATTTTGCTCGCGGTATTGAAGGCAAAATGCTAATCGAGCTGCTTTTTGCTTTGCAGACATCATTGGCTTTTCAGTAGGTTTCCGGTGATGGATATTGTTTTCCGCAAGCACTCTTTGCACAGT
>Ga0307510_10010446_pt1 | contig 11028 bp, 14 predicted proteins | sample 12_EM_MG_FD_207224 | JGI IMG/M metagenome (GOLD analysis project Ga0307510, IMG submission 207224) | Populus trichocarpa ectomycorrhiza microbial communities from riparian zone in the Pacific Northwest, United States - 12_EM | ecosystem: Host-associated > Plants > Roots > Unclassified | place... | reverse complement strand
AAACTAAGCCCGTCCCGTCGAGGTCAACTCGCCTGGCTCAACGAGTAACAGAGCTTAGCCAGACTCGGACATGGAATCTTGACTCGCCATTGGGGATCAAAAATGACATCTCCCCTGTAAATGACCCTTGGCTACTGCTCTGGTCTACTTCCTCCTTCGTTAGGCTTCTCACTTTCCGCCTCCGCGTCTTGCTGCCAGACTTCCTTAGATTTTCCTCACTCAACGCGTCGCTTCTCCATGTGGGCCTCTCGGTGACAGATCAAGTTTCTGGTGCATGGCAGCGCTAAGGCACCAACTCCCTTTTGTTATACTGTAACCCCCTGCTGAGGATCGACTCCTGGAGACCCTGATCATGAGATCCTGTAGTGTACAAGGTCAGAATACGTACTCGCGTGATGACTGACCGACCTGAGCGGGGCCTTCGCCCTGTTTTGGTAAAAATCTCCATGTGTCGTTTTACTCTCTGGGTCATAAAAGGATTCAGTGGCCTGAAGAGTGGTGAAACGCTATTGTAAACGCTGTAAGGCCCATCCGCGTATCAAGTTTCATGGCTCAAGCGCTGTGTTATTGGACCAGGGCCTTAAATACGATGCTTTCAACGGCTCGACACACTTCGTCCTTTTCTCCTGTGGGCTCCCCCTTCCACTCTACTTAGCCTCGTACGACTTGACCTGACACATCAACATGTCTGCATCAGCTGTAGTTGATATACGGAACACCTACGGGGCCGTTTTCATAGGGTTGCTTGTTAGCACTCTGTGCGTCCTCTCATTACTTTTCCCCACCATTCGCTGAGTTTATCAACATTCAGCCTCAATGGTGTGACAGTAACTCAGACGTGAGCGGAGGGACCTACCTATCTTCCCAGGCCGTTAACGAACCCGGGCCATTCAGATGGATTTACTACTGGTAACAAATTCTTGTTCTCCCACATTGCCACACAAAACTGAATAACATTTAGGCATTATCGTAGCAGAGATTCGATGGCACTCAAAGGATTTGTCGCATTATTGTTGTACGTGTGGCACCTCACCCAGTCAACACATCTGACGAATAGTGGCCTTCTCAGTGTCCTGGACACGGCACATATGGCACTATGTATTTATTCGGTGTACTGGTGAGACAAAAACTTCCTTTACTGTCCTCCGTGCTCATGGTATTAGGTATCTGATCCTGAATTTTGGCAACGTTACAAACCTGGACATTAACATGTTGTGTGTCGGGTCGTTCTGCCAGTGATGGATATTGCCTCTGATTCGCAGCCTAGGGTGATGAACGTGGGTAGTCCTTCAACACAGATATCACTTCTATGACACATTCCCATCTAAACGTTGAATAGATCGCAAGTGACGTCATTGTATGTTCCTCCTTTGCTGATTTATTGAACAACTTACTCATCACTGCTATAGAGTCTTGCTGGCTATTTAGTTCAACTGTCTGTCCCTCGTCCCTGTATCTTGCTCGTGACTTCTCCTGATGCGTAGTAGCTTTTATGCGAGGCGGATTTATATCAATAAACTTCCCTCTTGTGATCTTTCAAGGTCAAGTTGTGATGCAACAGTATAACAGTGAGCGAGAGCCTCCTCATCCCAATGATCGTTGTGAGTTCACTAGGCCAACTTGTTAGACCAATCACTTACCTCCATTCACAGGCAGTGTTTGGTGGACTTTGCTTCGGTAAGTACTTTATGGGAACTGAGCATGTAATTCCTTTGGCCGACATCCCTGCAGTCCTGGGATTTGGTAAGCTTCTGTTCTCACTTCTCTTTGTGAACTGTGTTCATTCATTTGTATACAGTCTACACCGCTAAAGCGTACGTATGGTCTGTCTGTGTTTTGCAACCAATCTGATCACTGAAAACAAGTGTGGAGCTCAAACGATTTTCTCGGTTTCACTCCTTGACTGTATGCACCCGGTTTACTCTCTTTCACGTCCACTGATGGCCCAGCCTGAGCAGTGGGTGACGTGCACGGCAATGAGTTCATCAGCTTTGGCGGATATTTTGATTGCCGTGGCAATGTGTTGGTGTCTCTATCACAGAAGAACAGGCTTTGCAAAGTGAGTTCTTGTCCGTCCGGTTGTCCATGCAACAATATTATGTTTAACATTTATGTATAGAACCGACTCGATGATTATGACACTGATGTCGTACAGTATCAACTCTGGCCTGTTGACGAGGTGAGACCCTATGCCGAGTGCATTGATCACATCAACTAATGAAAGTAGCATCCTTGCTACCAGCATGCTGATCACTGTAGGATATTGGTTTCTTGATCTCGTGCCTAAATTCGTTCTTATGGCGCGATCAGTTCGTAACCGTGCCCAACAGTTTAATTTCGATGATGCTGTTCTGGTTGATGGGTAAATGTATGTACATGCTGATGTCAGATGAAAAGATAATATACTGACATTCAAGCGTTATAGGCTACGTAAACTCTTTCCTTGCTATGTGAGGACAATCTCTGTTTTTGAATAGGTTTTGGCATTCATGTCCTCTAGCCTGAACAATCGTGATTCACTCCGGGAACGGTGTTCCGATGAATCGAGCATCTCCTTTGCCATGCCCTCGATCCGACAAGGTGAAACGGCCCACAAATCGAATACAGGGCCAACTGCTGTCACCGTGACCACGCACCAAACAGCCACTAGTATGGACTTGGAAACAAGAAAGCATGATCAGGACAATGAAATAGAATTGGAAAAAACGGCATGAGTCTCGCAGAATATTGCGGCGCCCTGGGATTGCGATGCTCATATCTCTGGAGAGGTTGTTGTTCTCTATAGTGGGAATCACAACTTCGTGAGCTTTCACAGTCCAAACTTCAAAGTCTAATGGCACCATGAGATTGTAATCAAATACTCATATTAGTGATATTACATATTTAGAATACGTTTGATCATATCCTCAAACTGTTGGTTTTGATTTCTGTGAATGTAAAAATTGCTATTTCGCAAATTTGTCCTTTTAAGCTTACATAACGAGTGATAACGAGGGACAGATCACAAACGGTACCCAGAAATTGCACTGGCATCTCCCGGGCCGGCGGTAGTATGAAACCGCTTCACGTGTCGGTCAAACGTCGCCGTCGGCGCGTGCGTTCCTCTGTCAATCGTGCAAACGGCTCTCTTGGTAACAGTAACAGAGCTTGTTTTGAACATGGAAAATCATCACCCAGTGTTTCATGTGGGAAAACTTTCTTTCTTTTCAAATTCCTCATGGATCCCCGTCCGCCGGGTCCCCTCAGAGGCTTCTTCCATTCTAAATGGAGAAGACAAAATGGATCTGCTCCCGGAGAAGCCAGCTCTACCCGAAGTCTCATGCACTCGATATGATCACCGTTACGACTTACGTTTAACTTCCCGCAGAGCTCTTGGATCAGCTCGCGCTGTTGTGTACGAGCCTATGTTGGTTTCAGGGACAAGCGCTGTTAGTTGCAGCCGATAGCTAGCTTGCTGGTGGCAGGCAGACCTAAGATGCCACGTTACCTTGTCATTCAAGGGACATGCGCAAAGACAGGCTGCGCACTGTCCATATTTTCAACTTTAATGTCAGGGGATTCTGGGAGGATCCGTTCGCGTCACTACTTTGGTGTGTCCCAACATAGCCTAGTTCCTCTGTTAGGGAATTTGGAACTTCCTAACATTTGATGTAGTCCCTGAGGAACCCAACTTTGTCATTAGGACCTCGCCACCATCATTGGCTGTCCTTGAGTAGGCGTTAACGTGTGGTGAAGAAAATAGGAAGTTCATTCTGATGCAGACGGGTGCAGTGCCTTGTCGCAGGTCCACCACATTCCATAGCTCACATGTACTGTAGGGAATGGATATAAAGAGAAATTTTCGAATACAGTTCCGAGCCTCGGAGGGAGCCCCGCAGCTCACTCCCAGATGTTGGAGTCTGGTTGAGGTTGGAAGATTGATAGCCCGAACGCAATCGCCCCTTGAGTAGCAATTTCACTACAGCAGTACTCAGGAACCTGGCTCTAGGGGTGCCATCCTTGCCATGGGTTGGGGCTTCAGTCGCTTAGTCAGGAACCGTCGTTTTTCTCAACTGTGATAACTCCGTGTTTTTTCCGGGACCATTTTAGGTATTGGTACTCCACTTTTGCACTTTTGAATGATATCCTTGTAACACTAACTTACACCGTCAAATTCAGTTCGAGCCCGTATGGCGACGCGGAAAAGGGGTTCACTTGGCGACATCCGGAAAACAGATGATCCCGATCAGACATTCTTATGATTCGGCGAATGTACGGGCATCCTGGAATCTACTTTAGAGAGTCATGGAAGGGTCTGTCAGCCTGTCAGGGCATCGGGACAGTCCGATTCTGTTGGGCTTTGTTCTGATTCCTTAAGTACAGTTTCCTACATCCTTACCTCTGACATCTCCGCTACCTCCCTCTGTCAATCTTCTCCGCTACACACAGCTTGGCTCGACACATCGATATGTCTGCCTCAGCTGTAGCCGACATAAGGTACACCTACGGGGCCGCCTTCATAGGGTTACTCGTAAGCACAATGTGCGTCTTCTCTCTTTCTTCAAACCCCACTTTGTTCATTTTCCCAACTTATAGCTTGTATGGCGTAACGGTAACTCAGATGTGAGTGAAGAGACGCCCCATCGCAGTAGATTTACCTTATTGTAAATCTGTGGACTGACCTCTGGAACTTGGATCTTTCAGATGGTGTTATTACTGGTACAAATTCGCCTTCTCTCACGTTTCTGCATGAAGCTGAGCGACTCTAGGCACTATCGTACAGATCGGATGGCGCTCAAAGGATTCGTCGCATTCTTGTTGTATGTGGAGCCGTACACCTTGTTGAAATGTCTCAACGATAACGGCGTTATCAGTATCCTGGATACACTGCAGACGATTCTATGTACTTACTCTATTTACTGGTGAGGGGAAAATATTTTCCCTGTCCACCATGCTCATCGCAACAGGTACCTGATCCCGAATTTTGGCAATGTGGTCAACCTGGACCTCAACTTGTGGTGCGTCGGCTCGTTCTGCTGGATATAACTTCTGATAGGCAACATAGGGAGGTTAACGTACGTTGTCTTTCAATCTGTGTTCTGCTTTTGCGATATATTTCTTAACTTTGTGTAGGTTCAAACCGTCATCAACGTACGCTCCGGCTTTCGCTAATTCATCATACAACCTACTGATGATTGTGATATAGGGTCTCATCGGCTTTTTGGTACAACTGTCTGTTCCTCGTTCTTGTGTCTTTCCTGCGAGTTGGCCTGATCTGGACTAGGTTTTATGCGAGGCGACTTTATATCAGTAAAACATTCTTTCGTGACCTTTCAAGGTTCCAATAATGACACGATTGCCTAACAGTGAGCAAGAGCATCGCCATCCCAGCGATCATTGTATGTATCAGTGGCTGACTTATACATGCGCTTTCTGAAGTCCATTGGTAGGCAGCGCTTGGTGGGATTTGTTTCTGTAAGTACTTCATGAGTATCTGGGCACGTCGTTACCTTGACCAATGGCCCTACAGCCCTAGGATTTGGTGCGTTTCTTGTTTTCGTTCCTTGTCCGTTGATTGTGTGCAATTCTTTGTATACCAGTGTTCATGGTCAAGGCGTATGTAGAATCTGCTAGGATATTTCGCCTGGGATCTGACACCCGAAACCAGATTTGAACTCAAGCGATATTCTCGTTATGGCTCCATGATCGTATGGGCCCACATCCACTTTCTTTACGCTTGCTGACTTTCAACCTGAGTAGTGGGTGACATGCGTGGGAATGAGCTCAGCCGCTTTGGCGGACATTCTAATCGCCCTGGCGATGGGCTGGTGTCTCTACCACAAAAGAACAGGCTTCTCAACTAGGCGAGTTCTTGTCTTGTCACCTACATATTAGAACTAGATTTGACATCTTTATAGAACCGACTCGATCCTTATGATTCTAATGTCCTACATCATCTGCTCCGGTCTGCTGACAAGGTGAGCAATCATGTTGGTGACTCGATCAGATCAACGAACCTCAGTAGCATCCTTGCCACCGGCATGCTTGTTTGTGTAAGACATCTCATTCTTAATCTTATGGCTGGAAATCTTTTCAAATTACGACCAGTTCGTGGCCTTGCGCACTACTTTGATGTTCGAGGTGCTTTTCTGGTTGATGGGTAAATGTATGTTCGCGTTAATATCAGTTGAGGATGCACTGACGTTGTTATAGGTTATGTGAACTCTTTCCTTGCTATGTGAGGGGAATCTTTGCTTTTAAGTGTGTGTTGACATCCTGCGCTTCCAGGTTGAACAATCGCGACACTCTCAGAGAACGGTCTTCCCATTGTGAAATGAGTAACTCCTTCCAATTTTCGTCAATCCGACCGGGTAAACCTGCCCGCAAGCCTGGGACGCGACCAACTACTGTAGCTGTCACCGTGCACCGGACAGCCACCGCGGACTTCGCAAGGAATAAGCATGATTGTGACAATGAGCCAGAATTGGACAAATCAGTATGAGTTTTGCACATTTTGTGGCGCTCAGGGACTGAGATACGCATGTTTCTGAAGGAGGGACTGTCCGTCTCCTCTGTACAAGGAGGACCACCAGGATCGAGAGTATTGGGCCTTGGCCAAATCATGACCACGGTGTAGTTGGAACGGCCTGTTAGTATAATGTATGGTTCATGCTATTTCATCCTTTTTGAAGCGACTTAGTCCCCGGCTGTTACTTTTTTGTAATATTGCTCATTTTAATGGTACCTGTGTCAAGTTAAAAACCCTGCTTTGCATCAGCACCGTGGCGGTCAGTAGCTACGGTGGTAAATACTGTAACGTGTGGAGGCGTGATTATCTCAGTGACCTGTTTGTCGCAGACGGGCACGTCCGCGCGAGAGTTCGAAAGAGGAAGGAAAGATAATGGCGTGAATATGGGGGAGGCGGATTGGCAGTTGTTAATCGCGCGACCGCCGGCGGGAAAGATAACGAGAGAGAGAGAGTGTGTGTGTGTGTGTGAGATACGAGAGGCGAGACGTGACAGCGCAGACCGTGATGGGCACTCGTTGCTCCAACGGCGCGGCTGGTGGTTCGTAACGGCGTAAAGTTTGAGGCGGCGAGCACGCGAACGGAAAGAGAACGAAAGTGGCTGTATTCTTCGGCGCCGGCTCTTGGCCAGGCCGTGAGGGTTATATACAAGTATGCTAGGCACGAGGCGATGTATTAGGATAAAGGGGGAATAAATGAACGTACGAAGGAGTCCTAAATGATCCTATTCCTGGTAAGTGCGTCTCCGGCGAGGGTATAATCCCGACAGGGACCCGAATTGCGAGCTGTCGTGCACGTCGCGTGTGACGTCGGAATGACGGCTGCCGAAGCAGCGCGCGCTTGTGGCGCTGCCAGCGAGGGCGGGCGGTTCGCATTGTGTTGATTGCAGGCGACGTGTGGCAAGGACAGCTTGAGGGTGAGAGGCGAGGCGAGCAAGGCGAGGTGGAGCGAGCGGCAAGGGCTTGACGTGTCGCGTTGCGTTGGTCCAGAGGCGTCACGTGGTCGAAACTGGTCGAATTCCGAGGCACCATACCTTAGTCAGTAACCTTCATCAGGAAACCTCTCGGCTCCTTAACCCTATCTTAGGAACCTTATTTCTCGTTTAAGACAAGCTAAGACAAGGTCCACTTAAGACTGCGCTCCTTAAATAAGGGAGGTCCCATTTATAATACCGAGTTAAGCAGTCCTTAGTGGTCCTTAGTTGACCTTGAAAGCACTTATATTTTTCTGTAATCTTAAACTACAAGCAATTCTGATTCCAAAAAGATACACTAAGACGAATTAAGAAATTGTGTGGGCAGGATGCATTGCATCGTCGTGGCCACACCCACATCGCTGCTGCCACCTCCGTTACCATTGCCATCAAGCGTTTGTCCTGCTGCTCGGCCCTCAATGTCTCAACAGTCCCCACTCTGGCAGTAATGACATCCTTATTCGCCCTAAGTGTTGTGGTACAGCTCGTGCATTGTGGGTGTTGTGGTGCTTTCTCAGTGTGTGCATGGATAGCGGACACTGTGGGTCTGAAGGTGCACAGAGGTGGCGATTCGTCGGTGGGGTGGTAGTAAATTAGGTAGCTCTGCATCGAGCATCTGTCACAGAGAAAGAGAGAGAGAGGTGTTTCAGATAGTAAGTCAGTAGGAAACGGAGGGGAGGATGAGAGAGATGGGTGCTTACTTGCCATCAGCATGGATCTCCCCTTGCGCTGGTACTGGTCATGGAATCTCACCACCTAGTAGAGAAGATGTCGGACATGTTTTTGAGTACGTGCATATGCATACACGACGGTTGAGCTGAGGGCATTTGATACATACCTGAGTGGAAATTTGAGCCGAGGCAGAGTTCGGGATTAGTTAGGACACGAAAAAAAGTGATCCAGTGAGAAGCACTCATTATCTGGAGAGTAGAGTTTGGCACTGGTCAGAACACAAAAAGAAAGTCAGTGAGTAAGAGGCCTCACTCACCGGAGGTCAGGACTGGTTAGGATACGGAAACAAAGTGAGCAAGGCACTCACTGGGCAGACCTTGAGACTGGTCAGAACATGAAAAAAAAGGATGGGGCACAGTTTCTGGAGAGGGTGATGATGGGACTGGTCAGAAGCAAAGAAGAAAAATGAGGAGGCGGTGGATGTCGCCATCTTGGAGACGGAGACAGAACAGGTGATGACGCGATGACGTGTCGCACTTCAGGTTTGGGTAAGGATTGTTTGTTCAAAGTGACTGGGGTCCTGAACAACTGACACCGTAGAGGCGATGTGCAGTGTGGGGTGTTTGTTTGTTCGAAGTGACCAGGGTCCTGAACTGCTCCGACTCCGACTCTGGAGTTTTCTTTTTTTTTCGAAGAGCACCTCCCCCACAATCACGGCCATCATCCCCTCCTCCTCTTTTCATGACAGTCCAGCTGGAATCCACAATATACATGCGTTGTCTCCATCTTCCTAACGTCGACACAGAGTGCCACCTCAAGTGCACATACAGTTGCACCCCGACTGCACACCTGCGCCTCTGAGATCACCCGCCACCGAGCTCTCCCAACCAGTTGCACAGGAACGGCCTACCGTCGCCCCTCCCTCCCAAGTGGTCCCACTTGGCCCTTGTCCTCTACATAAAGTGCCTGTCACACAGGGATGGGAAGGATATCCGTGATTACATTGAGGTGATGAGTCCTTCTGTTGGGATGTCAAGAAGCGCAGGCGAAGGGAGTGTGAGCATGGACAGATGGTGCATACGTGCTTTGGCCAGGTGTCTTGTAGACCTTAGCATTTGATCCAGTCCTTAGCGGCACAAAGCTGTACTGTTGTCGCTTTAAACCTAAGGAATACTTAATGTACTTGGAAATTATGAATCATCTTAGCTGATGATCTGCAAAGATACTTTAAGAGAATAATACATTCCTTATGCGTCTTAATTGCTCTTACGGGGATGCTGAGATTACTAAGTACGCTAAGCAGCCGAGAGGTTTCCTGATGTTACACCTGGTGCGCTCGCCGTGTGGGCCGTGTGTAGAATGCCGTGACTATTATTAGAGTATTATACAACTTATAGTATATATGGAGGTCTCTTCGTACAACTGGATGGAGCAAAGACACTTGAGCTTGAAGTCTTGGGAAGGTACTGGGAATCCCTCCACCATCATGATCGTCCTAGCGGAGCCTAGCGTTGTACACCATATTTCGTGGTGCGGGGTCTGCAGTGCCCTAGTTCGTTGCCTCTTAGGGGATTTATTTGGCTAGCGCTCCACCGATTTTCTATTCCAAGCACTTTGCGCGCACACTCGAACACCAAGTTGAACGTATCAATATATCAACACCGGTGACCCGGGCGAACCGCCGCCGACTGGTGTTAGCTCGGACTCGGAAGACCGCATCCGTCCATCCGTCCAAAGCACAAGGACCATTCCCACGGTCGCACCCTTACCTCCGCACCCTCAACGCTCTTCCCAAATCCCAACGTGGGCAAATTCATGCCCTTATCACAGCACCCGCGAAACATACCTCATCTACCCATATACCTCTTCTCCTCTCGGCCTACATGTCTAAGACATGCTCGTTTTTGTCTACAACACAGCCAACACAGCTGCCGCTGCTGCCTCTCTTTTCACTGGACTCCGACTTTCGTTCAATTCGTTTCCAGGGACTAGCTGGGCCCTGGCACCTAACTTCTCTCTGTACGGTTTATATCCACAGTGCTTCCAAGTTCAATAGCAATTCAATTCCCAACACATGTGAAAGCATCAGATCGTCGTTGCTCGCCATGCCAAATCGCTCTACTTTCCCAGGTGTCCTTTACGCAGAGCGACCATCTGAGTGCGCCCTTGGTAGATCCCCACTGGGTGATCTGCCCTAATTGGAGCAGTTCGCCAGGTGAGACGGGTTGGGACACTGGCACGTTCCACGCGTTTAGGGCGCTTAGTATCGGAAAAGCTTGTGGCTGCGTTCAACTGTCTCCTTTTAATATTCTTCACGCATGTCCTCGGAGGCTTTTCTAGTGATTTTAAATGGGGAACCCTAAAATGGATCGGCGCCGAGAGAACCAGGTCTACCGTAACTCTGATACCCCAAAATGGACCGTCGTCATGCGTTCTGCCCAGCTTCGGGCTCTTCGGGCAAAGCAGTTATGGTACGGTCGACAGCTTGTCTGCCAGCAGCAGGTAGATTTTAAAAACGTTACGTTACATTGTCATTCAGGCCTTATTCAGGGTCCACAAGGGTACACAGGGAACTCCCGCCCTTGCAAGTTTTCTGACAATGGATTATGGGTGTGTCCGTTTGCGACGCCGTTTTAGTGTAGTACGACTTAATGTTCTGGCGCAGACGATTTTAGTGGCCATTCATAAGAATGTAGAAGTCTTTGATATTCCCTATCAAACATGATGGGCCCGGGGGCCCCTTGAACCGCGACCATCACCAGGCCGGTTTTTTCCCACGACATTGTGGCAAGGTTTCAACAACAGATACACCATCCCCCCCACATTGTCATAATAATCACAACTTATAACAAATCTATAATGAACACCTGACCTGTGT
>Ga0307510_10010445_pt1 | contig 11028 bp, 13 predicted proteins | sample 12_EM_MG_FD_207224 | JGI IMG/M metagenome (GOLD analysis project Ga0307510, IMG submission 207224) | Populus trichocarpa ectomycorrhiza microbial communities from riparian zone in the Pacific Northwest, United States - 12_EM | ecosystem: Host-associated > Plants > Roots > Unclassified | place... | reverse complement strand
GGCCGCCCCCAAGCTGAGAGATATATTACTATACTTTGGCGGTACATTATTAAAACTCTCACCTGAACCCAGGTGTATCGTTTTTCACTTTGGAATAGACTAGCCCGGTCCAGCACGAGTATGCACCAGGGAGTTTTTATTATTATTCTATTTTTTTATTTCACTCGGGCGGGTTTTGGGTCCTATCGGGGACCCGCTTCCTGATGGATGGTGGGGGCCATAGCCATCTTGTGATCCCATTTCAACTGAACCATTTCGTAAACATCATTACCATTATCATCATCATTAATCCATTTTCACATACAGCCTTTCTGTTGTCTGTCTGGTGTGTAAGCTGCTGTGAATATTACTACATTTACATCTTTTCTTGTAAATGCAATCCTTGATGTGGGTTGGAACAAAAAAATCACAAAAAAAAGAAAAGAAAGGGCAAGAAATTAGAAAAGCAAAACACAAGGGAAGGGCTTGGAGTTGCTCCTAGCGGCACGCTTTTGTATCACCACTTCTCGGCGCAGGTAGCCGTCCAAACCCGAATAGTTACGGCCACGAGTTTTACGCTTGTGTTAATTTTCCTTATTTTCCCCTTTCGCTTACCGGCCGAATGAGTAAAATGTCATACGGAAGAAGCCCTCCTGATCTTATTCTTTTTTCCCCGTTCTGAACGAGTACGATATCGTGCCACAGTGGAATTCTTTCCTTCTTTGCTCATTTTTCTTTTTTTCTCTCTCCCTTCCTCACGCTCCTATCTCTCGCTGCGTCAATGTTTCCGCAACTCGGGGTGGTGGGAAGGCATGAGCGACGGGGTACTGGTATGGATAAAGCCCGCTCTCTCATCAGACGAGGCGAGCAGGGGTTACTTAATTGGGGACATACCTAGTGATTGTGTGCTTGTGCGCTCGTCGTGTGCATATGTAATTCTTGCGCCTTGGATGGGATTGCCCAGTGTCCGCAGAATTGGATTATGAGATTATTTGGGCGATTCGAAAATTCGAAAACTATGGTAACAAAAAAAAAAGGTATAATCGTAGAATTATGAAGCGGGGCGCTGGGGTATTGGTAAGAAGAAACGATGGGGGACAAAGGGGAAAGGAATACAGGAAGAAGGGTAATTGATGAGCTAAGTGGAGGGCGGACATGACCCTATTAATGACAGAGCTGGGCATACTGTATACTGGGTAGTTACTGGGTAGTGGAGAGAGGGGGAGGGGGCGCGCAGTACGGTAGGAAGGTGTGTGGTGGGAGTGAGGGGGTGGGAACAGCCCGCCCCGAGAGACAGACAATGTGCAACATGGTGTACTGCGCCAAAGCACCTTGGGTGAAGGGGTGAAAGGGAGGGGGTGAAGGGTACCGGTACTGATGAGGTAGGGTTTGAGGGATGCGAACGCTCTAGCCACTGCATACAAGCAATTATCACGTCCCCGTTTTCTGTTGCGAACGGACCTTTACAGCTCTGACCTGCTGCCGCGGTAGACCCTCCTGCATCATCGTCTCGAACGAGGGCGAAAGAGTGAGTGAGAAGAGTGGATTGGGAAAGGATTGGGAATTCGAGAAAAAGAGGGGACGGGCGAGAAGGAGAGGAGATATTGAGGTTTTAGGCCAGAGAAGAGGGAGGAAGGGGGGAAAATAAGAAAAAATATTGTGCAGAGGGAGCGAGACGCTCGTGCCGAACATTATCACCAGCAAGCACGCTCCAAGCCTCTTCCTCCCACAAGCACCGGGGAGCCGAAAGGCTTTTGCCTGGCTTGTGCGACCTCAGGTAGCGAGAAACTGACCGGAAAAGCAAGCTAGTTCCCAACGTTCGATCGACAAGACAGGATTTCTGCTTTTTTCACTTCCACGAACAAGTGGAAGTGAGAGAAAAGTATCATTGTGTTGTGTCTGTGTCAATATTTTTTCCTTCCATTATTCCCTATCTGCCAGTCAGTCATTCTTTTCTTGAATCTGTTTTTTCTTCCTTTTTCTTCCTTTGGAGAGAGAAGAGAGAAGAGGGAGGGAGAGGAGAGATACAGAAGACAAGAGGGAAATATCTTGAGAGCAGGCGGATCTTTGCGGTGTTGGGTATCGCTGTCGTTCTTGAAATTCTTCAAGGAACTGATTACGATCTACGACAGAGATTCATATTCGCCCTTCCCCACCCTCTATTCCTTTTCCTTTCCTTTTTTATTTATTTTACCCTTTTGTGGGTAGGAGGAATTGAGGTAGAAGAAAAGCGGAGCAGAGCATCGCAAGCTCGCACTCCGGGTGCGGCCGCTTTCCAGCGATTCGGGGGTTTTTTTTTCAATTTCGGAGGGGCTCGTCCACAATATTTCATTTCTATCCTTTTGTTTTTATCTTTATTTTTTCGATTCTTATTCTTAACTTTACTCCTCACTCCTACTTTTTCTTATTTTTTCCATTTTTTCTGTAGTGACTTGATTCCACATTTGACCTTTCACCATCTCACTGCCTACCCGATTTTTCGCGGGGGCCAGGACAGGGGGAGGGAAATTTGTGGTGGTGGTGGTGGTTCAGTGGATAAAAACAGTCAGTCAATCGGTCGGTTCATGGTGGAAGTTGGTGGTGGTTTTGTGGTGGTGGTCTCTCTCTGATTCAACCATCTCTCTTTTTTTTTTGAAGCGAGAGGAGGAAAGGCGTCACCTCCTCTTTGAAAAAGAACAATCCGGGGTTCGCAGGTGGGTGTTCACGGTCTATCATCACGTCCCTCGTACAGTACAGAATATCGCATCTAGATATATCCGATCAGGCCTGCTTGCTCTCGCCAACGCCTGGCGCACCCAGCGCCGATCCAACTACCGGGAGGAAGGACGACTGCCGCCCCCGCCACTGCCTGTCGCTTTGCTTGCTTTCTTGCTTGCAGTTCTTGCTCTCTTTTCTTCAAGAGCCTCAAAGTCGCTCTCTCACGACTTCAGACGTCTTCCCTTCGACTGGGGCCACTGGCCTCGACCTGTTGCGACTGAACTCGCCCAGTTCCCCCCCGCCACCCGCCAATCAACTTTGGTCTGTTGGAAGGGGTCAGGGTACTCTATTGAGGGCCTGCTTCGACTGTAACTAGTCAAGTAGTGAGTTACCCCATCCGCATTATTTTCTCATCTAATAGTATTCTTCTATACTCTTTCTGCCTATCATTTATTCTTCACTCAACTGTTATGAGGAGGAGGAAGGGGGAAGAGAGAAGAGGTTGTATTTTTAAGCTAACAACTGCGTTGTCTTTTCTGCTCTTCGCTCAGCGCTCAGGACAAATAGAAAGGAGGAATACGCATACAGTATTCATTTGGTTGGAGTCTTTTTGGGGACGAAAGGCTTGACTAGTGGGTCGAATTCGATCCTAAACCAATTCCCTCATCCACTTGCCCATCCGCCCGCCCCGCCTACAGCCTATCTATACTTAGTGCTGTTGCTACTGCTACTACTATTCTGCTACTATCACTACTGCTATACTGCTGCCACCACGGTTACTACCCCACTGCGAATAATCTCTTGTTTTCACCAGATCAAAGCTTAATTCGCCTTTGCATGATTACGCTATTACCGTTTTTGAACAGAATTTTTCCCCAAAGTGTTACTCTTCCTACTCTGATCTACTTATCACCCTCCCCTCCACTTTATCGCTGCTATTACACACCAACTATACCTCGCAACTTATTCAAAAACAAACAAACAGAAAACTCCAGAAGAAAACCCCCAAACTCCTTGTTCTTTACAGTCAGAAACTGAATGACTGGAGTGCTTGGTATATCATCATCATCACACCCCTTCAGTTCGGTTTACTCTACAACAAGCACAGCGTCCTGTCCTGCCGGATTGTAGGCTAGGGTCGTATATTCGTGCCCGGATCACACAATCCAAGGTTTGTCTCTCCCGATGCACACAACCTTTTTTTTCTTTCCCTCTTACCTTTTCTGAAGAAAGCTCCTGGGGTGTTCCTTTGGTTCCGCTGGCCAGTTACCGTTTTAGGCAGGGCATTATAGGAAGCTCTAGGTTATATTTGGTCACGGCTCTCTCATACTTGCTCCTCTGGAAGAGCTTCTTACCCTTCAAGCACTTTATACCCTTTTCCAAACTCTTTTTTCCCCTCTGTTCCTAAGCTTTGGATATATGTTCCACTCGCCTACTATACCCTTTACCTTAGCCTTGCGTTGCTCCTTCCACCCCCCCAAGCAACCCACTCCTCCAGGTTCTCCCCACACCATCCCATACCATAGCCCTTCCCGCGCACCATTCTAAGATAGCCCATTTGCCTTCATTTCATCCGATCTTTGTTGAATTTGTTTTTAACATAATTTCCTTTTCTTCAAGAGGTCGGAAAGTAAGCGCCTTTCTCGATGTCGGAGACTAGCGGCCGCAACCCACATCCTTATCCCTCCGCTGCTCAGGTTCCTCAACGGCCAGTTCCTGATGGGAATGGTGTACATTCGGTCCCCCACGACTCTATTGCTGCTTCATATAACCACTCTAACGACCCGTCCCTCTCTCAAGCCCATGGATTGATAGATGAAAGGGCTATGAATGGCCACCACCCTAGTGAGCAGCACTATCACTATTCGGATGCTCCCTCTTCGACTCCTAGAACTGCTTATCCCAATGGCTCGCTTGCAACAGCTGCCCCAAAATGGCCGCCATATTACCAGGGCCAGGGGCAGTACTCGAGTCCTACGAGCGATCATGATCAACCGCGTCAGCTTCAGCACAACGTTTCTCCTCTTAATGCCCAATTTTCCCCTCAACAAGCACAGCACGGGTGGGAATCAACACGGTCCATTGTTTCAAGACAACACTCTGCTTCTTCTCATGACCCAAGCTTCGCTCACCCTCACCATATGACACACCCACCTCCTTACAGTATGACACCTCCGTCCTATAATCGTCCGCCACATAACCCTGTTGAACCAAACGCCGCTGCGCCATCTCCACCAAATCAATATCCGAGTTCCCCTCGAACTCCTCAAGTAAATCAGTTACCTGCAACCAATGGCTTGCCAGCTTCTTTGGGTACAAGAACTTCGGCCGCCAGGGTAGTTCCATCTATGCCCGCCTCAGCCATGAACGGGCACCACCAACACCATGAATCACTACAGAATGACATCCGGAGGGAATACCATCAGCCCCAACATCCCAATAGTGCTCACCCTTCGTCTGACCGGGTAATGTTTCCGGAACCCAATCATGACCCGCCAGCCCGATATCCTCCGCTCAATGCTTCTGTTGCTGCTAGGAGGCCTTCTGGTCTGGATATACGCCCAGATTCGAGGGATCGAGTAGCCAACCCATATGGACCACTCACCCCTGTAAATCCGCAGAGCTCCTTCTATTCTTCGAGTTCACCATTATCTCCTGAATCAAAGGTTACATCGATGAGGAATGATAGTGGTAGTGTTAGCGCTGGTGGTCATTTTACGCGTGGCTACCATGATGGTTATCGTTACCTGGACCATAATTCCGAGAGGCACCATTCAGGAGACCGTGGACACCCTATCGCCCCAAGCCAATTGGGGGCTCAGAAGCGTGGGCCACCAATGGAGTCTCGGAAACAGTCCCCTCGCAGGACTTCAAATATGTTGAATGGTCATCCACATTGCCAATCGAATGGCCGTGATTCAGTTCTTGAAGATACGGACGATGAGGATATAAAGATAGAAACTATGTCGCGAGCTTCGAGTGTCAGCCCAACAACTGCTCGAAATGCTCAGCGGGTGCGGAGGGACAGTATGGATTCAGTTGGCAGCACAGAGAGTACGAAGGATGGGAGTAAAAAAAGAGGGGGACCTGTTTTCACTGATATCAACGGGAGGCAGCATTATGAAGAGGATGTGTTACCACTTGGGGTGGAAAACGAGATACCTCTGGGCTGGCAGATGGGAACTGGAAAGAAGTGCCTTAGGAAGCTCTTGCCTGTGCTAAAGGATGGACTACCTGTATTCCCAGAATGGGGGCTCACTTCTGCTGGCAAAGCTAGGCAAAGGCTACCGAAGGCCTGTGCCAGCTGCCGGACAAAGAAGATCAAGTGTGTGTAAGTTGTCAATGTTGGCCTGGGATTTTGCGACGGGGTTGCTTCCGGCTCTGCTTTGGCTCTTCGCTAACTGTTATCTGTGTTATCCTACAGTGAGAGTGAGCAGGATGAAACCAAATGCCAACACTGCGTGAAGATGAAGATCCCTTGCAGCCAAGACCAGTGAGTCTCTCATATTATGTTTTGATCAAGCCCTTCTTCACGCTCAGTTATTTGCTAAGACAATCAGAAGGGAGGAGAAACCAAGCCGGAAAAATTCCAAGAAACTCTCTGGAGGGAAGAAGAGGAAGGAGTCGGACCACGACAATATTCCGGGAAGTTCTGCCTCGCCAGGAATTATTCCCCCAAATGGTGCTGGGAGTAGTCAGATGGGTTCCAGGAAGCGCAAACCATCAGAGGATGGCCGAGGGGGTAGTGTTGTTCCTAAACGTGGGAAGTTGTCGAGGGGAAGCTCTTTTTCTACTGAACCGCTAGATCTTAAAACCTCCGGGCTGGATCGTTCCATGGAAAATTCAGTGATGCACCCAAGGCACCCGCAGCCACGGCCACAGGCAACCCCAGTACATGGGGAAAGGAAACTAATGTTTGCGACACCAGACGCAGGAGTTGTTCCATCGAATGATATTGAGGATGATAATGTTCCGCCTGAAATGTCGAGACGGTATCATTCCAGACAACTGGCGGAGCAATATTCTGGGTACGGTGTTCCGGGGCGCGTGGGCGTTGGAGCAGAAACTCCTCCACACTCATATACCTCCGCTTCTCCCTCCACATCGGTGTCAAATGCTGGACTTGAGACTGCCCCCTATGGCACGAGTGTTGGTACCTATGGAAGCAATATGAAAGGAATGAGCTCGACACCAACGGTAATGGATACACCACCTTTATCATCGATACCGAGATTGATGAGCGAAGATCCAAGGCACACTTTACTTCCTAGCCGTGAACATATGGACCACCTGGTTGAGGTCTATTTTACACATGTATATTCTCAAACATACGCGTTTCTGCATAGGAAGACGTTTGAGGAAAACATGGATAAGCATCTTCCTGTCCTACTCTTTTCATTGTGTGCTGTTTCGGCAAGATTTTCGCCGTCATTGTCAGGGTCTGAGGAAACCTATGCCGTTCTGGCAAGAGAGGAGATCTTGAAAAATTACGACAATAACCGCATTGAGGTCGTTCAAAGTATGATTCATATGGGATTGCATGATTTCGGGAGCAATAACGGGCATAAAGCTTGGATGTTTGCTGGTATGGCGGTCAGAATGGGCGCTTCTTTGAACTTGAATCTGGAGAATGGGAGAGCAAAGGGTGCTCAAACGGTTATAGCCAGGGAGGTAGCACGGAGGACCTATTGGTCCTACTATTTGATGGATGTTAGTTGCCTTAGTTTCCCTGACCCCGCTCATCTATGGTACTAATAAGCATAAAACATAGCGATTGAATAGTTATGGTGTGGCCCGGCCTTTCCTCACGCAAGATCACGACTGCCATGTTCAGCTTCCCTGCAACCAGCCATCATTCAATGAGGGTAAGTCTGTCATCACTGAACACCTTCTGGAACCAAACCCCTACTGCCGCACATCTGGAACCGCGTATATGGGAGCAATGGCATTTCTTGTTCGGGCTGTTGGAATATGGGGCAGTATCCTGAAACAGATCCATATGTCAGCGTTTGAGCTCAACCGGGACAAGGATACCGAATTCCGGCGGCTGATTGAAAGTTTGGAAACTTGGAGGAAAACGTTACCAACTGGTCTTCAGTATTCGAACGAAAATCTTGCTGGACAAATTGAGGTGGGTACTGCCGGAGCTTTTGTCATGATGCATGTCATGTGGCACACTGCCATGGCATATGTGCATAGGTATGTCCGGTCAATGGGAAATCTGGCGGATCTAGCCGGTGAGGTTGGCCCGAACAATCAGGTTATACAAAGCATTCGTAAGACATTTGTTCACGCAGATGCTGTATTGCTTATAATGTCGCATGTCCACGAACGAAAGTTAGAGGCACAAGAACAGAATCGAAGTTTGGTTGTCAATGCGCCTTTCCTGGGGCAAGCTATATCGGACGCCTGCGAGATCTCTATGATAAGAGCAAAGGAACTAAGGGGGGAACACGGTGGGGCTGGGGCCCAAAAGCAGAGGGTATTCACTGGGCTGGGTTGGTTGAGGGAGTTGAGGAAGTACTGGAAGCCAATGGAGGGGATCTACAAGAAGCTACGGAAGTCTTGCAGGGCGTTGGAGAGAGGCCTGTCTCAGCCGCCATCAACCCGCTTAAGAAACGACATGATTCCGTCTCCCGACTCAGGCGCCGGGAGCCAGGAACTTAACAACATCTCGTCGTTTCCAATGTTCCATTTCCCAATTGATGCGGGAATGTACGACCTACAGCCTCATCCGGATGCCATCAACCAACCTTTGCAACCCATGACTAGCCAACAGGCCCTACCATTCGCCGGCTTTGCTTATACTGTTCCTGATCGTTTCTATGAAGTCGCATTTGCAGATCATAGTATGAGCTTATACGATATTGCTCAGGCGGAGGGTGGATTTCCTAATTTATACCTCCCTCACACCGAGGTGGATATGAGAGCCAGCATGGATCCAATGCCAACTACCCTTGCGCCATCCAGCAACTACGACGTGGCCATGGCCGAACATGGAATGCTTGGTTCGTCTTCCATGCCATTACAGGAGGGATACGAACACATGGATGCTCAGCCAGATATGCCTGTTGAGGGCCATGACCACAACCACGAATTCGATGGTAGCGAGCCTGAGGACGATGAAGATACTGACAACGAGGAGGATGGAAAAGCTGGGGAAGACGGATCACCAGCATCCAATAAGAAGGAAAATGGGCACCTCCCGAGTATTTCGACCATGTATTTTCATCCCACGGCTGTTCGGTGTGGAGGATTCTCGGATGTTTCGGGTTCTGAGAGTTCTGGTCCTGAAAGCCGCCGGGCCAGCGAGGTGGCACCAGTGAAGCCTGAAACCAATCGCATGGACTTACTACATCTCCTAGTGACTTCAGATGATGTTACTCAAGTGGTCAGTAGGGCGGTAGCAACTCAACAGAGTGGTGCAGATCTTGGCACGGGAAAGGCAGGAATAATGGTACCAGACGATGGTACATTGGTGGGGGAAATTAATGTGGATAATAGTAACGAGAATCGTGGTTAATTCAGGACTATCAATAGTTTTGGAGAAACAGGTTGGAGCCCAGGAGTTTTGTGTTTTGTGTTTCGTATTTCTTTTCTTTCCACTTCCGTCCCCCATCCGCAGGTGTGTGGTACTTTATTCAGCGTGGCGATTTGGAGTGTTCCCCCCCCCCCCCCTTTTTTTAGTTTCATTTACTTTTTTATTTTCTAAATGGCCTGCATAGTGCGGGTTTGCTCTTCTCTCTTCTTTATATTAGGGGCTTATCTATTTTGTATTTTCGTCGCAGGCTCTCACGGTTGGGTATCGTTATTGGTAATCGACGTTTTGTCTTAGAGGGCCTTTATACCAGTATCCAAAGATTGAGGGTTTCGCAAAGGTCTTGTAATTCTTTTCTAGGGACGGGCTCACCTATCTTGCCCCTCCTTGTTCTACTCTTCCCCCTTACTGATCCCTCCCTCTCCCTTGTCGATAGATACCGTTTTTCTTCCTTTATATCACGTTTAATAGGGGTCTTGTTCGGAGGTTAGTGGGGAGAGGGGGATATACGGTGACGAGTGGATGGATGGATGATGAACTAACGGAGGGGATAGGGGTCGAAAAAAAAAGCATATTTTCCATTCTTATGTGTCTTTTCTATTTTCTATCTTTTTTCCCTCTCCCCCTCTTTCTATCATATTTGATTTGGTTTGATTAGTTAGTCGACTGGTTGAACAATTGGTTGATTGATTGATACAAAAAAACTGTCTTGTGGTAGCGTAAGGATAACCTAAAGGCTGACTGTTTTCGGGTTCTTTTTTGTTATTCGTATGAGATAAATTGTAGGATACTGTGGTTGCATGGATGAGTACAAGGTACCTTACTATATCAAAAACCACCTGTAATTAGTATAATAATATATCGTACGCAATTCCACCAATTAATTAACCTTTTAAAGTGAAGTCTGGTACTGTAGTTCAAGCCTCATCATCACGATCCCTCACTCGCACACTCCTCCAGCTACCCTCTCCCGTCTCACAGCCCAAGCCGGGTGTCCGCAGCCAGTCACGCACCGCATGTCTCACCAAAGAAGTCACGGGACCCCGGCCACCGTGACTGCTAACCCAACACAAACAAACCCGCCCACTGACTTATGATAGGCACAGAATCTGCAGGGCCAACCAATCGTGTACACCCTTCTGTCTCACCTTTTTCTTTTTCTTTCTCTTCTCTTCTTTTCTTTTTTAAACATGCCATTGGTGGGCACAATGGCGCCGCCCTGCCGTGCCCGGTACCGGTACTCGTACTCACCGCGCGGAAAAAAGCGTACAGGTATATATACTCGGGTATGAAGGTTAGTGATGGGATGGACAGGGTTGGCGATGTCAAAGCTTTTTTGCCCTTCCTAGCATCATACCTCCCAAATTAAATGTTTTTTTTCCCTCTGACGGTCATGAGCCCGGGGACCTCAAACCCCTGTCCATCCTATCATTTACGTCTACCCTCGAGTAACGTCATGGGAGTGCCCACGCGTGCATGTTTAGTCACTCGATTGGGGGGTTAAGTTAGTAGGGGTTTGGAAGGTAGGATTTTGTCCGACCGCTGGTGATATACTAGTAGCAGGAGTGCATACTATATGCTGGGGTTTGGGAGTTGGATATGGTAGGGCGGTGAGTGTGGTTTGGTGGTTGGAAGTACCGGTAGTGGGTGGTGTTATTGGTTGGTTGGTTGGTCTGCCGGTTGGCTGGCTGGCGGGTTGGTTGGTTTGGGGGGGCGGGATGGAGGGAGTTGGTACCGGGCTTGTGGGTTTGTCCGGGTTACTGGGTGCTGGGGGGTGGGTGGATGTTAGAACTTGGAATTTGAAAGGTGGACTT
>Ga0307510_10010444_pt1 | contig 11029 bp, 10 predicted proteins | sample 12_EM_MG_FD_207224 | JGI IMG/M metagenome (GOLD analysis project Ga0307510, IMG submission 207224) | Populus trichocarpa ectomycorrhiza microbial communities from riparian zone in the Pacific Northwest, United States - 12_EM | ecosystem: Host-associated > Plants > Roots > Unclassified | place... | reverse complement strand
CGATCGCGTCGTCGACGACGAAGCCGGTCGCGATCGTCAGCGCCATCAGGCTCAGGTTGTTCAGGCTGTAGCCGAGCAGGTACATCAGCCCGAAGCTGCCGATCAGCGAGATCGGCACCGCGATGCTGGCGATCACGGTCGCGCGCAGCGAGCCGAGGAAGGCGAAGATCACCAGCACGACCAGCACGACCGCGAGGATCAGCTCCATCTCGACGTGCTCGACCGAGGCGCGGATGCCGGCGGTGCGGTCGCTCAGCACCTCGATCTTCAACGCCGCCGGCAAGCCGGCCTGCAGCGTCGGCAGCTGCTTCTTGATCGCGTCGACGGTCGCGATCACGTTCGCGCCGGGCTGGCGCTGCACGTTCATGATGATGGCCGGGGTCAGCGTCTTGCCGCTGCCGGCCCAGGCGCCGAGCTGGGCATTCTCGGCGCCGTCGATGACGCGCGCCACGTCGATCATGCGGATGGGCGCACCGTTCTTGTACGAGACGATCAGGTTCTTGTAGTCGTCGACCGTGAGGAGCTGGTCGTTCGAGTTGATCGTGTAGGCGCGTTTGGGCCCGTCGAAGCTGCCCTTGGCCGCGTTCGAGTTCGCGGCGCTGATCGCGGTGCGCAAGGTGTCCAGGCCGATGCCGTAGGACGCGAGCGACTGCGTGTCGGCCTGGATGCGCACCGCCGGCCGCTGCCCGCCCGACAGCGACACCAGGCCCACGCCGCCCACCTGGCTGATCTTCTGCGCCAGCCGCGTGTTGACGAGGTTCTGCACCTCGGTCAGCGGCAGCGAGTCGGACGTGACGCTGAGCGTCAGCACCGGCGCGTCGGCCGGGTTGACCTTGGCGTAGACCGGCGGCGCCGGCAGGTCGGCCGGCAGCAGCGAGCCGCCGGCGTTGATCGCGGCCTGCACCTCCTGTTCGGCCACGTCGAGCGAGATGCCGAGCGAGAACTGCAGCGTGATGATGGACACGCCGGCCGCGCTGGTCGAGGCCATGCGGTCCAGACCGGCCATCTGGCCGAACTGGCGCTCCAGCGGCGCGGTCACGGTGTTGCTCATCACCTCGGGGCTTCCGCCGGGGTAGAGCGTCTGGACCTGGATCGTCGGGTAGTCGACCTGCGGCAACGCCGCGAGCGGCAGGAACTTGAAACCCACGAGGCCGGCGAGCACGATCGCCAGCATCAGCAGCGATGTCGCGACCGGGCGCTCGATGAAGGGGCGTGACGGGCTCATCGCTCAGTGACTCCGTTCGCCGCCGTCATTGGGTGGGGCCGCCGCCTTCGCGGCGCCGCGCCGCCATCTGCTGCCAGCGCTCGAGCGCGGCCGCGTCGCCGCGGTCCAGCGCCTCGAGGAAGCGCTTGCGGCGTTCGAGCTGTTCGGGATCGTCCTTCACCGCGTCGAGCAAGCGCTGGCGCTGCTCGGGGGTCGGCAGCGCGGCCGCCGCCGCTGGTGCGCCACCGCTTGAAGCGGCAGCCGCCGGACCCCGGGCCGCACCCGAGGCGCCCGGCGCGGCCGCGCCGCTGGCGCCGCTCCCGGCGTGCGGCGCACTCGCTCCGCCGAAGGCGCCGCTCGCGCCACGTTCGCGGCGCCCGCGCCCGCCCGAGGCCGCCCCCGACGCGGCACCGGCAGGCCGGTCGACGCTGGTCTGCACGCGCGCACCCTCTTTCAGCCGGTCGCCGCCTTCGGTGACCACGGTCTCTCCGAGTTCGAGCCCGGTCGCGATCGCGACGTTGTCGACGCCGGCCTCGCCGCGCGTCACGTTGCGCAGCGCGACGGTCTTGTCTTCGCCCACGACGTAGACGAAGTCGCCGTTCGGCCCATGGCGCAGCGCCGTCACCGGCACCACGACCGCACCGGGGATGGTGCGCAGCAGCAGCCGCACGTTGACGAACTGGTTCGGGAACAGCGTGCCGTCGGTGTTCGCGAAGCGCGCCTTGGCCTTCACGGTGCCGGTGGTGGTGTCGACCTGGTTGTCCAGCGTCGAGAAGCTGCCGGTGTCGAGCTGCTTGGTGCGCGCGCGGTCCCAGGCGCCGACCGGCAGTTGCGCGCCGGCCTTGATGCGCGCCTGGATCTCGGGCACGCGGTCCTGCGGCACTGCGAACTCCACATCGATGGGCGCGACCTGGGTGATCACCACCACGCCGTTCGTGTCGCCGGCCGCGATGTAGTTGCCCGCGTCGATGGTGCGCAGGCCGACCCGGCCCGCCACCGGCGCGACGATGCGCGCATAGCCCAGGCTGAGCCGCGCCGTGCCTTCGTTCGCGCGGTCGATGACGACCGTGCCTTCGAGCTGCTTGACGAGCGCGGCTTGCGTGTCCACGTCCTGCCGCGCGATCGAGTCCTGTTCGAGCAGCGTGCGGTAGCGCTGCAGCGTGACGCGCGCCGCCTCGAGCTGCGCCTCGTCGCGCTGGCGCGCGCCCACCGCCTGCGACAAGGCCATCTGGAACGACTGCGGGTCGATGGTGGCGAGCAGCTCGCCCTTCTTCACCATCTGCCCCTCCGTGAACAGCACCTGCGTGATCACGCCCGAGACCTGCGGCCGCACCGTGACGTTGGCCACCGGCGTGACCGTGCCCAGCGCCTCGAGCACGACCGGGATGTCGGCCTGGCGCGCGACCGCGACGCCGACCGTGCTCGGCGGCCCACCGCGACCCCCGCCACCGCCTCCCGGACCGCCAGGACCACCCGGGCCACCCACTCCACTGGCCGCACCCGTGCTGGCCTTGGGCTGGTGTGTCAGGTACCACGCGAGCGCCCCCAGCAGCGCGAGGCACACGATCGCGATCACGCTGCCGAGCCAGCGCCTGCGTGTCGGACGGGGACGTTCCGGGGGGGTGACGACGGGGGCTTGGTCCATGGTGCTCGAAGAATTGTTTTTGGGCGTGGCACGCCATTGGGCCTCAGATCATGCCAAGGGCAAACCCGATGTTGACGTGAACTCCGGGGCTCAACTATTCTTTACCGGATTGGTCAGGCCACTTGTCCAGTTTCGCAGCTCCCACGCCATGCCCATCCAGACCATAGAGCCCCGTCGCTTGTACCGTCAAATCGCCGACCAGCTGCGCGGCCTGGTCGAGCGCGGCGAGTATGCGGTGGGCTCGCGCCTGCCGCCCGAGCGCGACCTGGCGCTGCAGCTGGGCGTGTCGCGCCCGTCGGTGCGCGAGGCGCTGATCGCGCTCGAGGTCGAGGGCCTGGTCGAGGTGCGCATGGGTTCGGGCATCTACGTGCTGCCCAGCGACCCGAAGCAGCTCAAGCGCGTCAGCGGCGAAGGCCCGCTCGAGACCATACGTGCACGCCAGCTGATCGAGGCCGAGCTGGCCGCGCATGCGGCCCGCCACATGAAGAAGACGCAGATCGCCGGCCTGCGCAACGCGCTCGCGCTGATGCAGCAGGAGGTCGACGCCGGCCACCTGCCGACGCGCGGCGACCGGCTGTTCCACGAGCGCATCGCCGAGGCCTGCGAGAACTCGGTGCTGCAGCGCATCGTCGGCGAGCTGTTCGACGAGCGCCACAAGCCGCTGTTCGAGCAACTGGGCAACCACTTCGAGACGGTGCGCAGCTGGACCATCGCGATCGCCGAGCACCAGGCCATCGTCGACGCGATCGCGAGCCACTCGCCTGAGGCGGCGCGCGCCGCGATGAACACGCACCTGATCAATTCGCACGACCGCTTCACGGTCAATTGGCCGGCGAAGTCCGCCGCGCAAGCGACCGCAGCCCCACGCAAGACCGCACGCCGCAAGGCCGCCTGAAGGAGACACGATGACACATTCACTGCCAAGCCGACTCTATCGGGCCGCCGCGCCGGGCCGCCCCAAGCAAGGCCCGACCCTCACGGAGGGTCGATTCCCGTACTCGGGAATCGGGGTGTCGTCATGAGCCTGACCTGCAGAATCCACGGCGCGAAAGACCTGCGCCTCGAAGACGATGCCCCCGCCGAACTCGGCCCGACCGATGTCGAGATGCGGCTGGGCGCCGGCGGCATCTGCGGCTCCGACCTGCATTACTTCCAGCACGGCCGCGTCGGCGCCTTCGTGATGCGCGAGCCGCTGATCCCGGGCCACGAGGTCTCGGGCACGGTGGCGCGCATCGGTTCGGGCGTGACGCGGGTGAAGGTCGGCGACAAGGTCGCGATCAACCCCTCGCACGCCTGCGGCCGCTGCGACTACTGCCTGGGCGGTCGGCTGAACCTGTGCCGGAACATGCGCTTTCTGGGCAGCGCCAGCGTCTACCCGCATGTGCAGGGCATGTTCCGCGAGCGCTTCGTGATGGGCGAGCGCCAGTTGACACCGGTCACTGAAGACATCTCGCTCGGCGAGCTGGCGTGCGCGGAGCCGCTGTCGATCGGCCTGCACGCGGTGCACCGCGCCGGCAACCTGACCGGCAAGACCGTGCTCGTGACCGGCGGCGGCACCATCGGCTCGATGAGCGTGATCGCCGCGAAACTCAACGGCGCCGCCCACATCATCGTCTGCGACATCGCCGACCGGCCGCTGGAGACCGCGAAGAAGGTGGGTGCCGACCAGACCATTCGCACCGACCAGGTGAACGAGGCAGAGCTTGCCGCGAATTTGGCAGATTCGGCCGACGTCTGCATCGAAGCCGCCGGCAGCCCGGCCGCGTTGGCGACCTGCCTGAAGGCCGCGCGCCGCGGCGGCCGCATCGTGCAGGTCGGCACCTTGCCGGCCGATGGCGTGATGTTCCCCGCCAACAGCATCATGGCCCGCGAGCTCGACTACGTCGGCGCGTTCCGCGCCGCGCATGCCTTCGACTGGGCCGTGCAATACCTGCGCACGCGCCGCGTCGACGTGCGGCCGCTGCTCAGCGCTCAGATCCCGCTGAGCCGCTCGCTCGAAGCCTTCGAACTCGCGGCCGACCGCAGCCGCAGCACCAAGGTCCAGGTGGTGTGCGACTGACGATTCTTCTTCTCTCTCTTCCCCACAAAACGACAAGCAGGAGACAAGCATGCAGAAGATTCTGAAGACCACCCTCACCGCGCTGGCAACCCTCGCGCTCGCGGCGGCCGGCAGCGGCGCGTTCGCGCAGACCAAGCTGAAGTGGGCCCACGTCTACGAGACCTCGGAGCCCTTCCACACCTCGTCGGTCTGGGCCGCGGCCGAGATCGAGAAGCGCACCGCCGGGCGCTATCACATCGACGTCTATCCCGCGTCGCAGCTGGGCAAGGAAAACGACATCAACCAGGGCCTGACGCTGGGCACGGTCGACATCATCATCTCGGGCTCCAGCTTCGCGGCGAAGAGCTTTCCGCGCATCGGCGTGACCTACTACCCGTACACCTTCCGCGGCGTCGACCACCTGCTGGCCTACACCAAGAGCGACATCTACAAGGAGCTCATCAAGGGCTACGAAGAGAAGAGCGGCAACCGCATCGTCGCGACCACCTACTACGGCGTGCGCCACACGACGAGCAACAAGCCGATCACCAAGTGCGCCGACATGAAGGGCCTGAAGATCCGCGTGCCCGACGTGCCGGCCTACCTCGCGATGCCGCGTGCCTGCGGCGCCAACACCTCGCCGATCGCGTTCGCCGAGGTCTACCTCGCGCTGCAGAACGGCACCGTCGAGGCGCAGGAGAACCCGCTCACCACCATCGAGGCGAAGAAGTTCTTCGAGGTGCAGAAGAACATCGTGCTGACCGGCCACATCGTCGACCACCTGAACACCGTGATCTCGGGCGGGCTGTGGAAGAAGCTGTCGGACGCCGACAAGAAGATCTTCTCCGACGTGGCGCAAGAGGCGTCGGTGAAGGCCTCGGCCGAGGTCGCCGCGCGCGAGAAGGAGCTGGTCGCGGTCTTCAAGCAGAAGGGACTGAACGTGGTCGAGGTCGACAAGAACGACTTCCGCGACACGGTGCTGAAGAACGTCAGCTTCGAGTCCTTCGGCTACCAGAAGGCCGACTGGGACAAGATCGAGGCGATCAAGTAGGCGGGCCGCGCGATGTCCGCCATCGTCGACAAGCTGGACCTGGGTGCCGACGTGCACCCGCACGCCGCCGTCGCGGCTGAAGAACTCGTCAAGAGTTTTGCCGAGGCCGACCACCACGTGGTCGACCTCTCGGGTTTCTCGTTCGAGGACTGGGTCTGCTTCGGCTTCTTCTGGGTCATGTCGGCGCTCGTGTTCCTGCAGTTCTTCACGCGCTACGTGATGAACGACTCGTTCGCCTGGACCGAAGAGCTCGCCGTGTACTGCCTGATCCCGGTGGTGTTCATCGGCGCGGCGATGTGCGTGCGGCGCAGCCGGCACATCCAGGTCAACATCCTGTACCGCTACCTGCCGGCGCGCGCGGGGCGGGTGCTCTCGACGCTGGTCGACGCCGCGGTCGTCGTGTTCTTCGGCTACGTCGCGTGGCTGGTCGCGCGCTACGCGCTCGCGGTCAACAACGAACCGATGACGACGATCGCCTGGAACAAGAGCCACGTCTACTGGCTCGCGTTCGTCGGCTTCGTGCTGATGTTCGGGCGCGCCATCCAGGTCGGCTGGATCAACTGGCGCCAGGGCTATTCCATCCTCGAACGGCCCGAAGCGTTCGACGGTGCGGACGCATAACGACAAGGCACCGCCATGGCCATCCTGATCTTCGGTTTCCTCGCGCTGATGCTGTTCGGCCTGCCCGTCGCGGTGGCGATGGCGGGCTCGTCGCTGATCTACATCCTGGTCTCGGGCAGCGTGCCCGACATCGTCGTCGCGCAACGCATGATCGCCGGCATCGAGTCGTTCCCGCTGCTCGCGGTGCCCTTCTTCATTCTCGCCGGCAACCTGATGAACGTGGCCGGCATCACCGGCCGCATCTACGACTTCGCGGTCGCGCTGGTGGGCTGGATGAAGGGCGGGCTCGGCCAGGTCAACATCATCGGCTCGGTGATCTTCTCGGGCATGAGCGGCACCGCGATCGCCGACGCGGCCGGCCTCGGCGCGATCGAGATCAAGGCAATGCAGGACCACGGCTACACGACCGAGTTCTCGGTCGGCGTGACGGCCGCATCGGCCACGCTCGGGCCGATCATCCCGCCCTCGCTGCCGTTCGTGATCTACGGGATGATGGCCAACGTCTCGATCGGCGCGCTGTTCGTCGCCGGCATCCTGCCGGGGCTGTTCATGACCTTGCTGATGATGATCACGGTCGCCTATTTCGCACGCAAGAACGGCTGGGGCGCGGACACACCCTTTCTGTGGTCGCGCCTCGGGCGCGCGACGATGGAGATCCTGATCGTGCTCGCGTTCCCGATGGCCGTGTGGTTGATGACGCTGGCCGGCGTGTCGGTCAACATGGCGGCGGGCTTTGCCTTCGCCGTGCTGCTGGCGCTCGACTGGTATTTCAGCTTCTCGGCCGTGATGGCGCTGATGGCGCCGGTGATCCTGATCGGCGGCATGACGATGGGCTGGTTCACGCCCACCGAAGCAGCGATGGCGGCCGTCATCTGGGCGTTGTTCCTCGGCCTGGTGCGCTACCGCTCGATGACCTTCAAGACGCTCGCGAAGGCGACCTTCGACACCATCGAGACGACCGCGTCGGTGCTGTTCATCGTCACCGCCGCGTCGATCTTCGCGTGGCTGCTCACCACCACGCAGGCGGCGCAGATGCTGGCCGACTGGATCCTCAGCGTGACGCAGAACAAGTGGGTCTTTCTGCTGCTCGCCAACATCCTGATCCTCTTCGTGGGCTGCTTCATCGACACCATCGCGGCCATCACCATCCTCGTGCCCATCCTGCTGCCCATCGTGCTGAAGCTGCACATCGACCCGATCCACTTCGGGCTGATCATGACGCTGAACCTGATGGTCGGCCTGCTGCACCCGCCGCTGGGCATGGTGCTGTTCGTGCTGGCGCGCATCTCGAAGATGTCGGTCGAGCGCACGACGATGGCCATCATCCCGTGGCTGGTGCCGCTGCTGCTCGCGCTCGCGGCGATCACCTACATCCCGCAGATCACGCTGTGGCTGCCGCAGTACATGGGGATGCTGAAGTGATGGGCCGCCGCGCCGGGCCGCCCCAAGCAAGGCCCGTCCCCTCGGGGGACCGGTGCATGTACCCATGCGACGAGGGGTTGTCATGACCAGAATCGTCGCGGTCGATCTCTTGCAGGTCGATCTAAAGCCGCCGGTGCCGCGCAGCGACGCGATCCAGTCCTTCGTGACTCAGGAAACGCCCATCGTGCGCATCCGCTGCGACGACGGCAGCGAGGGCATCGGCTACAGCTACACGATAGGCACCGGCGGCTCGTCGGTGATCGCGCTGCTGCGCGACCACCTCACGCCCAGGCTGATCGGGCGCGACCCAGCGCACATCGAGGCCATCTGGCGCGACCTGATGTTCATGACGCACGCGACCACGGTCGGCGCGATCACCAGCCTGGCGCTCGCCGCGATCGACACCGCGCTGTGGGACTGGCGCTGTCGCCGCGACGGTCAGCCGCTGTGGGTCGCCGCTGGCGGCGCGAAACAGCGCATCCCGGTCTACACGACCGAGGGCGGCTGGCTGCACCTGCCGGTCGCCTCGCTGGTCGAGCAGACGCTGGCCGCGAAAGAAGCGGGCTTCAAGGGCGCCAAGATCAAGGTCGGCAAGCCGCACCTCAGCGACGACATCGCACGGCTCTCGGCGGTGCGCAATGCCGTCGGCGACGACTTCGAGATCATGGTCGACGCGAACCAGTGCTTCACGCTCAGCGAGGCGCTGCGCCGCGCGCCGCGCTACGCCGAACTCGGCATCGCATGGTTCGAGGAACCCTTGCCGGCCGACGACCTGATCGGTCACCAGCGCCTCGCCGCGGCCAGCGAGGTGCCGATCGCGGTCGGCGAATCGCTGTACTCGCCGGCGCAGTTCGCGGCCTACATCCAGAGCGGTGCGGCGTCCATTGTCCAGGTCGACGTCGCGCGCATCGGCGGCATCACGCCGTGGCTCAAGGTCGCGCACCTGGCCGAGTGCTTCAACCTCGCGGTCTGCCCGCACTTTCTGATGGAGCTGCACGTCTCGCTGTGCGCCGCGGCGCCGAACGCGGCCTGGGTCGAGTACATCCCGCAGCTCGACGCGGTCGCGACCAGCCGCATGGCGATCGTCGACGGCCATGCCGTCGCACCCGACACGCCGGGCCTGGGCATCGCCTGGCGCTGGGACGAACTGCAGCGCCGCGCATCATCCACTGTCACCCTCACCTGAACCCGAATCGAGAGACCCACCATGACTGATCGTCTGAAAGGCAAGACCGCCTTTGTCACCGCCGCGGGCCAAGGCATAGGCCGCGCCACCGCCGAGGCCTTCGTGCGCGAGGGCGCGCGCGTGATCGCCACCGACATCAACGCGGCCCTGCTCACCGACCTGGCTCAGGCCACCGGCTGCACGACGCACCTGCTCGACGTGACCGACGCAAACGCGGTGCTGGCGGCGGCCAAGGACGCCGGGCCCGTGAACATCCTGTTCAACGGCGCCGGCTATGTGCACGCCGGCACCATCCTCGACTGCGACGAAAAGGCCTTCGAGTTCTCGTTCAACCTGAACGTGCGCGCGATGTACCGCATGACGCGCGCCTTCCTGCCAGGCATGCTCGAGGCGTTCGAGAAAAACCAGCGCGGCGGCTCCATCATCAACGTGGCCTCGGTGGCCGGCAGCATCAAGGGCGCGCCGAACCGCTTCGTCTACGGCGCGACCAAGGCCGCGGTCATCGGCATGACCAAGTCGATCGCGGCCGACTTCATCACCCGCGGCGTGCGCTGCAACGCGATCTGCCCGGGCACCGTCGAATCGCCTTCGCTGCGCGAGCGTATGGCAGCACTTGCACAATCCACCAACCAGACGCTGGAACAGGCCGAGGCCTGGTTCGTGTCGCGCCAGCCGATGGGGCGCGTCGGCAAGACGGACGAGATCGCGGCCTTGGCGGTGTACCTGGCGTCCGACGAATCGGGCTTCACCACCGGCACCGCGCAAATCATTGACGGCGGCTGGTCCAACTGATCACTCTCAAGGAACTGAAATGAAACTGATGCGATACGGCGCCAAGGGCGCAGAGAAGCCCGCCCTCATCGGCGCCGACGGGGTCGTGCGCGACCTGTCGGGCGAAATCGTGGACATCACGGCCCACTCGCTGACGCCGCACGGCCTGCAGCGCCTGCGCGACATCAACCTGGCCACCCTGCCTGTCGTCGAGAACCCCGGCCGCATCGCGCTGCCGTGGACCGGCTGCGGCAAGTTCATCGCCGTCGGCCTGAACTACGCCGATCACGCGGCCGAGTCCAACCTGCCGGTGCCGGCCGAGCCGGTGCTGTTCACGAAGACGGTGTCGTGCATGGTTGGCTGCAACGACGCGGTCGTGCTGCCGCAAGGCTCGGTCAAGGGCGACTGGGAGGTCGAGCTCGGCATCGTGATCGGCACGAAGGCGCGCTACGTCAGCGAGGCGGATGCGCTGAAGTTCGTCGCCGGCTACTGCGTCGTCAACGACGTGTCGGAGCGCGAGTACCAGATCGAGCGCGGCGGCACCTGGGACAAGGGCAAGGGCTGCGACACCTTCGGCCCGGTGGGCCCGTGGATGGTCACGGCCGACGAGGTGCCCGACCCGCAGGCGTTGGCCATGTGGCTGGACGTGAACGGCACGCGCCGCCAGACCGGCAGCACGAAGACGATGATCTTCGGTGTGGCTCATCTCGTGAGCTACATCAGCCGCTTCATGACGCTGATGCCGGGCGACCTGATCACCACCGGCACGCCGCCGGGTGTGGGCATGGGCGCGAAGCCGGTGCCGACCTACCTGAAGGCGGGCGACGAGATCAAGCTCGGCATCCAGGGCCTGGGCGAGCAGCACCAGAAGGTCTATGCCTGGGACCCGGCCCTGATCGACAACTGAGAGCGAGGCGCGCCATGTCCGATCAACTCGTGATCCGCATCCATCCGGCCGATGACGTCGTCATCGCGCGCCAGCAACTCGTCGGCGGCACGCGGCTGCCGGAACTCGGCATCACGGTGGTCGGCCTGGTGCCGCCGGGCCACAAGATCGCGGTGCGCGCGATCGAGCCCGGCGCGCCGGTGCG
>Ga0307510_10010443_pt1 | contig 11029 bp, 14 predicted proteins | sample 12_EM_MG_FD_207224 | JGI IMG/M metagenome (GOLD analysis project Ga0307510, IMG submission 207224) | Populus trichocarpa ectomycorrhiza microbial communities from riparian zone in the Pacific Northwest, United States - 12_EM | ecosystem: Host-associated > Plants > Roots > Unclassified | place... | reverse complement strand
AAAAAAAACCGACCAAGAGATAGGATCTTCACGCAACCATCTAAGTACTTTTCTATACTTAAGATATTGCAATACGATTACTTTTACTTTCTCTACACCTACCCTCTACCTAAGTCTACGTCTCAAGAACCCGGAGACTATTGTGAGAGTCTCGACAGGCCGCTCGGACATAGAACTATTGTGATAGTTCTATCAAGCACGACAATCCACTCGTATTACTATCCAACGAGATAGTATCCTTCAACGGATCGATCATACTAGCAAGCCAGTTTCGTACTATCTGAAGAGATAGTATTTCCCTACGCCCTATTATAAAAAAAGAAAGCTTGCTCACTATAGGAGAACAACTATTGTTGCCTGTTGCCTAACTACCTAACAATAGGATTGTTACAACTGTGACGTCACTTGACTCATAGTTATCACATGACTACGCACTCGCGAGTCATCGTTATATTTTAATTGGTTAATGATTTCATGACTCACGATTGTGACGTCATATGATGTAATGACTTTGGCACATGACTCAGATTATGTGTCATGGGTTTCACGCATGTGACTCACTCGAGCACATGAGTTGGTTTATGAGTTTTGATTGGTTTTGGAGTATTGCGCAGTTGACTCATACGAGTCAGCTGATGGATTTCACGCTATGACTCATTATGAGTCATAGAGGTTTATGTAGCACGAGGTGACGAGTCACCAGGGTTAGGGTTGTGGGCAGATACCTATATAAGGCGCTTGGGTCCGATCAAGAGATAGGATCTTCACACAACCATCTAAGTACTTTTCTATACTTAAGATATTGCAATACGATTATACCTGACTTTCTTTACGTTTACTTCCTTTAAACTTTAAGAAGACCCGAGGCTATTGTGATGGTCTCAAGGGTCGTCCAAGACTAGAACTATTGTGATAGTTCGATCAAGCGCAACAATTCACCCATCTTACTAGTTGAAGAAATAGTATCCTTCAACGGATCCCAAAAAGACAAGCAAACCAGTTCTGTACTATCTGAAGAGATACTACCCTCCTCCTCTTAGACAAAGAAAGAAGAAGTTCGCTTACGCATAAGACAACTGTCGTTGCCTGTTGCATACTGGCTTAACAATAGGATTGTTACAAGTGTTGTGAAAAAAAGAGTTTGTCGCGTGACATCCAGTTTGAGGCTAAGTGCGAAGAAATCACCAGGCACAATTCTAGTAGACTTGAGACTGTTGTGGCTATGACTCGCTATCATGTAATGAGCTGGCATTTTCACTCATTCAAAGAGGATATTGTGAAAATTGAACTCTAAGTGCCAGTGTGACTTGGGGTTCTTGGCCCAAATTTAAGATTCAGGGTACAATGGCTTTCTCACCTGGCACCTGCAGTAACCATATTTTCTGTGCAAAGAAATATACCTTCCTCACCCTAGGGCTGGGCCTCAAACTCCGAGAATGAAGGGAGGATACAATGAGGGAGAGGTAAATCCTGATATGCGATGGTGCTTAGGTTGGAGTCTGGATGCATGGAAGGCAGGGTTGCTTTGTTGCATGTGTCAAGACAGAACCTGGGACTGAGAAGGGTATCTAGAGGCACCAGATGCAACCAGATGTGGCGCCTGAGTACATGATGCACAGGGGGCACAGGAGTCAGAGTCTACATGACGAGAGTAAGGATGGAAGACCACCCTATCTCACGCAGAATTGCTTTTTGCTGATGGGATCACTGGCCTCAGGAGGAGATAGACCTGTCTACTTCTCCAGAAAAATTCAGCGTCCTGGTTCACTATTTGTGGGCCTGGGACCCATCAGGCGTGACTGTAAGAGAGTTCAGAAGGCATGAAGCAGTGGAAGTGGGGGACCATCCAGACACCCCAGTTCAACCCTTGAACATAACAAACTAGGTGCCCGTATAGGTTCAGTTATGAGGCAATTCGATGGAACGCTGGCGGCCACTGGAGATGCCCAGCATCTGGCTTCTTTTGAGCTCTCAGATGGCAACCAAACCCATGCGGCCTATCTCGAGGCAGAGGCCCGGAGACTAGAAAACGGAGAACACATTGTACGACAAGAATTACAAACCATAAAGGTGCTTTGGAGCACATGACTATGCAATCAACAAGTATGCAGGCTGGGGTGATTGCCAGAGTAGGGCATGAATTATAGGCCCAGACAGTGCCGCAATACCGCCAAGCAGAAGTTAGCATGCAGTTACAAGCACAGGATGAAGCACTTAGAGACGGAGTCCTAACAGCGGAAAAGCTGTTGCAAAGAGCTGATACCAAATATCTCGAACAACAACAAGCCCATCATAGTAAAATAGAAACCATACTTGACGAAATTAAGCAGTAAAGGAATAAGATCTGAGAATTGGCACAACCAGAGTCAGTATCCCTAATCGTGCTTGTTACGGATAATGGCGAAGGCCCTCCACAAAGGACGGAAGGGGTGCTTCGGCCCAAGGTGAAAGATGAGGAAGCAGATGATAATGATATGTTTGGGTTCAAAAGCGATCAGACCCAACGCCACCATGAGACAATGAGGGAAGAATGCCCGCACCACCCAGAAGAAACGGTGGAGACTCTGATCCAAGTGATTACAAATCGGATTGGGAGAACCAGCGCAAAGACCAATGTGGAAAGGGGCCCAAAAAGCCGAACTCACCAGACGATAATGACCCACCACCCGATGCACTAGTCAAAATTATGAGTGTAGCACTCGGGGAAACTCAATGCAAACCAGCAGACCCTCCTTTCAGCTATAAGCATCTGGATGACCAAGATGTAAAGGTTTAGCTTCGCGCGTGTGAAGATTACTTTGCAAGAAATCCTACATACTGGATGAAAGAAGAGGATAGGATCCTGTATGCCATACGAAGCATGGAAGGGAAGGAAGTAGCCCCATTTGCGTTATCCTATAGAAAACAAATAAGTGGAGAATTAGGTTGCCAAAAACGGGAAGGCTATGAATATTGGCATATATTGAAAGTACAGGTCATTCTGCGATTTACTATTTCCCACAAAGTGAAATGGGCCTTGAGGAAAATGGACTAGGTTAAATACCAGGGAGACGTAGAGAAGTATCTCCAGAATTAGATAACCTTAATATTTCGGCACAGGTTACCAGTATCACTTGGCGATTTATGGTCGAAAGATGGGTGCCATTAGAGGTACTCTGCCGCCTCTCGAACCAAGAATATGTCGGCGAGCCTGAATGGCATGCAGCCATCTGAACAGTTACAAAAGTAGAAAAGCTTTTAAGGAACAACACCAGCAAAAGTTAATTTGTGTGTCTAAGGCGTGGGCACCGCGTCCAGACTCATCCCACATCATTTTTCTGTCCTCTCCATCCCCAATGTCCGGATGCCATTTCCAACGCCGATTGCGTCCTGACGTGATGTCAGAACTTACCAACATCCCGGTGCCTCCGCACATTTCCTGCTCTTCTCCCACTTCTTATCTCAGTTCCTGATGTCCCTTTTCCTGCCTCGTATCTCCGCAGCATCCAGACACCTCCTCAAGGTACCCCCTTTTTCTCCTGCTTCTGGGTGTGCTCGTATCAACTCCCCTGCTGGCCACGCGAATCTCACCCTAGTCATTCCTCATTGCTGCCGGTATGCCTCCTACTACTAGGGTTGTGCATAATTTGTTTGTTTCTAGATATTTCTATTTCTCTATATCCATATCTCTATACACCTGTCTATTATACACGTGTATCCTCCTGTCCTGACCGTGACGCCACATCTGAGTCGGGGAGTCATAAAGCCCTCATCTGGCTGGGCTACTTCGCTCCCCGAGTTTGTTTTATTATACCAGCCCCCTGTGTGATTCTAATAGATCTCTTTAAATATACGTAAATCAATGTACCCATTGACAACCTAGTCTCAGTCTGTCTCCGGTATAAGATGCTCCAGGCCTAACCTTGTCCTGATATCTACAATTGTGAGTTCTTGTCCAAAGTCTCTGAGCTCAACAGTTACCAGACCAGGTACATCTGACATAATACCAGAGTCTACCACACTCATAAATTGAATCCCGGCCAGAAGATAGACTGTATCCTGCTACATGTAGACCGACGGGATTTTGAATACAGCTACGAGCCACGCTGGGAGATGACTCCTGAGCCCACCATACATAATCTCCCCACAAGCCTGTATCCAAATGCAATTATTCTGACTGGTGTGGTTATGGAAGAGTCAAGCACCCGTGCATCGGACCCTGTGTATGTTGTAAAGACCTGACTGCTGCAAGACAAGAACCAGGATCTCCAATTGCGTCAGTGGTGCTAGAGGCAAAGTTCAAAGTATGTCCGGATCTTCTCGTAGTCAGCACTCAGGAGGCAGGCTCAGACGCATATATCGAATCAATTCCCAGCAAATTGTCTCCGGGGATATATCGCATGCTTTGCCAAAACAATGACATTGTGGATATTGTCATGACGCCCCTTGAGAATCCTACGATGGCCTGGTGGGGTTGGCACCGGTCTGGTCTTCTGTAGATATTCTACTGCTTCAGTTGGTAAATCAGCTCCTGCATGTTGAAGGAATTCCAAGTTCAAAAGTCTCATGATCATCGCCTGTTGTCGACCATAGCTGGTGTGTATCTGTCGTACTGCGTCGATTGTATTTGTGCGTCGCAATCGATCTTCGTTTCCTCCTTGTGTGTGACCTCTTGATACTCAGGAGAATACATGGGAATATTGCCGAACTTGTACATGTGATCGCGAAAGGGACTTATAAAATGAAGCCTTTCAAGGTTGAAATTAGATTCAGAATGGATCAATGATTGCATACGTTGGTTGTTCTCTACTTCACAATCGTCGTCACGAATCCCGCACTATTGGGATGGGGCACTCCTGATGGCAGAGCTCCTTGCACAGCTCATCAGCCTTCACTTGGGTCCTGTCGGATATTACAAACTCCAAGAAGATGTCCTTAGTCTCCTGGATATGCGTGGCATATTCTTCCATATAATATATAGTCTCGCGTGTATAACTTCGGTATTGGGCAAGCATAGTGAAGTCAAGCAGTGATCTGACATGGGTGAGCGCACTTCTGAAGGGTTATACGTGCGTACGATCAGGCTGCCTCAACACCACAGTGAGAACTTCTAACAAACTATGCACGAGATTCCTTATTGCTTTTTCGAGCCAATGCCTAATCTTCCTGTAGGCCTTTTTGGCAACAAAGAATCTCTAGTAAGATGGCGAAGCTTTCCAGGCATTGTCGAAGGCCTCCCATCATGCATTCCCTTTGAGAAATCACTGAATCAAGTCCATCATACACTTGAAGCATCCTAAATAAATATTATGTAGCATATCTGGCCTGTGTAGATCAGGGATCGAAACTCTCACAAGTCCCTGCAAACCGCTTTGCACCCTTTTGATACCATGAGTTCCATGCATGTACTGAGCGTGAGCAGCATCGTGGGTCTCTGAATCGAGGGGCGGGTTGTTGTAGAATGTTCCTATCTTGCATAATCTCCAGCAGAATGGTGGCAGGCTGGGCATTTTAATTGTTCTAGAGGCACCTCACATTTTGGGCAGGTGTTGGATTTAAGCCTGTATAGCCTAATATTTCCCTCATAGTCCGCAATCCATCCTAACATAATCTGATAGCATTAGTACTGGGTCTTGCCGGCAGTACAATCCATAGGGGCGCTCTCCCGAGCCGCACCATTCTAGATCTCAAAAGTGAATTTGAATACACCACAAAGTATGTTGGCATTTATCAGTCTCCAGAGTTTGTTGGCCCTAGTGGAATTTCCTAGCCTGGACATCATGGGCAATAGCCCCAGAAGCAGAATCGCTATTGATGCAGGTCTGTTACCTATTGTCGACGGAAGATTTCCTCATGTTATATAAACAGGCAGCAAAGGGAAGCACTAGGTCGACCAGGATGAACAGCATGAAAAAGAGTGGAATGCTGCAGGGCAGTGGTCCAGCAAACGTCAACAAACCTGTATCTGAGGCCAATTGTTTTTCTGTTCTCAGCGCCCGATCCGGCCAGCGCTGCGATTCGCGCCTCACCTCCCAATCTCATGCCGTCTCCTGGTATGTAATCTTCTTACCCTCATGCTAACTCAAAGCACCACGCCTTGCGGCCAAGCCAACAAACCGGAAAGGAGACCAATACCAAGGAAGTCTCTGAGCTGGCTGCCTTTACAGTCAATAGCAACGTCAAGTGTGACCTAACAGCAATGGCCGAATCTGATGCGCTTAACCATCCAGCTGGTACTGTAGCACCCCCAAAAATCATCGTCCGTACTATGTCAACAATTGACACTACAATCATGGTTAAACAGGAAACACCCAATCTGGAGGCCAACCAAAGTCCACTCCCTACTGTGAGGCTTTGTCCACCTGATAGCTGTGCTCTATTCGCTTCCAATCTCCATGACCATCTCGCGGCTGGGGCCTCTGAGCAGATACTAGTGGAAGTATCTGCCCTGCATCTGGTGATGCTGGCCTCAGGAGCCGGGCAGCATGCCGACACCGCAGTGGAGACACAAGTCAGAACGCCAGAGAGGGACTATTACCCTAATAATCCCGGGTATCAATATGTTCATGTGGACCTACCGGACCAGAGGCGGTACAAGAATCCAACCCGTCCACCCTCTCTCTGGCCAACGAGGGTCACTGTGGATTCTCTACTCCTGATACCTTGCAGTTACAACTACCAGGTTTGCCATCTACGCTGTTGCCAGCAGGCTTTTCAGCTGTGCCAGCAGAAACACATGTTTGGAGCTCTCTCTGGTCTGTTTCTGTTGTCGCTTAACCTTTACCCACAAGCTTAGCCAGTCCTTGCTCCCAATAACCAATATGACAAGCAGGATGTATATGCTCATTTGAAGTAGGCTATCAATACTAGCTGACGGATGCAGATGCAGATTCTTGGACTTTCCTTTTTGTGGTGTTTATTTTCCCTTATGGCGTTTGGCGGATTCTTCCTGTCCTTCCCAGCCTCAGTATTCCATTTCAGATTAGCCCCTTGCGGCCAGGCCGGCTTGCCCTGATCTTTGGATCCTTGTAGGAAGCAGCATCCATACTTCCTTTGTATTTATCATTTCGAGTTTAGCATTTGCAGTTTTGTCAGCCGTCTGCATGCTCTTCTTACACCACATTTCTCTTCTGGATTAGCCAACTTGCGTATCGCCGGCCGTGTTTGTCTGTATCCAATCATGTCTGCAGACACTACTTCTTGAGAGCAAACACTGGTGTTTTTTCTTTACACTTTAGACATTTGTTCTTTGCATCTTGGATTTTTGTTTTCACTGTACTATTTTTTTGTTTGGGTCATGATTTTGTTGTTGTTATTGTTTGCGGCATGTTTTCCTTTCAGACTTGAGATGCTTGCCCTTGAAGCTTTAGCAACCATTTCTCCCCGTGTGTTTTTAGTTCAAAGTTGTCCCATTCCTTATCTTTTTAACTCTTATAACTAATTTGTTAAGCCTGTGAAGCACCATGTTCCGCCCTCTGAGTCCTAGTTTAACCTGATTTGTTACATCCTCCTTGGCCGACCTACTCAAACTAGATTAATCCCAGCGTTCTAAGAAATAACCTTCAAGTTCCTCTCAATCATGAATCTTAAATATATAATTTTCATATGGTGTTACAGTGTACGCCCAGGTGGAAGACTGCTATCTTGGGTGCAAATTCCAATAACTGATAGCAATTCAACTGTTCAGATATCTCCCTCAGATATCAACCATGAAAGCGAGTGACACTTAGTGAACTGTCCTGGCTCTTAAAGCCAGGGTTCCAACTATTATTCATCCACTAGGTTCAAACCCCATATCACCTACTAATATGCATTTTCTAACGCCGTCTATTTCCCAACACCAATTACTACAATTCTATTCTATCACGATACCCCTACACAACAGGTCACAACGACAATGGCCGCTTATGGCGGACAGAACATGTCGGTCGAGGCAGGGCAGGCAAATACAAATCCAGGTACTTAGCGGACATGTCAGGAAATTCAGATCCACAGACAGGTTAACGATCATCCCAACCCTACTTGCATCTCGTCCATCGGGGGTCCACAGAAGGTCAGCGTACCAGCCTAGTGCTAGCCCCACCAAGTCCTCAGGTACCAGAACCTATTCTTGTAGACACCAGGTGGGCGTAAGCGGATGACAGCATTAACCCACAAGCTGGGGAGTATGATGATTATATTGGCCAGAGTGAGGAGACTGAGGTGGATGAGGGGGAGGAGGGGGAGGAGGAGAAGGAGAAGGCAGAGGAGAAGGCAGATGAAGAGGAACAGGGAGAGTTACATCAGGCAGAGGAGAATGATAATATGTCATCAGGTTGGGGGGGACCCCGATCAATTCAATATAGGTTTCGTGAAGCACAACCTTCCATACTTACGGTCACTCCCGTTTATACGCAGAGTTCCGGCTCGGGAATTGATTACCCCAAACACAAGCATCCGTCCCAGTACATATACCAACCCTACAGATATGTAGCTAGAGTGGACTAGACTTAAGCCCATATGGTATACCCAGAAGTAACCAGATTGAGGATAAACCAGTATACTTAGTATACTACCAGTAGGCATGAGTTGGTACATGTGTCTACAAAGTGACTTGGAGATATAGGGTTAGACCGGGTAACCTTCGGAGGGTATGTTCGCATAAAGTTAGGACACATAGTAAACATTACACCCGTCTCTGGGGCAACATTATATGTGGTCACGCAGACCCCCAAAGGCAATAAAGGTATAAAGGGGTAAAGTTGCCCTACTTTGGAAACATGATTACGCTATCATGGGGACCGAGTTACCCTACTGAGGTACCCCAGTTACCCTACCTTCACCGACAAAGTCATCTACGGACTTAGGGGAAAGTTATCCCACTATAGTGAAGTTCTCAGATGTTCATAGGGCCGCTTCATATGGCACGAAGCGGGCTATGGACAGAGCAGGAGTGGTCCGAACCTCCTGTAACCTTCTGAGGATATTTCTAACACCCCCCTGCAGCCCCAGCCATGGCACAGCGCGACAGCACTGTACGGCTGTGTAGTTGTGTGCTTCCGAGTAAAGTGAGATCCATAAGAACACTCCCACCACACCCTCTGAGTTGTGGCCGGCCAACCGACCACAAGATGTTCGCAGGATATATCAGGGATGTGAGGGTGACCACCTCCTGGGGCGCCACCTCGATAGTACCTGGGAACCACCTACGGGCATACTTTGACCTCCAGGTAGTACTATGGTTAACAGTAAAGTGCTTGGTGCTAACCAGGGAAGCTGCAAGGCTTCCAGGACAACCATCCCAAGGGCAGTCCCAGGCTACCCCGTCAACTCTAGCATTACCATGGGTTATTAGTCGACTCTAGAGGTGTGAGTCATGTCATGATTTACGAAGGTCCCACATAGTTGGCTGTGGGTTGCGCCCATGCAGTCAAGCAGCAGGAGATTTCTTATTGTGGGAGCATGCATTCAGGTTCAGAAGCTTAGTATAGCTAAGTAGATTTGCCGATGGGCTGCCTAGCTTGTATAGACGAAACCACCACTGGGCCAGTGAGTCCCAATGGATATTATCTCTACAGTGGGCATGTGAGTCGGCCACTCACATCCTACCGAGAGGAAGTGGTTTTGGCAAATGGAGATGTAGTTGGAGAGACGTCACCGGGAGCACTTCCTATTTGTGGAGATACTTAATATCTGAGCGGTCCGACTCCTTCTGAGTGTTCTTTCACTTTAGGCAGGTGAGTTAGACAGCCCTGAGCTGAGCAGGGTGCTCGCGAAAGGTCAGAATGGTTGACAGGTGTCCTCTAGCTTTACATTATTCTACTTAACTAAAGCGAGAGACACCCTATTCTGATAACCAACGATCCTCGAGAGAACTTATTGTGTGAAGCTTCCAGGCTTAACGATACTAAGTTCCACCGCTTGATTCTACTTTGAATTATCTTTATCTTTATTTTGATCCTTGCTTCTACTTTGAGTCTTGGGTACGTAACAATCTTAGGATCCGTCTTCCTACAGAGTGCTCCCATTACAGTACGTGTTAGCCAAAACTCTTTCCCACCTGCCACCCCCTCTCGCCCACCCTCTGCCTTCTGTCCACTAGAGACACCAGCCATAACTCTGAGCCACACAGATCCAACAACACCAGAATTGGATAGCGTCGGTGACCAACACATTATCAGCAGAAAAAATATGGCCACAGGACTTGTGCGTAACAGTGTGCTCAAAGCCCTTGACCTTATGTCGGGGTGGTTAGTATTCCTAAATCTCTTTCCTGATGCAATTACCCTAAATGAACAACTCCGCTGTTATTGGAAGAATTCCCAGAGAGAGCTTGGCTTTCCAAACTTTCCTGCTGCTACCCTGGTTTCCAATGACGAGGTAAGTTACCCTTAATCAGTATCTGATCTCTGATCTGCTGGACTAAACAGACCGCCTTGCTCCTGTGCTTTTGGCCCGTTTGGGCACAGCATAGTGGATGCACATCACAGTATTTGCATACTGCAAAGGGTATATAACTGCACTCTATACGCTAGGTATAGAGGATGCTGCGGGGTGTGCACAAAGGGTGGTATACCTACTAGAGGGAGCCAGATTTCTTTGCCTAATGGACAAATATAAGGTATACTTGTTCTCATAGTCCCCTGGTGAGATACGTGATGGGATAACTTTGGTGTTCTTTCTTTTGTTACTCGGTCGCTATGAGGGATTTCCTTTTTTGTAAGCTTTACGACAAATTGGATTGTTTACTTGGTTACAAGGATATGCGACTCATACTAGCATATGAGTCAGGCGGCAAAGGCTCTGCTAAGATTTCTGTGTATATAAAGGAGGCTGCTCCCCCTATTTTCTTGCAAGCCCAGCGTGGCATTTTATGTTTATAGTTCTTTTCTTTCCTCTGTTTTGCTTTTGCCTTGTTTCTTTGGAAGAGGAGACGTCATAGCACTTGACCTCTTCACTCCTGATGGTTTTTTCGACTCCTCCACAACTGCTTTTACGATAATCAACTCTTATAGCACTAAGGGCCGCGCCAACAACACTCGCTCCATTCCACCGGACCTCATCTTCCCCT
>Ga0307510_10010442_pt1 | contig 11029 bp, 7 predicted proteins | sample 12_EM_MG_FD_207224 | JGI IMG/M metagenome (GOLD analysis project Ga0307510, IMG submission 207224) | Populus trichocarpa ectomycorrhiza microbial communities from riparian zone in the Pacific Northwest, United States - 12_EM | ecosystem: Host-associated > Plants > Roots > Unclassified | place... | reverse complement strand
ATTTCCCTACGCCCCATTATAAAGAAGGAGACTTGCTCACTATAGGAAACTACTGTCGTTGCCTGTTGCATAACTACCTAACAATAGGATTGTTACACTAGCACACTCCTGTTCTAAAAGAAAAAACTCATATACCTATTTGATCAACTACATCCTGCATCACAATCTGCAATACGGTTACTCTGAGAATAGTTTGATTTTTTCAACCGATTTCACATTTCTTCCCACTTTCTTCTCAGATTTAGTGAAGCTACTTCCTGCATCAATTCCACTAAGTTACTTATTATTCCAGTGTACCCCACTCATGCGTAACCCAGCTATACCTAAACCAACCATTTCCCTATGTTTTACCTGGTTGTCCACATCGTGGTGGACACCCAAACTCACACAACTCAGGAAGGATTTCACGGTCAAAACCAGAAAGGCCAAGGAAGACCCCGGAGGAGTGGACAATGCCAGACAATCCAAGAGGAAATACCAGAACGAGGTCACAAAGGCCAAGTCAGCTCACTGGAGGACCTTTGTGGACAACGCGAAGAAAAACGACGTGTGGACAGCACATCAATTTACGAACAAAAGATTAAGATCAACAGTACCCGGCGGACATAACTACCGGAGTGCAGCCTCCCTAAACCCCGCAATAATGCAACACTTCTTCCCACGAAACCCGAACCTGGTGGCCATGGAACTGTCTAGGTACATTGAGTTGGAAGAGAAAGACAGAGTTGACGCTTCTGAAGTGGCACAGGCCCTCCGAAAGTGCAGTAACACGTCTGCACCAGGACCAGACCAAGTACCATTTGGCCTTTGGAAGGGGATACATAGCGTGAATCGTCACATCATACCCGCCCTTATCAATCACATGCTCACATTGTCCATACATCCACCGGCCCTCAAAGACTCGCTAGGAATACTCCTCCCCAAGCCATCAAAAGGGAACTATGACGCCTTTGCGAGCTATGGAGTTATCGCACTAATGCAAACATTTTCGAAAATAGCAGAACCCATAATCAACCAACGCCTCATCAAATTTGCCAAGGCAAGCGGACTCTACACAATCAGACAAACCGGCAGCCTCCCCCAGAGAGCCACATTTGACGCTAGAATTTCCCTTAAACACTCCGTCCAAGAAGCACTGGCAGCAGGCCTCAAGGCCAGCACCATGTTCCTTGACATCAAAGGCGGATTCGATAATGTTGACCACAGTACATTACTTCTGAGGCTTCGGTCGAAGGACACCCCCGAGTATATGACCAGATGGATCTCAAACTTCATTGCATACAGACAATGCACTATAATCTTCCCTGGCTCACCAAGGAATATGAAAGGCATCAACACGGGAATCCCTCAGGGCTCCCCACTTTCTCCAATCTTATTCGTAATCTACGTTGAGCCCTTTCATTCGTGCTTGGACCCAACCAGGGAACTTATTATTTCATACGTTGACGACATCCAGATTACGGTCAGCTCACGCTCATGGAAGAAGAACACCCGACTGCTGGAGGAAGCATATGGAAGAATCAAGGCGGCAGCTTCAGCAATAGGACTGAGCTTTTCTACACATAAAACAGACCTGATGCATTGGAGGACACCTAAGGAGCGAGCGGATAAATGCGAGCACCCTATTGTCATTGACGAACAATGCTTCGAACCGGCCCCGAAAGCAGTCAAGTGGCTCAGATTTCATTTCGCACCAAATCACAGTACGTGGACACACTTCGCGAAGAGACTCGCCCTGGCACAAGCTGCCTTCGAAAGGATAAAACGGCCCTCCTCACCAGGTGGAAGACTTACACCATACAGTGGGTGAAGAATGGCCAAGGGAATCATAGTCCCCACGCTGTTCTATGGAGCTGAATTCCTCGAACCCAACATTACAAGGCACAATAAAATAGAGACTTTCATGAACCGGGTACGGAGATGGATCACGAATTGTTTCTATTCGACCAACACGATAGTCCTATCGGCACAGGCTTGCCTAATGCCGACTGACCTATACCTCGAACAAATCAGAGACATGGCCACAATTAGATGGGCTACAGCGCTCCCCGACAACAATATTGCCACGGCCCTTTTCCCCCCTGGCTTTCTACTAGGCAATAGCCTCCGTTTCCCTTCCAACAGGAGGGCTGCCTTCTCAAAGGCGGGAGGCATGAAACCTAAGACATGGGACTCCACATCTCTTACTTCGGTCCAGAGGGTGTTACCAATTGATGACATCGCCAGAAGAGCTAGACTGATCTTCAAGAAATGGCCAGTCCCAAGAAAACCCAACATATGGTCACCCCCTAGTGGCGAAGAGTGCACGTACTACGATGACACGATCATAACTGTTAGGGAAGCCATCTACGAAAAATGGAAATTGCGCAACTACCCTGATTACTATGGCTACAGGCCACGGTTCAGAACAGGCTGGCGATTCATGACAACGCGAAAGTTTCCCGCTGCGCGCATCCATCAGATGAGGGCCGGTAAGAGCTACCTTAAAGCACACAAGGATTGGAGGGACCCTAAGGGATCTCCTCTGTGCCCGAGGTATGAGGAAGAAGAAGAAAGTTTTAAACATGTTATAACCATATGCCCCGCCCTAGCGGAAGCTAGGATAAGGCACTCGGAGCTTTCATTTGATATTTCCCCAGATTCATTAGTATGGAAAGAGAACAAGAAAGGATGGGATATGATGAAGCTTTTGATTTCGTTTATTTCCTTGAATAAGTTAAATTTTCCTGATGATAAAAATGTTTTTGCATTTACACAGGCAACACAGGTGCAGTCTTGAAGTTTGTTTCAGGATGAAATTGGAAGAATCTCATAGGTTGGGAAATACTCACGTTGATTTTATACTTAGGTATTAGTGAATAGTTTTGTTTTATTTCTTTTGTTTTTGTTTTGATTTGGGTTTTTATTTGCAATGGGATATTTCCCGAATGCAGCGGTTGGACCCTAGGGAGTGCTAGTCATGTACCTAAAATCATACTATGGAATTAACAAAAAAAAAAAAACCCCTTATGTTTTACCTGAACTGATGTTTCCAACACCATATAGTGATTAAAGTGAGGAGGAGAGATAAACCCCTCGCTACAAGATTTATACTTGGTAGTAATAACAGTACTAAAAATAGTCCACACTAGCAAGCTGCCACCTGCATATAATCTTTCCATGCTTCATGTTAGAATCCAGCTATGTTTTGGCAAATAGCCTATTATTCCAGCATTTGAGCCTGTATGGCCACCCTGTGTAGGAGAAGTGGTAAGTATGTAGTCCAGTGCAGTCATGTTCGCTATGCCAGAAGGTGAACTTGAAATAATTATTTTGCAGACCAAAGTACTCCACAGGATATTAGTGCTAGCAAATTGTATGACAAGACTTACTGTCATACTTGACAATTAGATATATTCCAAAAGTTTTGACAAAGCAGCAAAAGAACTGAGGGCAAAAGGCAGTCAATATGGAATTCTGCAAACTAGCTAGTAGATTGATAGATTTATAGCCTATTTGTCATAACAAACAGTGTTTTCATAATACTAGTAATTTTTCCTCACCTAGTTTGGGTTATTAACCTTTTTATTCTTAAACTTCCCGATGCCAGTGATTTCTCCCTTCCCCTGTTCTTCTTTAAACTTTCTCTTTATGACTACTACAATCTGTATTCTCGCCACTAACTACACAGTAGACCTCTTTGGATATTACAAGTTGCATGCTAGGGAGTTGACCTTTTATCATAAAACCCGCGCCGTTATAATTAACAGTGACTCTTTTGCCCCATTGGAACCCACTTCTCACTTTCAATTCTCCCATGTGCCAGTCTTTTTGTCACCAGGTAAACCAAGTCAACCTAACTTGCACCTTCTCTTATAGTAACTTTTACATTATCACACATTTTGACCTTGAGCAAAACATACTCCTCACACCCAGTGTACTCAATTGGATGTCTTTTGCAATAATGCTGCCATTTCACCAGCCGCGTCTCTATTCTCTCATCATTTCTAAGGGGTTTTTCTTGGGTTCCTCCCTCCACTTCTGGCTCTAACAAACATTAGTTTAGCCTCTTGGACCATTTTTTCACATTCATCCATTCCCATTCCTTCTTCTTCCAGACACTGTATTACAAATCATGAATAAGTGAGGCAGATTTTACATGACTAATAGTTATTAGTCATATGTATGTTATTATGTCCCCGAATGAAGTTGATTGACTTATAGTATTCCAGATGTCGGTGAAATAGCGAGCCATCATTGTGTTATGATTGGTTGATTGTTTTGATAACGCACAATTGTTAGTCAAGTGCAGTAAGGACTTTGGTACATGACTCACATTATGGGTAACGTGTTTCACCCATGTAACTCATTTGAGTACATGACTGGTTTTATGGGTATTGATAGATTGACCATATGTTGTGCAGTAACTCATATGAGTCATATGATGGATCTCAAATACTGTCTCACTTATGAGTTTTAGAATTCATATAACATGAGGTGATGAGTCACCAGGATTAGGGTCTTGAAGATGCCTATATAAATCAGGCCTTCTGGCCTGAGAGATTACATCTTCACTCCACTATCTAAACACATTTCTATCCTAGGAAGATGCAAGACAATTCTCCATATCTTTATATTATTGAATTCTACGAAAACCTTACCGACAAACTCTCGACACCTGTGACTGTTGTGACAGTCCGAAATGGTGTATTGATAATATAGAACTACTGTGATAGTTCTATATTACGATAAGACATTTGGGCACTAGCTGATAAGATAGTGGAACTAAAAGGTAGCAAGCCAGTTCTGTACAATCAGAAGAGATTGTAAGATCTTAAGTGGTTGGTAATCAAGATTGTTACCTGTTGCAATATAATATAAGGAGAATAGGATTATTACAGTTAACTACTCGCATTCTGACCTCTCATTTCCCCATTATGTATACTCCGTCTTTACATCTCTTCCTGCTTCTCTATCCTGATAGATTCCCTAAAGAGCCTATACAAAGTTCTTCTTTCTGAAATGCCAGAATGTGGAGCATATGAAAGGAAGTTTTTGAGAGAGGGAATTGATTAACTGTCGCTGCAGTATTACCAGGAGCTGCAGAGTCCTCTACCACTAAGTAAACTGGAACGAAGATACCAGGTGGAGTAGTGGGTGGCTAGACTCAATAATATTGAAGACCCATTGCACAATTTACCCCAGATGATAATGGAGTAACAACCTCTTTCCAGTTAATGTCCCATTCGACTATGCTGACGATCTACGGAAAGGGTTGATGAGTGTAATTTCATGAGTAGCGCTAAAGTGTTGTATACCACTCTAGCCTCTAAACACCAGATCCCTTTAGGGGCTGTGGTGGTGTGTAATTAAGAGGGTTATTCAAGGCTATTTCGTGAGCTTGAGTACGTCTAACTGATCAACGGTAATTTAATTATGGACTAATAGGATAATAGCGTAATATTGAATGGTTGAAAGTATCACTGGGGCATTGGAATTGCCTGTCCGAGTAATTTGTCAACCACTAGTAGTCAATAGAGTCATGTGAGTGCTCCTCTGTTAAACATTGAATGGATTGAGTTTTCTAGTGAAACTAGATTTCTACATTCATTAAGGTCCTGCAATCCATTTCTGAATATTGTGTCGGTAGTTTCAATAATGGGAAACAGATTCAACATCTACCAGAAATTCATTTTTAGGCATTCTGGTACATACACCAGTGTAAGAGGCATGATATGTGCTATTTCGATGGCAAATCCATTCTGAAAAGCATGTTCTACAATTTATACTTTATTTGATATCCTGCTTTTAGCATATTTTAATCATTTTCTAAGCTGACAGAGATTGTCAAACAGAGATAGCTAGGTCTACCTGGTTCGTTCTACCATGTAGTAAGTGAAATTAAACAAGACAGCCAATTTGGTGAGCATGAAATGCAGTAAGTTAGCAAGCTTAACATGATATAAGTTGAAGGACTTTAGTTGTAAATAGCTGAAAGACTAGAAATATATTGTTTTACCCCCTAGCTACATACTGTATTATTTGCTTGTCAGTCTCTTTGCAATATTTGACAAGATTGGGGCATCAGGTATGTAAGCCCTTATCTGAAAACCCTTCTTGCATATTCTCATGTGCTTTCACAAGCAAGGTTGAGTAGGGCAGTCAAAGCTTAGGCAAGATCGATTACAATACAGAACATCCAGGACAAAATAAGGCGTGAGAGTACATAAAATAGAAAGTCGAAAGTTAGTATGTGGAAAATGAAATGATCAGGTGTTAGAGTATAATGTATTTCACCTAGTAATGAATCACCTTCCCGTAATGTGTCCCATATTCGATTTTTCTTATACAAACAAGTGAACTTCTGTCATTACATTTTTATTTCAACTTTTAAAATTTATCAAGACTATAGAATGAGCACAAGCAATAATTACTATAAAAGATGAACTGTTTTAGAAAAGAAATGCCTTTGGAATCCAGCAGAGTGATATTGGATAAAATCTTTTTAAGTATCTGTTAAAGCTTGCATTGCCACTTTCCCCTTCATAGAATAATTGATTCAATGCCTTGGGGATCTGTGGGGACTGCTACTACTGAAGCTGGAAGTTGGAGAAGTTGATTTGGGTAACTATTTATTGTGAGCAAAGGTTTGCAAAATACTAAACATAGTATAAATACCATATCTTCTTTTTCTTTGGCACCATATTCACCTTTTGAAATTTCTGAAACCTTAGAAGGACATGATTTCTACCCTCTAGTTTGCATTCTTTTCTTTAGTCTCTGCTCAATGTTACCGTTCACTTTCTGAATCCTTTCTGCATTATCGATGGGCTACTTCTTAAGAGTATCTCATTCATACATATTCAATACGTCAATACCCATTGTACAATACCCTTATGACTATAATATTCACTGCTAGAAACTATCACCTTTTTCTCCAGATGGGTAAACAACTGCTAGCTTTTATCAGTAATCTTTCTAGAAGTTGTACAGCCATTGAGTAGTGTCTGAAGGGTTGAATTGTAATTATTAAAGCTTTTAACTAAATATTAGATGAGAACATCAGAATTTTAATTCTTAATTGTAATTGCTGCCTGAAGGTTATCCTTTAGGTCAGGCTTCCAGTTTGGCATAGGGTTTGAAGTGCTTTTGTGAAATTTGGTATTGCAAAAGGGTGAGATATATGTTAAAATTAGCTAAGTCTGAAGGTTAAAAGACGACTAATCTTTGAGCCTTTTGCTCATCCTTAAATCTTGCTTTAATTCTTTATTCTTTACAAGTCTCATAGTACATCACCTATACAATAATCTTGAGAAATCTTTGACTTTTTTCCGTTAGTCGTTCTGTTGCTTTACAATACCTTTATACAGAATTATGATATCTCACTTGTAGGATTTACAGATGCGGCAATGAAATAGGGGTTTCAAAAATTGACAGGATTATACAGGGGTATCAAGAGAATTTGAAATTGACTTTAAATAAGATCGGACAATTTTCCTCTCTAAAAATTACTAATATATCGAATTAAATCGTTGAGCAAGAGTGACTCATCTCTGGGCGAAATATGTTAGGTAATGGACAAGAGATCAAGGTAGATCTCAGGTTTTAAGTATATGAGGCAAGAGAGCAATTTGTTGGGATCACTTATCTCCCTCTACTCTATAAATATATTAACTTACCTCCAAACACTTATGATAATAGTTGTTAAGAAAAACCTTATGAAAAAGTCAAAAGTTAAGGATGGACAAGTGCTGGCTATTTTCTTTGACTCCAGCTAAGCCTATACAAGCCTATTGTATCTGCTCAATATCTATACCTGGAAATCCTATAGGCTAGTTAGTACCTTCATTGCTAAGACTTCTATTTGCAATAGGTTGTTGTGTGTGTGGACTTATCATATGTGTGATCTGCTGCAAGTTGTGTTCTGGTTGATAGAAGGGAGAAGACTATTTAGGGAGAAATACAGATATTAAGATCACTCCTGTACAACTGATAATAAACATAATCACAAATATGAATAACCCTAAGCTAACCAAAAGATATGACCGAACTGGGTAGCTGCATCTTCACATATGAAACAGGTAACAGTGCCAAGACATTTCCTGGCAATTCCACATCTCTCTTAACCATCTACTGTTCTACCTTTACCGCCGAAAGGCTCTAATTCAACTGCTGAAGTCCACTATCTAAGCCATGATCATCTGTCCAGAGATTCTGCTACCATTACTATAGTATTAAGACTCTTAAAAGAGACTTAGTCTCATCCCATCATTTTAGCCCTCTGCCCAGGATTGTCAAACATTGAACACACCTCTAGTGTACCTCTCTTATAAAAGAAAAAACTTATCCACTTATTTGATCTACTACATCCTGCATTATTAACTGCAATACGATTACACAGAAAATGATTTTACTTTTTTCAACCGATATAGTCTTTCTTCACACTTGTTTCTCACATTTAGTGAACCCACTCCCTGTATCAATCCCACTAAGTCAGTTATTATTCTAGTATACCTCTCCCATGTGTAACTCAGCTACATACAAGCCAACCATTTCCCCATGTTTTACCTGAATACATGTTTCCAACCCCATATAATGATTAATGTAAGCAGGAAAGATAAACATCTCGCTAGAATATTTACACTTTATAGTAACAAGAGTACCAAAAAGAGTCAAAACCAGCAAGCTCCCACCTGCTCATAATCCTTCCATGCCCCATGATAGAATCCCACCACATTTTAGCTAATAGCTAATTATTCCAGTGTTTCAACCTGTATATACACCCAGTAACTGAGGAAGGGTGTGAATGCAGTCTAGTACAGTTGTGTTTGCTATGCAAGAAGATGAACTGGAAATAATTATTTCACAGATTAAAGTACTCCACAGGATATTAGTGCTAGCAAATTGTATAACAACACCTAGTGTCATAGCTTACAATTAGATATATTTCAAAAGTTGGACAAGGAAGCAAAAGAACTGAGATGAAATAGCGGCTTATATAGAGTTCTGCCAACTAGCAGGAGATTGATAGATTTATAGCTTATTTGTCGTAACAAATAGTGTCTTTATAATACTAGTGATTGTTCCTGAGGTAGTTTGGGTTATTAACCTTTTCATTCTTAAACTTGACTATGAATTTTGCCTTCCACTGTTCTCCTCCAACTCTCTCTTTGCAACTACTGCAAACTGTTTGCTTACCACTAACTACATAGTAGACGACTTTAGATATTCCAAGCTGCATGCACGACAGTGGACCTTTAATAACAAACTCCACTTAGTTATAATTAATGGTGACTCTTTTGCCTCATAGGAAACAACTTTCCCCTTTCAATTCTCACATGTGCTAGTCCTTTGTCACTTGGTAAACTAAGTTAACGTAATTTGCATCGTGTCTTACAGTAATACTTGCATTATCTTACATTTTGACCTTGAGCAAAACCTACTCCTGACATAGTCTGTACTCAATTGGCTATTTTTGGCAATAATGCTGCTATCACTTCAGCTGCTTGTCTATCCTATTATCATTTCTAAGGGGTTTTTCTTGAATTTCCTCCTTGCAGTCCTGGCACGAATTTATATTAGTCAGACCTCTTGCACTTTTTTTTTCACTTTCATTCAATCCTATTGCTTCTTCTTCCAGACACTGTACCACAAATCATGAGTAAATAAGGCAGATTTTACATGAACAATAGTTATTAGTTAGTTATATGTATGTTATTTTTTCACCCAATGAAGTCAATTGACTCATAGTATCTCACAAGATTATGTAATTGTGAGCTCTGATTAGGTTATAATTGGTTAAGTATTTTGATAACTCACAATTGTGAGTCAAGTGATGTAATGACCTTGGTGCATGACTCACATTATGATTGATGGGTTTCATGCATATGACTCATTGGAGCAAATGACTGGTTTGATAGGTATTGATAGGTTAACCGTATATTGTACAGGGACTTATATGAGTCATCAGATGGAAGACAAAGTATGACTCACTTATGGGTCATAGAGGTTATGTAACATGAGGTAATGAGTCACCAGGGTTAGGGACGTGAAGATGCCTATATAAGGCAGGCCTTTAGGCCTGAAATATAGGCCACGAACCATCTCTCCTCCACCTCCGGCGATTGAAATCTCAACACCACGGGAAATCATCGTCACTTTCCCCCACCCACCTCTCTACCGCCGTCATGGCTACTGCCTAGGGGTTGACGTTAAGCCATCTTCCCTCCTCTCGTGGGGCACGCATGCCTCCCCTCCCTGGGGTTCTCGTTCCTGTTCATCGTTGACACCCGCTCATGAAGTTCGGTTCTCCCCCTGACCCCGCACTTGCTTTGCACCTCGCTTAGCATTTTGCACGGTCGGAAAGCTTCTCGCTTCATTCACGGTCGGCGATATGGAGTCCGGACTCTCGGTCGAAGTAAGACTTCGGTTCTGCTGGGCTTGTACCCCTGGTGGGGAAAGCTTCGGTTAGTAACATCAAGGTCTCGCTCGGTTCGCTGTCGTCCCAAAAGCCCTTGCTATGGCCCGTTAGTCGGTTGTGGCTACCCTGCTCGCGATCCTTCCTCCACCCCCCTCCCGGTTCCGTCCGCTGGCACCGTACTGCAGCATAAGCTGGCACCTTACTGCTAATCCTCCTCCCCGGCTGGCACCCTACTGCTCCCCGCTGGCTGGCACCCTACTGCTACTCACCGGCTGGCACCCTACTGCTCATCATCGTTGGCTGGCATCCCCTCTGCCCGGTGGCTCCGCTCGCCCACCTGCCTCTCTCCCTCCTGCGATTGGCTCTACGGTCGCAAACCTCGCTTAGGTTACGGTTGATCATGGTATTGCACTGCCTCCTTGGTCTCTCCTAAACGCCGACGCGTCGCCACCCTCCGGTCAGTCCCGACCGTGAACCGGCCTGCCCCTTACGGCGACTAGCCGCGGGGCCTTTTGGTTAGGCATATTGGCAATAGTAGTTATATCTAGGCGTTTCTTTGATTCTTTTCTTAGTGTTACCTGGGGGCCTGCTGAAGGGTTTGGGTCTCTCTCCTGTACGTTTCTATGAGTT
>Ga0307510_10010441_pt1 | contig 11029 bp, 5 predicted proteins | sample 12_EM_MG_FD_207224 | JGI IMG/M metagenome (GOLD analysis project Ga0307510, IMG submission 207224) | Populus trichocarpa ectomycorrhiza microbial communities from riparian zone in the Pacific Northwest, United States - 12_EM | ecosystem: Host-associated > Plants > Roots > Unclassified | place... | reverse complement strand
AAACATTGTATTTAAACAACATAAATCAATCCAGCAGGTTTCATAGGCTCAACTTTCAAGGTTTGCAAGAATATACCTTCCAAACTTGAAATCTTCAAATAAAAAATGGATTTCTATTGATGCGTTTCTTTTTTCTTCTCTCCAAACCCAATAAAAACAAATTGAATCCTTGAAATCATGAATTTGATAGGATTACTTAAATTTCACCAAAATTTTTTTCCTCTTTGTTTTTTTTTCTCACTCATCTGATTATCTTTTTTTTATAGGCAAATTCAAAGCTTCTAGATGAGTTTGTTAGTTTTCTAAAATACTTTAGATAATAATACAATAACTCTACAATATGAAGCATTGTTTCGACCAATCACCGGTGATTCAATAGTTTACCTGGATCGTTTGTCTGGATTGGATTTAAAAAGAATTTTTTTCAAGGAATAAGAATGAAAGAGGGGAAATGAACCCTCTTTCATTAGCAAGATTGGTTGTAACAGACGAGTGGTCCAATTAAATTTACTCGAAAAGACTTCATTAGCAAGATTGGAAAGACCATCACCTCCAATCCTTCTTTCTTGGGACGCACATGTCCTTTCTGTAAGGTCGTTTGTTATGCTTGCTTGTCTTGAAGGTACTTTGCTGTACTTGAAGGCCTATTTTCACATTTTCCAGAATTCTAATGACGCCCCTCCCTTTATTTGTTTTTTCTCCGAAGTGTGGACGGGTAAAAAATTTGGGTTCCAGCTAGCGACGAAGAAAAGGTAACGAGTGTTGCACTTAACTATCCTTATCCTCTGCATCTCTGCAACAAAGTGTTCAAAAAGAATCGATAACCTTACTCAGTCAAGCGGCATTGGATAATATTAATAAAATCCCAGGTTCTTCGAGCCCATGACCATGAGATATATATATATAATATATAGAAGTGTATATTATAAGTTATAACCATTTCAAGTCAAGCATCGACTAACAACTTTCACAGGCCAGTCTTTACAATTGGACAATCGAACACAAACAAAAAGGAGAGAAAAGAAGTAGAATCTGTTATTATACATTCCTCTATTGGACTCCATTAATTGCACTTGAGAAAGTGATAATCATATTATTCCAAAGGGTATCCATCGATCCCATTAATTAATTAGTTGGATATTAATTGGTAGAATGTGGGCTCTCGGAAGAGCTGTGTCTCGAGAAAGTTCATTGTCTGAGAACCTAAAAAGAGAAGACAAGAAACAAGGACTCGACTTTAGTAAACACAGCCAATGAACTTAATTAAAGAGATCAAAAGAGAAAAGAAGCTATGTGGTCTCTCTTCTTTTCAATGGTCTCTTCTTAAAGGGGAGGAGCGCATGCTAATGGTGTTGGAGCCGTGACAAACACTTGTTCCTACCAGCATTATTTTTGTCTCTGTCAAAATATATAGTGCAAAATTATTTAAAGGATTCGCTAGCTGTGGACAAAATGTTGGGTCAAGTGTTCTGTTTGATTCACAGGTCTGAGAGGCAGAGAAGATATGGTATTAATATGGGAAATTAGAAAGTGGGCTCTTGCTAAATTTAATTGGTCAATAATCACTTATAATGTAGACCTGAACAACTTGAGATAAATTAAGATTTTGATGGTGTTAATCATATATATATATATATATATCCTCCATGGTTTAGTGCAAGGGTCTAACCTTCTAAAAAGATAATAATAATAAAAAAAATGCACCATAAAATCAAGCTGGCTAGATTTTCAGAAGTGTATGAGGAGTGGACCATGCATCTACTCCATTAAAAAAAAAAATTGTGTTACCCTAAGAAAATGAGAAGGAATTTATGGTACAACTGGCTTGTTGTAAAGCAATTTTCATTCACATGACAGCCAGGCAAGTGTTCGTGATGTGTCAATTTACTCCAAAGAAATACACAAATTATTAAACAAATAGAAAGAAGACAAAGGGGAACAGAAAGATCAAATAAATGGCTGGGGAGAAAAATAAATAAAAATAAAGAAAGAGTACCAAAGTGTTGACTAGGAGAATTTGCACGCATGTTCAAACTTAGCCGTTTGATTGTGGGGTCAATGACGTGCCTCTCATGTATGTTGAAACTGCATTTTCTTTCCCTTTTTTTTGGTCAAGACACAAAATTATCACCGCTTATAATTTATGTTGGCTAGAATTATTGGAATAAATTATAAATTAATCTTTATCTTTATAATTTAACAAAAATAATTAATTAACTAATTAACTTTAAAATGTATATTTAGAGTTGAATCGATCCTAAAAGTACATCCTGGTATATATATAAAAAAAGCAATTAAAGAATTGGTTGAAAAGCGACCGTGTTTAATGGCTATATGCTATTCGAGAGTTCGAGTTCGTTGCAAATCGGCTTAAAAAATATGAGAAACTAAAAGAGAAAAAAAAAAGAGCCTATAAGGATTTATCTATTGGGTTGGATTAAATTTGATCAAATGAACTACTTTTTATACTAAATGAAATACTACTTTATATTGAGTTGTGAAATTTATAACTGTTATTAAAAGGTTTTTTCTTAACATCTTTGACACATTTTGGAACACAATCCATTGGCAAGTAGCTATTTTCATAAACTAAATCACAAGAAAGAGCCTACCAATACAAAGTCTACTAGAGATCATACACTTATGTGTGGGTTAGAAATGCAAGCGGGTAAGATTCAAACTACTCTTTATATTAATGAAGTAATACTACATATTGGGTTGTAAAGTTTATAGCTATTATTAAAAGGTTTTTTTTTTTTTAATATTTTAGATATATTTCGGAACACAATAGATTGGGAAGTAGCTATTTTCATAAACTAAGAGCGTGTTTGACAGTGTGGTTGAGGGTGCTTTTCAAATAACTTTTTGTGCCAAAATGCATGCCAATGATGTTTTTTCATTTTTTAAAAATTATTTTTGACATCAGCAAATTAAAACGATCCAAAACGTACAAATCATATTAAATTTTAGTAAAAAAAAAAAATTTAAATTTTTTGGGAATGCAGCCGCAGCCGCGGCCGCGTTCCCAAACGTTCCTAAATCACGAGGAAGAGCCTACCAACACAAAGTCTACTAGAGATCATATACTTGTGTGTGGATTAGAAATGCAAGAGGGTAAGATTCAAACTAAGGATGTCCTCATGCCCCGATTCACTCCTTTACTGCTTGACTGCTATTAAAGATTAATTTCAATAAAAATTTGCCATGAAACTTCTTAATTCACAACCCAAAAAAATAAAAATCAATCTAAGAAACCTCAATGTTAATGCCCTTCCGAAAAAATAAATTTTTAGAAGGGGAGTGACTCAAATATATAAAAAATAATGAACATAACTTTTCAAACACTTAATTACCATGGTTTGGAGAATTAATGATCTGCCAACCATTTAATTTCTTAATTGTTATTAAATTAAACCAACCCAGTTTGTAAGAATTCGGACAACATAGATAGCTTGTATCACATCTGTAATAAAATCTAGTCAATATGAACCAAATGTATGGGATCATTTCTCACCAAGAATAGGCTTAAAGTCATGACCTTAATTTTCTCTACCATGTTGATCTTGTGCTCGTTATTGGATGCAGAAACAGAAGCAAGAAATTCTCAAATAAATTATCAACGAAGTTGAAGGATCCCACATATTCTAATAATTAATCGCATATATACGAGTTAATACACTTAAATCCCTTACAGGATAACAAGAAATGGAAGAACAAGTCATAATGTCCATTCAGTATGGGAAATGGAGAAATACTAATGATTAAGCATTCAAAGAACCAGCACTAAATCAAGCATTTCATTGATTAGTTTCAGGCTTAACATCAAACTTGGATCATCACACATTACTCATTCTCCAATAGTGCTTCATCAAGTGTACATGTGCGTGCGTGCGTGCGTTAGTTACTACATATATATATATATAGTTTCATGAAGTATGCGCTTTACGCTCATTGATTACAATTTAAGTCGTTCCACCAAGCTGATGCTTTGACAAAGGACGGAGCATGGAAATGTTCTGCTCCTCAACATATATATATATATATATATATCCAGTTTAAACTTCATTCATCTATTCCATGATGAAGAAGCAAGATGAATCAATGTATGAGATTCTGATAAATCAATGTAGGAGATTCTTTCAACTTTGTCTAGCAAGCAGAGTAACTCAACCCTGAAATTCAATATAATCCATGATATATTCACTTGAAAAGGATTCGAAGTTCTAATATCAAATTCATCCGCCAGTGACTAAAACAAGTGTCAGTTATGTGGATTTAGCCAATACAATTCTCAAATTTTCAGTCTTTGTTACACCAAGTTCTTATACTAAATTAACCAATGTATGTAACAAGGAATCGCATGCATCATCGGTTATTTTCAACTTTCAAAAGAAGAGACTCAATGTAGTCATTGCACTGGGCATATACAACAAAAAGCAAGTTCCTATAGAAGCATAGATATCTTTAAACGAACGAAGGTGCACGAGCAGCTTTTTAATTCGAAACTATCCCGAGGATCACATCTAACAAGGCTAATACCATTGGTCATATTTGGAATATCGAGCTCAAATTGTTAATTAACAATGGTACTGATGAGGGAAAAGATGCTGATAGGAGTAGTTAGGAGACATAAGAACGTACGAATTAATATTAATAGCAAATTCTTATCTTTTTGGACAATGTGTGTGTTCATACCTAATGTAAATGCATTTGGCAAGGAATCAACAAACATTGGGAAACAAAACATGAAAAATGAGACAGTATGAAGACCAAGTAGGCTTACTCCCAATGACCTAAGAAAGGTGAAGGGAATATTTTATTTTCTCGGGATCATTTATGCTTATGAAAATGAGGCACTCCAAATTCGAGGCATGAACGCATAATTTGTTTCGATAAGATCAAGTTTTCTTCATCTAGCTTTCAGCCATTTATGTTTCATAATCTGCTAAAAGAATGGTTACATAAAAATAACATATACTGTAACAATCAAAGACACTAGCAAAGCAAGCAAACCTCAGGAAATACTGGAGTCATGCTCGGAAAGCTCTGTATAGTTTATATGTGAGCTAAACTATGTAGGTTCAACGCTCAGATTCCAATCTACTACAAGCATCTTATCCATTTCTTGAGAACAGGACCGGGTTTTCAACTATGGAGTATCGGACTACTATCCATGCTATTCTCCTGGAAACACAGACAGTCTTGTATTAATTGAAGGCCTAAATCATGAATATATACTGCAATGAGTTATTGATTATTTTTTCTTCATTTTATAAGAGAAAATGTTCATTAATTTAGACCATATGGGAGCTTTTTTCCCACTGAATATGATTAGGTTTACCAAGGGAAAGTGTAAAAAAGGAGACTAGGAAACTGTCATTATTAGGTCAGAAATCTAGGTCTTCATTAGGTCCATGAACAAGGAAAATCAGCAAGAAATAAAACCAGAATTTCTTAACTTCTTTCAGAGAATCCCACTATTATTATACCAATATCCAAGATTGCACTGGATTAAAGAAAAGGATATATAGTAGGGAGGATTTAGGGTTTCTGATTGTATGAACAATTCTAGGGTCCTAGCTAGCTTTTGTTTATAGCAACAAAGGTGCATATTTCAATGTATGCAGCAGCAATAACAAAATTGACAATAATCTGTCTTCACCAATTATAAATCTCCTGCGCCTTGGCCATTCTCTTCATGAATGTTGAGTATAGCCAAAGGCCATTGACTGAAGATCATCAGCATGTTGATAAGTCCATTGCAAGTTGTCTGTTTGCATGTCAAAGGATGACATGGAATGAGATGCCTCTTCAAAGCTATCAAATGAACTTGATGAATTTCCATAATTTCCCATGGAGTTTGGATCCATGATCCCATTTTCACAGTATGGCATGTTATTGGTGAGGTTATTTGGATTCAATTGCGGCACTGTGCTTGAATTTTCTGAGTGGAACCAGCTTTGCAGTTCCTGTGGATAAGAAGGTTTTCCATAGTACTTGTCATTAGGGTTTGTGGTGGCAGAGCCATTTAGAAAGCTTTGAGCTGCTTGTTCCTTGAGAGAAGCCAGCTGTGCCTGAAGATTGACAACCTGCAAAGTGAAAAGAAATTTTAATAAATGATGGGAAAGAAGGATTTAATTAGGGTTTCAACAATCAATTAAAATAACATCGACAAGTTCAAAGGGTACCAAACCTGTTGTTGAAGAGCAAAAATGTGAGAAACACAGCCATAAATGGGATCTTGAAGCCTGGCTTGAGCTTCATATGAGATTGTGACTGCGGCTTCACTACGATCACTTACAGGAAGGTGAGCAAGCAACTTTGACACATTGCTTGCACCAAAAACTTTGTGGATTGCTGCAAAATGTTGAGCTCCTTGTTCATGGCAGAAATAAGGTGCAAAAACACAACCTCTCACACATTTTCTTCTCAAGAATTTGCAAGCTCCACAAGGTGAACCAGAACCTGTCATCTTGATAAATATTTTAGGCAAAGGTGGGTTTTGATGTTTCTGTGTTTCTAGGTCTTAGCTTTGTGCAAGCATTACCACCATATATGCTTATAAACACTCGAGGAGGAAAGGGTGAATCATATAATAATCAATAATTAACTACGACCGGTTCCCTTAATGGGCTACATAAATGATTATTTTTTTCCTTAAAAAAACCCATATTCCACCTTTCAATCTTAATTTTTTTATACACTCAAATGAGATTCCTTTAAACACCCTTACATGACAAAAGAGCTAGCATAAACCAAACCCATTTCTATTTGCTTGATGATCTATTGGAGCTTAAATTTCATTAAATGTGGTCCTTATGCACAATTTCCAGGTGAAATTAGATACTGTGACCTGGAAAAACAGAGGATCTGACTAGACAATCAGCACTGAAGTTAATTATGCTCATTTCCTTTAGCGATACTCTAGTATAATCACTGAATTCTTTTCACTTTCCCATGGTAGTTTCGGTCTTACACCAAGTTAACCAACACCCTGCATCTTAATTGCAATAATTTTAGGCTAAGCTCTTATACAATATATTGATTACATGTGTTTTAATTAATCACACACACTGAGATTTTCCCATGAATTTTAATTTCTTCATGATAATTGATCGTGGAACTTCAATTCTCCTTTGCAATCTGATTTCTATATATAGACTGAAAATAAATCAAGTATTGTATTCCATGAATGCTTTTAAGCATGTGGAGAATCAAAGTTAATTTTCCAACTCTGCATGACACGAGAGTCAAGAATCAACACTTTTAGTCCGAAACAAAACAAGATCACCAACATCGGCGGTCCAGGCGAAGCTTCCTAACATGTGAAGAACACTTCTACTTCTTAATATATGTTCAGGTTGGAATATCATAGCATGTGCATGCCTCACGCAGTAATCAAATTATCTGTACGAACCAAGATAGAGTCGGGTTCGAGTTAGTTAAGGTAGCTGAACATGCTTGGAACCAGAATCCAATAACAGATGTTCGTTGGATTGATTGAGTTTAACAGGTCATGCTGATCTAGCTTCTATCTACCCAAAAACAAAACAAAACCAGTCCCATATAAAAGTTCTGACACATATTCTAGCCAATCAGGTAAGTACATTTTTATCAGGAAAAAAATATCAAGCTAGAAAACGATATTGATCAGTACAAATGTTGCAGAATAAAATCGGTTATTTAAGTTGAGCTTAATTGGTATTTCACAACATAAAAAAAAAATACTAAAAAAAAAAATTTATGTTCAGTTGCATAAATTGAGATAGTTTTGAAATGAATATTTATTTTTTAAAAAATATGAAGTACAAGTGCCATATCTCATCTCAAATATTTACCTAGTTTGTTTTGTTCCAAAATAATAATTAAATACTATTTTAATGATGTATTATACTCACTTTTACAAGTTAAAATCCTAGTCTATCATTGATTAAAACCCTATAAATATGATAGTAATGACGGAATTTGAAAGATTATATTCTATCATTTTTTTTACATCAACGGATCTCGGGTGATTAGTAAAAGGATTACATATAATATTATTTTTTATAAGAATCAAGTGTATTAATAAAAAAAAATCATTTATAAAATGACATCTAAAAAGTTGAATAACTGTTTATAAAAAAAATAAAATGTACGCATTACAACTAAGATAAAAAAAATTAGAAAGAAACATGATAGAAAAGAGAAACCAGATTAGTGATGTGTATTTATCGGCATCCGAATACTTATCTTACAAAAAAGGAGATTAAAGCCAAAATGTTGGATAAAACGCAACCTAAACATTACTATCAAGTTCAAATTAAGTAGAAGGTTAGCTTGATGCTCAACTCCTTGTTAAGGACATATAAAAACTATAAAATAGTTTAATTCTAGATGGATGATTGGCTATTATTCGATCGATTCTCTTATTGAGTTCATAAAACTATAAAATAGTTCGGAAACAAGGACATATATTTTCAAAAAGCAAAAGATAGGGAAATAATGCTCCTGGTAAAATCATCATCATAATCGGTGACTTGGGCCTAATCTTTTCTTCTTAGCAACATCTCTGGTTCGAGAATTTCATTTTTTAATATAACTTGGAGTACTCGTGACTTCTCTTGGTTCTTAAAAAGATTAATCGTGATCATTTTAAGATTAAGAGGGTACAATCAAACTATAGGTCTAATCTTGGTGTACAACATGTAATTAATTATTTGGAATATAACAACAACTTGCTGACCAAATGCATTGAGCAGGAAAGCTGACCAAACCGAGTGCTCAAACGAGACAAGTTAGTAGTAAGCAATGGTACTTTAACTTCGTGACATAGAAATGATCAGTGAGGATCGATAATGAATGATTTTCAATAGTTTTTTTTTTTTTTTTTTTTGCAATCTTTCAATAAGTTAAGCTTGAGAGCTTCGACAGGTAGGTGGCTCAAGATGACTCAAACCAGATCCATTAGGGAAACAACTATTGTTATTAGGGAAAACATTAATTGGTGGATTGTGATTAAGGGATTCTTAACACTGATTAAGTACAGATAATCAGACCGTGGAGGAACAAGAAGAGAAGCATATATTCCAAGAATGAAAGAAACAAGAGATAGTGACACTGGAATAGAACACTTGCCTATAAGTGAAGAGCAAATAGTAGAAAGAGAGAGAAGGCTTCCCCTTTACAGTCTCTGATTTGTTTAAGCACAGCTTGTCGAGCAATACTGTACTATTATCATTAACTAATCTTATATATATATATAATCATTAATCACTTTCAGTCACTTTCTTCTGTCACACATAGGCACCAACATGTAGCCCTTTCCCAAATGTGCACTTAGGCCCCACATCCAACCCTAATAATAATGACACCCTAGCTAGCTTAACACCCCCACCCCACCCCTCCCCTCCCCTCTGATGTTAAGGCACTCTTTTAGAACTCATACAGTAATTGAAGGAAGTGAATTATTTGTAATATCTCTCTGCAACTTATTGCTTATCAGATGCTCTTAGCCACTTCCGAGTTAATAATGGCTTAACAACTGTGCACAATAACATAATGTATGTATGCTACGGCAAAGCTTTTTGAACTATACAGTGAAAATTATATTGTCTTCCCTCCTCATAATTAACCTTTCTAGGCATGAGTCGGTCACTTTATATATATATATTGACACATTAAGTTGAAGCTTATCAAAAATCATTTTAAAAAATATTAATTTAATATTTTTCATGCAAAAATTAATTTGAAAAATAAATTGAAAAATAGTCGACCCGCATTACAAAAGACCCGCGATCGAGTTATGCTTTCTCCTCGTATGGCAGTGGTGGTTTTAGGTGCAATATTTAAGTCTAACCCATTGAAAATCTGGGATTTGATTGAAAAAAATGAACTAAGAACTAAAACGTTCGTTGATTTATGAAAAGAATTGAGAGTAAATATGGCATTAATGAAAGAAATAAGTGTTAGCGTGGTTGGAGTTTCGAGAATTGAAACCAAGGAAGGACTACTCACTAGCTAACTGACAAATTAAGTAAGATGATAATATTGTTAATTTCTGTTCAATTCCTTGGCTAATGTTTTTGTCTTGGATGCTAGTGATAAATGTCCTACAAGTTGATCATAATGTGCGCTTATTATGTCTTAATAAGGGCTCTACATTGCCCGATTGATGGGATGCTCAAAAGTGACCTCCAAATAAAACAAATTAAATACCTCCACAGCGCATCATACAGTATAAAATTGCAGCAATTAATTCTCCACAATGGAACGTTCAAGGCAGACAAGGGTGTAAATCGTATGGACCACTACTGGAAGGCAGCACATGAGCTGGACGTTTCAACTGGGGGTTTTGCATGGCGTCGACCTCATTGGCAGCCATTAATCCCACCATGGGAAATGGGCTATCAATCCATGTGTACTTGTTGGCCACTTGAGCAAGAAAAGGGAGAGTGATCTTGGAGACAAGAAGGCATGCTAAATTAATTTATGGAATTATTAAATTCACATAATCTCTCCTTTAAGACAATAATGTAGGAGGGGTTCAACTAATCTTAAAAGCAGCACACCATGAACTCATCTCTATAAACTTTGTTTAATCTCTGAATCCAGAATTTAAAATTACAAGAAAAACTCCTGGTAGACCTTTTAGCATTCCAAAGGCTCCCTTGTTTGCATTTCTTTTTCCAAATAATAAAACCTGTCCCTGTGTATATACTGCTTCAACATCTTCCACCTCCTCCATTCTCTCCTTCCCCGATTCCCAAAGAAAATAATAATAATAATAATAATAATAATGTTTTGTGTTGGAAGGTGTTCTAGAAGTATATATAGTTGGTTGTTTTACTTTTCAAAATGTGTTTTATTTGAAAATATATTAAAATATATAATATTTTATTATTTTTAAAAAATAATTTTTTATACTAACATGTAAAAACAATCCAAAAATATATAAAAATAATTTTAAATTTTACCCAACCCTGAAATATGAAATACCAAAAAAGGGGCTTAGTTCGATATTAAAATATCCCTCCTTTAGCTACCCTGA
>Ga0307510_10010440_pt1 | contig 11030 bp, 11 predicted proteins | sample 12_EM_MG_FD_207224 | JGI IMG/M metagenome (GOLD analysis project Ga0307510, IMG submission 207224) | Populus trichocarpa ectomycorrhiza microbial communities from riparian zone in the Pacific Northwest, United States - 12_EM | ecosystem: Host-associated > Plants > Roots > Unclassified | place... | reverse complement strand
GTCGCGACGATTTTTTCCAGCAGTTTCCCGCAGCACTCCAAGAGGCTTATGGGGCGATATGCTTTTGGCAAGCTGTAGTCTGGTTTGTTTGGCTTCGGAAGGACGACGACCTTGGCATTTTTCCAAGGATGATGGCCCAGGGAAATTGCGGCGTTGAAAAGAGGGGTAAACCGGGGTGGGGAGGCCTCAAAAGCCCACTTGAGTAGTTTGTAGTTTATGCCGCTCCGGCCTGGAGCGGACCCGTTTGAGGTGCCCGAGAGGGCTGCCTTGACTTCTTCATCCACGATTGGAGGCCACTCCCGGACAGGCCGAGGGGGAGGGTCGTCCGGTTGGGAGGGATCCACCGGGGGCGGGGATGCGTTAAAGAAGCGGGACCCAAGAGCGGCTGCTTGGCCTATAGGGTCTTCCGTAAGAGAGCCATCGGCAGTGATTAGAGGGGGAATGCGGGAGTTGGACCGGCCCCTGCGCCAACGCACGGCAGCCCAGAGGTTGTCGGTGGTGGCATGGTCGAGGAAGTCGTGAGCCCACTGCCGCTTCGCGTTTTTGATGGCTTGCCGCGGTTCTTTGTTAGCCTGCGTGCGATCTCGGCCGGGCAGGGCCTGGCGGACAAGGGAGGACGCGGCGGAGCACTCGGTCGACCACCACCGGACACTGCGTGGGTCTGGGGCTTTACGTGGTGGGAAGAGTGATGCGCTGGTGGCATTGATGTCGCGATGGAGCTTCTCAGCCGCGTCGTCGAGGGCGGGGATAGAGTTAATGTCCGGACATGATTCCAGACGGAATTTTTTGATCCAGGCGTCTTTCAAGAGGTCGTCGATGACAAAGCCTACTGGGGCAGGGCCCATTGAAGGTCATAAGCTATGGAGGGAGGAAGGTGACCGCCGTATAAGAAAAAGAGGCGCGGTGGGTAGACCTCGTATGGTAAGGCAAAGTACCAGAAAATGTGAGTGAATCGGGTCCTGCAAGGAGCGCTTGACACAGGCCGTCTCAGACCATCGACAGACTCGGGGTGTCGGATGGCGTTAAGGAGTTATCATGCTGGTGTAATTCGGAATAGCCTGTGTCGTTGGCGCTCGGAAGCGTTCGTTCTAGGCGCAAGGGAACTGCCTGCCTTACACTGATTTCAATGCAGGACCAACTGTCATTGTCAAATGTACAATTAATCCCCAAAGTCATCCGAACTTTGGCACATTTTCGTATTCTAGGTTAATAATATTTACTTGGCGGTCGAGCGGAGATTCAAATAGGCTGGGCTGATGGTGCTGTACAGTTTTGAAGTTTTCCCGAACGCGACGTTTTCCTTGACGACTCACTTGACCCCTTCAGCGCACCCTGTCATTATTTTCTCGCAAATGAGCAAACTGGCCAGGATATGGCGATGGCGATGGACGGTGCGCAGTCAAGTTTGAACAACCAATGGTAGGGCATCTCTGCGTACGGTTATGCTAGCGCTCATCTAATTGTAGAACGAATGCAGCAAAACTTGAGGGGCCCAAGTGTTGTGGGTTTCTTCATTTTGTGTTTTTTTCGGAATACTGAAGACCTCGTTACAGGCGGTAAAGTTTCAAGCAAGACGTTCGAAGGTGACCCCCGCTTCCAGATTCGTGGAAAACCACAACATTGTATACGAGTCGAAACAGAGCGGGACCGCAAAGTGGTTTCTTGAAGGGTAAAGTACTTTGTCGTGGAAGTCCTGCGAAAGTACTTCTCCCTTTATGAAACCATTGTCCCCCGGGTCTAGGATGACCGACGTTTTCCGTGGATCCATAGAAGTGTACTTTTATGAATTCATGGAAAACTTTGGTTGTCTTAGACCCGTATGCTCCCCCTTCCACTAGTTCTTTTTGGTGTCCTAGTGGCGCGGAGGAAAGTATACTTTAGTACACCAAATCTTCCGGGGGTCTGTGCCAGAAACTTTATGTTATCTGCCAGTTCCTGAGTCCTGCGCTCACTGAGGACTTCGACTGGATGCGCAATTTGGGACTAACACCACTCACGTTTTAGGAAGTTTTACATCACAAGCTGACCTCAGCTGATACCCAACTATTCAACTATTCTTTGTTCTTTGTAAGTTTGACGTTCCGTTCCGTCCCCCTTACATCACTAGCGCTCTCACAGGCACAGGCCCGGTGTACGAGCTGACAAAACACCCATCGGAACAATCGATTGGTGTTTTGTCAGCTCGTTTACCCCTGACGCTGCATCCCCGGCCGCCGGCCGCATCCCCGGCCGCCGGCCGCATCCCCGGCCAGTGCGCACCGGCGTGCTCTAGAGGAATTACTAGAGACACTTGGAGATGTAAACTAATGAACGAGCAGATGCGTGCGTGGGAAGTCTACAGGTAGTGTTGGACCCAAAACTGCTTGCGCCAATCAGTGGCGGGGCGGGGTTTATTCTCGCTTTTGTACTCACAGAATTGATCGTTTGCTTACTATCTCAGAGGAAGCGACTTCTGCTTGTTATCGATACAAGACTCAAGCTTAGGCTGACTTCGTATGATATTGCTGACGATGATCGCGACATTACGCACGCAGGACTGCATAATCCTCGGACTTGTTATAGCAGTGCATGTCCCACGGTAGAGATGGAATATTACAAATAAAATGAAATGAGGATTGTACAGTATATCACGCCTATCGTAGTAACAAGGACCTAGCACTACCAGTGATAGCACTATGGGATAGAAAACAAATTGTGCCCGAAAAAATTCTGTTCTCAGCACGGTTATGATGGGTTATCGCTGTTGCCACTCGAATTTGGTGATACATATATGAACTGTCAAAGAGGTTAGCAAGCCAGATCAACGAAGAAACACGAGACAAGAAGCCTACGAATACGAATGTCAACCGACGCTGTGACATGCTCGCGAGGCGAATGTTTTGGTCTTCTATCGACTGAAACGCAGGCTCACGTAAGGAGTAGACGACGCTGGCAGCCAAGTAGAAGTTACCTAGCTGCCGAGGTCGTCTTTCACTTGGCTTCAAGAGAAGAGTGAGAAGATGAGGATGGCGCATTATGCACAAGTTAAATGGGAAAAAAAAAGTGGACCGCCCGCCCACCCCACTATGATGCTTACCACTTCGACTTCTCAACATCAACCTATGATCATGTCAAAGACGAAGACAGAAAAAAAAATAAAGGAAAAAATGGATGACCACCCGCCCACCCACTGATACGTACCGGGGAAAGGTTGCGACGCCAAAGGCGTCAAATGGCATGCTACGACTCGGGAGCGAAGATGCGCAAGTGTACGGATACTGTACCTTTGTCCCACCCACCTTCCCACACTTACCCCATCACCGTACACAGTAGCCCGAGTCGAGTAGGCGGCGAGCTGTCTTGAAGATGATCACGCAAACTCAATCCGACAAGGAACCCCAGCATCCAAGCATAGAGTCGAGCAGCCAGCCAAGAGACCATCACATCCTTACGACTCAAGTTGAAGGTGCAGCGTTTCCGCGCACAACTTCAAACAAAGCCGCCCCATGACAACAGATCACACAGAAGCAGGCGCAGACAGAGCACAACCACGAGCCCGAAATCACACCGAAAGTTCACACCGAAAGAGACGCAGAGAGAGACGCAGACGCAGAGAAGAGGGGCCCCAAGCGAAGTTCTCACGAGGTGCATCTCGGCGAAGGTGCAAACACGGGTGCACAACTTCCAGCCAGAGGAAGACCCAAAAACTCAGTGTGACTTAGGTGCCGGAGAGTTGTGTCGGAGAATTGGATGTTGGCGGAGAGGGGAGGGGGTCTCAAAAAGGGTCTCACGAGGTGCATCTCGGCGAAGGTGCAAACACGAGTGCACAACTTCTAGCCGGAGAAGACCCAAAACTCAGTGTCTCAGGCGCTGGCCAATTGTCGGTGGATGGACGTCGGGCGGCACCGCTAAGAGAGTGCAAGACTGTGAAGCGGACGTCGCCAGTCGGAGAAGCTAGACGGTGCGTTGGTAGGCCCAGAGGATAGCCGGCAGAATCGGTCCCAGGAGAGCTCAGTGCCGAGTAGCTAGCTGCGACGCCAGTGAGGGCTAGTAGCCTAGGTGTCGATGTGTGGATCGAGTCGCGTCGCACGTTCTTGCTAGTTCAGAGGCCCACTTTCGGTCGGCAGAAGGAAAAACCGGAGTCAGCTCCTAGAGCGTGAGGCCTGAGAGTGGGTTGGAGGACCCCACGTTCTTGAAGCGACTTCGTTCCGTTTAACCTGTGACGGATTTGCGGGGCGATAGGGCGTGCTTCCTTTGATGCGGATAGATAGTCGAACAAAGGCGCAGAGATGTCCCAAGTCGAGATGGAGGTGGCGCCGTGTGGGTTTCTAGAAATAGTGGACAGTCGGTCGAGCCGGACAAGAGATGGGGATGGAGCATATACCAGTGAGTCGGCGCCAGAGCCGTCCGAGTCGTCGACAAACACAAGACGCCACTAGCACAAGAAGGGAGTGCTCGCGCGCGTTGCCCAGACCATGAGCGGCAGAGGGAGAAAACGACGGGCGAAATGTTGCCTCAGCACATGGGCCTTTATATATGCGGCGAGGGAATGCCAGTTGAAATTTGTGGTTGTTCAAATCGGAAGGCATGCCACTGGACGTCGCGCAGCCACAACAATGGTCAAAGCCCCGAGGTAGCCGAGGCGTCGTTTCATTCTTATTCAAAACTGTGAACACGTAAATGAGTAAAAGGCCCATGCGTTGCGCAGTTCTGATATTGTGGCTTACCCGTTGTTGTGCCACTGAACGACTCCGATCGCAGGCACCAGGCACCGAGTGCGCACAGTGCCACGTCACGTGACCAGATGTGGGACACGATTTTGCCTGCCTTGGGACGACTTGGGGCCTTGGCCGCCTGGATGCGGGATAGGATTGTGGAACGAGATCCAAAGGCGGCTGTGGGAGTCAAAGCCAATGGACAGCGGTGGCGTACGAAGGACATAGATAATGACTGGAAGATGGCGGTCATCGACCCTGACGATAATCGGAGCACGAGGTAGGGACGGAAAAGCCTTCGCCACGACATGGAGAGACCGTGACTGGAAAGAGATGGTGCGACAGCGGCCAGAGACAAAGGTTCGTGAACGGCGAGCACGTCGAGGAAAACGCCCTGTAGCGATTTGCGAGCGCATGAGAGGCGGCGGTGGCGGCGGCGAGCCACACACCCTCACATGGCTGAAGGGGATGAAGAAGAGACGAGGTAGGACGATGGTTCAGGTTGACCGAAATCGCACACAATTTATAGCTTGCTCTAGGAAGTGCCTGTCAGCCACTGAGGTGCCTCTTGGGGCCCTTGGCATTGGCATGCATCCGTTGTTGTTGCGATGCCGATGCCGGAACACTTCGTGGCCGAGAGCGTCACCTCTCACGGGCCAGCCCTAGTAGTTTCATGCCTCAGTCCTGAGAATTACAGGATCCTTGAACAGTTAAGAAGACGTGAGCGAGCAAACAGGTGCTCTTGCAGACGGTGTCGTTAGGTTCTTTTAGGCCTCCGTTCCGAGGCACCTCATGAATACCATTTGCCATACAATACTAAAGGCATTCATGTAAGCATAAGGAAAGATAGAGGTGAGCTTATTAGTCTAAGAGATTACCCCCCTCCCCAAGGGATCCGTGTCTATAAGCCGGAAGCGCGTCCATAGCCCAAAGTCATGCGTGACTCGTCTCTGGAACCACCTTCTCCCATGCTGATCGTGTTGCTGCGCGGACGCGCATGCTGATGCTGTTGAAGTTGTCCAAGGCAGGGCGAACGTCGAGCGAGAAGACGGGCGATCCGTCCGGAAGCGGTGGTGCGCCGTAATAATCGATAACATACCGGATTTCTTCGCCAGTTGAACCTCGCCGGACAATCCAGTCGTGGCGGTCAAATGGTGGTTCGTCACTGGTAGAAGGGCAACCGATATCAGTATCGTGGTAGCTGAGGGTCAAATGTATCCTAAAACATACTTGAAACGGTTTGGTAAGAGCCAGCCGGCGAATAGGAAAAACCTCGCCTTTGGCGAGAGTTCACCTGGGCGCCCTTTGAAGCGTACCAGTTGTAGCCTCTCGTCCCTGCCAAAACCAACACACGTTCGTTAGACGCGCGCGATCCACCTCAGTCGGGAGAGAAGGACATGACGTACTTGTTGACCTGAGCCTCCCACGTCTGCACTTCGTCCCACGCCCTCTCATTCAAGAAATTGTGGATCTGCACCATCGTCTCGATCTCGCTTTCCGGAGTCGGAAGCCCCTTGCGGACCAACGCGTTGTAGAACTGTTGCGGAGAGGGATAGTCCCAGTTGCCCGCGCCGTCGCGAGGGATCGAAGATTCGGTGCGCTCGGTGGGGAGATCGGCGCTCTGCAACGGCGCGCGCTCCTGCGTGAGGACGGGGAGCTGGTTTCGCGGGTCGAGCGTTTCGTCGTCGGTGCGGTGTTGCGTGTGTTGCACCGGGCATTGCGCGGGTGCGGCGGCGGCGGCGGCCGATGACGATCTCGACGAGGACGCGTGGTCGACGGGACAGCTGGCAGAAGCGGAACGCGAGGTCGATGGCGCGCGGTTTGCTAGTGAGGTGTGATCTACCGGACAGGAAGATGAGGCAGAAGAAGAAGAAGAAGACTCTTGCGTGGGTCTTTCAAACGCCGAATGATCCACTGGACAACTCGCCAGTGACGATGAGGTGGCAGGGTGTTGCGTGGAAGAAGCGGTCTGGCCCATTCTCTAGAAGGAAGAACACGTAGTATCAGAGAGTGCAATGTATGGCGCAGAGTGGGGAAAGGAAATTTTTGTTTTGAGTTTGAGGTTTTTTGCCCAACGCGATGGAAGAGACTCGGGACGAGCTCTGACTTCCGGACTTCCGGACTTCTTGGGTCCCAAATTTGCACGGCCCGAATTCCGGAGCACGTGATACCGAAATTTGAGGTCCTCGAAGCGAAGACCCAACGTACCCAACTCCGGTAAGCGCAACGCCATCAGGTCAGCGCGAGCGGCGCGGGACAAGGGCAAGGTGGCAGCAGTCGCTGAGCCCACGGCCCATACTGTATTTCCCCGGAGAAGATCCTGGACGAGGAGGCATCCGGAGTTACCCCGGATCAGTGTGCCCTATCCCCCCCTTCCCCCACCTGGCCCCTCCTCGGTTTCGATCGAGGAGAAGCAGCTTCGCCAGCAGCGCAATGCCAAACGCGCAAGACGGCGCATCGATCAAGGTGTCAACATGTCAACACCGGCCAAGTCTCGGCCTCCACCTCATCATGAAATGAACACCAATCACCGACAGAGGTCCGATCTCGCCCACCAACCAGACAGACAAACGGCACCCTACTACCACCTAGCCGCACGAGCCACGTAGCGTTTTCCCCCTTCCCACGTTGCGACCTTCCACCTTTGCTGCCCCTGCTGCAGCGGAGAGCGCACCCTGAATTCCGGCCCTGACGCGTTTGGGGCGCGGTGTGCCTTTTTGGTCAGGGTTCAGAAGTAGAAGTACGGTAATGGGTTCAACCGTCCTATTGGGCGGTAGCGCGTATGCGTACAGGGGAAGTAGCCCATGTCCGTAGTTACAACTGGGACAATAGACGGATTTTAAAAAAAGGGGGGGAGGCCTCGAAGACGTATACAGTTGAATATGAAGTTTGAAGACCTTCCAATTCACTTGCCCGTTCAGCAAAGCTAGGTATATTTTTCAGGTTATCGAATATTGTTAACTACTGCTGTGCGCCGTCGGGTGGTCCGTAAGCCAAGCAACTTGGACTTACAGTACTCTTGCAAGGTACACTACTGTTACACCAGCAGTCCAGTATGCTCAAGTTGGGATGGTCGAATCTCGCTTGGCCTGTGCGCATGCGAAGCTTCTATTTCAGCCGTCACCCCAAATCTTAGTTGAACTTTATCCGTCGTTATGCTCACTGTCTGCTGTGCAATTTTGCCTTTGGTGAACACAATAAGGTGGGACTCCCGTACCAATGTCAGTTTTGGCACCGAGTACTCCATAAGTTGGTCACATCATCCGATTCATTATCGTGGTCTCGCCCTATGTGGCGGCGTCTCAAAAAAAAATAAGAGCCAAGCATGTCATGTGTGTCGAAACATTCAGTTCGTTCTAATGCATCATGATCCGCCGCATGCTCATCCATCATGATGCCCTCCCGTATTTACAGATTCCACACCCTCACCCAAACCGTCTTATCTTCCTCATCATCTTTTACACCTCCAACTTACGGTTTCCCAGAGACCCCAGACACTACAACTCTCTACTGCCAACCCTCTCTTCTATCCGCTCTAGGTCCTGCACCGAACTTTTCTGCAGCCGATAACGTTCCATCACACCCGCGCCACAGGCTCGTCAACGAACGCAGGCTTCGGATCCGAAACTCCGTGGGTGTCCCCTAGCGGCTCAGGACAAAGGGACATCATAATGTTTCAGGACGAACCTCCCGAGTCCACACCGTTTATTGAAAACCTAGATGAACACCCGGGCCCGTATAATGCATTTCTTTCGCGAGTCTCGAGGTGGACTTTCGGAGGCGCCCTGGCACGGGATGCTCCATTAGTGGAATTCCGCTCTCCGCGTTTGGAACGCTTTGAATTACGCGTAGCTGTTCTTTTCCCATACAACTACTTGTACGTACATCATTTGCGGATGGACTTGAATCGAAGCCTGGTCCTTCTCTCTTCGTATATGACCGCCGCGCTTGCGGCCTCAGGCTCGCCCTTCATCGGTATCCACTCACTTCGTAAACGGCTCATTCAATCCGACGTATTGCCACACCGCCGCTGGCATTCGAATCCGATTCTCCCTCTCCTCTCGAAAAAAGACACGGTTAAAACGTTAACTATTCCCCAACTTCCCACAAGGAATCCATCGGGCGCCACCGAAACGCTTTGGGGGTGGGGTGGGGAAGAACCGTTCAACCACAAACCTTGGTCCAAACTTGGTGCGAAGGGCGCAACAAAAGCAAACCTAAACCCAAACCCAAACCTCCCCATGGAAAGTAGCCTCCACCTTCGGGGTGAGTGATGTCGTCGGCGTGGACAAATGAGAAGTGAGAGTTCGAGCGCTGGGATGCGTGTTCGGGGCACATAGAGGACAGGTCGCGCGAGTATTGCCATGGAATCGGACGCGACCACGACGCGCGGGCTAACGCCGGCCCTACGGAACTCTCTCACGATGATAGCCGGTCCGCGGCTGGACGGTCGCGCAGTAGTGTGTGGTGATAAGTCGGTCTATCGCCCGACTCGAAGCGACGGAGCTCCGAGGTTGTACTGCAGTAAGAACCCCGAAATAGTAATGCTAGAGTCAGAAGTTAGGGAAAGGTTCAGGTCAAAATGGGGTGTGTGTAGAGTCGATCCTCTGCGGGGATCACACGTAGTGCTGTACTGGCTCGCATGGCCCAGGTACGGTGGTTGTGTAGATTTTTTTTTCCATCTTGTTTCACAGTTCTGCTGCTTGTTACGGTTAAATGGTGGCCGGACAAGCACCGTTGCGGGTTGAACGTTGAACTCGTGACATTGTGGGGAAACCACGTGGCAGATTTGGTCCTCCGATTATTGTCGTGGTCCAGTAACGCGACGAACTGAAGAACAGTTTCAACGATGCGTACATTCAGGGAATGTTCAATGATCGATAATGATCGATGATCCTACAAACATCAAATACATCAACGTGCATCCAATCCACCTTTGGTCTCATCTCTATCTACTGTATCTGTATCGTACGTCGTCTGCTAAAAAAGGAACTATGACACTGTTGCCCCGCGGTCAAATTCCGAGATTTCCGACCATGTTACTCTGGCGAAAGGGGACTAAAACGCTTCTCGTGCAAATTTTACCAACGTTCATTCCCGCGCGGGGACCCCGTGTACCCACTGTGACCCGCTAACTCTTAGTCAAACAAAGAAATGGCAAGACAACTTCTAATAGAGATGGACGATGCGCTGTGTTTCAGGCTTTGTTCCGTCCTCGCCTCTCTCGCCGCATCAACTTGGAAGGCGTCCAATCCGGGCGGGGCACAGCACACAAAACTTTGTCAGAACCAGTGACCAGTTCTTGTGCTCGTCCGTCCGTGGTGGACCTGAAAAAGAAGACATCGTCGAAGGTTCGGGAGTTTGGGATTCACCCCGCAAATCTCTGGAGTGTGTCAGGAACACTCTTTTCCGCTTCGGAGCTTCCATGACGTTGCAGTGCAGTGCAGTGCAGTGCAGTACTAGTCCTGGCAGCTTACACGAACGCTCGAATAAATCACACCCCTTCTTGGCGGGTAGATTCTGCGTGTACATTGCCTGTGGAGGTATCCTGGAGCAGTGAAGCATTCACGGGCAGAAACGCATAGCGAAACGTTTCCGTTACGTCATAAATACACCTGTGCAGCCATTGAAGGTAAACCATCTCCAAGAGCGAGTAAAGCAGGGCTGTACAGGTAGAAGGGGGGCGAGAACAATCCAACAGAGCATCAAGATCCAAAGCCACCGGACGTCCTGGGCGGAAGTACAGTAGGTGCCACCCCAGAAGCACATGAGAGAGGTGTTTCGACGGCTTAAAGTATTACCAAAGCTGCCCTATTGACCCCGAGCACGCGGGCAGAAGAGTCCTTGCCTTCATTCCTCCCATCAAGACAGTTCAGCCGCAACGGACCCGGGAGCGGGTTTAGTTCCCCACGCCACTCCACAAACAAAAGGGAGCAAACACAAAAGGTGAGGTTAAAATTGGCGGAAAGGTCAAGAGTACATCAGCGCGTGAGGTGTTCGTGTAATGGAGGATCAAATAAGGCGACGGCACCACCTTGGAACGTGTATCACTGTAACAAAACAACACCACCTTACCCATAGAAAGTTGAGCTGAACCATGGCTGTCACAGAAACGGTTTATTCATATGACGTGGTTGGTTGGTAACATTGGGAGTCGGAAACTGCCAGGTGATTCAGGTGTCTGGCGGTAATGAATATGCATCCGGTACTGGTACTGGGAAATCGACTGACCCTCGGATGGAACTTACTAGAACCGTATCCGGCCAATTCATTCTGTAGAACCCGTGACGGTGAACAGGCGAGGTGTCCACCAGAAATTGAGGCGGTTCACTAATT
>Ga0307510_10010439_pt1 | contig 11030 bp, 5 predicted proteins | sample 12_EM_MG_FD_207224 | JGI IMG/M metagenome (GOLD analysis project Ga0307510, IMG submission 207224) | Populus trichocarpa ectomycorrhiza microbial communities from riparian zone in the Pacific Northwest, United States - 12_EM | ecosystem: Host-associated > Plants > Roots > Unclassified | place... | reverse complement strand
AACCCTAAACATTGTGATTCCAGGATGATATTCTCCTCAGCATCAATTACTACTCGGGTTGCCCATACACGCCCGAAAAATGCTAGCCATTGAACCGAACCTTATCTATTTTCCCACCAAACTAAGCTCACCGACTGGACCTTTCCTGTCTACCTGGTAAAATATCACTAGACACGCAGCGCCCAAACAGAACTATCAGGTTAGCCACAAGGCAACCACCTAGCGAATTGTTGTTGTACACCAGCCCCTCAACCCGCCCCTGTACTCGAGTAGATATCCCGGATCCGAGTTGCGTAGAAAGTTGTGACCATATTCTTACCATACAAGGGCCTTCTAGGATCCGTAGTTCTGCGATATTTTCCGACTAAGTTCGAAAAACGCAAATCTATGAGTCGTCCGCAGAGTGTGAATATAGCCCTTGGCTGTTGGTAGAAAGTACGGAAAACCGGAATACCGGTACTAGCAGGGGGGGTTGTAAGCAGGTTATCGCAATTGCCTTCCTTGTTGTGTCTTTACCAATTGAGGAGGCTTGGCAGTCTTGGCTAATATGGCGGCTCCACTGCGGCTCCACATACTGTTGAGCCGCAAACGAATTGTGTGTCGGGCCGTGGACTACCGGTATCATATTAGTTTAGCGCACCACGATGTCTCCTGCCAGTACCCAACCCCCCTCCCTGCCAGTTAATTTTCGACTCGCTCAAATCCCTCTCATACCGTACTGAAACGAAGAAAACCGAGAGCAGTGTATCTGCTTTTCGAAGCGTAGGAAGCGACCAGTCAACAGCTGTCGCGGATGGGAAAACCCGCCTGATAACAAGTCACACAATTTGCAATCGATTCAACTCTTCTAAGCTAATTCGCGAACCTCCACCCAAGGCGAACTCTGAGAAAAGGAAAAAAAAGAGAAAAAAAGATAAGCGAAAAGAAAGCCCAACCTTGCCCAGTTTTCCGACTATGATTCTTCCCTTCTGAATTTTCTTTCGTCCGTTGGAGGTCTAAACTGTTACTCCGTGGTGGAAAGAGACGCGAGGGAAGTGGGGGGGTCGTCGCATTACATAAACTCGCCCCCTCTAGGCCCTCCCCATCTGTCAGCTAAACCTTAGCAACCAACTAAATTACCCTTGTAAAAAAACATGATCTGTCTAACGCCTACGGGAGACAAGCACCGCATATTATTTTTTCCGAGCCAAGATCTATCATCAACAATCATTCATATTCCGCGGAACGATTCCCAGCTAGCCAAGATGTTCAAACTGAGCAAAGCCGAATTTTATCCGCAACAGTAGTAACGTAGCCACTAGCCAGTCCAGCTTGCTCTAATTCTCTTGGTGACAACCCGCCGTACTGTTGCCGATAAAATTTGGCCCACTTAGTTTGCACTTCTTAACTAGTCTGCTGATAACTTACAGAGTATAGATTGTGCTTTATGATATAACTTTGTTTGGGAAGGGAAGTACGCTGGGCTTGGGTTGAATGGTGGGGGGGGAGGGTGTCATGTTTACCAGAGGGGTGGCTGTTGCTTGACCCTGGCAGACAACGGGGGGGACACTCTGACTCGTACCGGGGAAGTACAGTATTCGAAAATATGAGTTTTGAGTTTACGGGCGCTCAGACAATCGCAGGGGTTTTACCATATATATTTTCAATCACTGTTTCCGGATATTTCTTGCCTCGGACGAGTAACGCGACGATATTTCACTTGTCTTGCGTTTCTTTCCACCACGGCACAACAGCACAACGGAAGAACAGTTTGGGCCGTCAACGGACGAAGGAAAATTCAGAACAGTGGATAACATGAGGAGGATCTCCTGTACCTAGATAGTCGGACAACCGGGCAAGACTAGACTTTTTTTTCGCTTAGATATTTTCATTTTCTTCTTTTCTCGGAGTCCGTCTTGGGTGAGGGTTTGTTGATTAGCTTAGGATAGTTGAATTGGTTGCGAATTGTGTGGTTTCTGTTGCTAGATGAGATTTCTTGGTAGTGAAGGTTGTTGGCTTGTAAATTAGTTTCCTGCGCTTCGAAAAGATACACTATCCCAAGTCAGTACTACGCTATCCTGCTCCATTTCTGTCACGGATTGTGAGGCCAAGGCCAAGGCGGAAAGTGTGTAACCGATAATAGCACTTTGCTTTCCTCTCCCTGCTGAGCCGCATAAAAATTAAAGGGATAACTTACCAGTTTCCCCAACTTTTGCTGCTCTGGAACAATTAAAAGAAAAAGGAATGAACCAGCATGGTTCAAAGTAAGGCTACGACTTATGAGCACAGTAGGTTGGCACGTGGGGGGCGTCCCGCCACACTAAAATTCTTTCAACACTCAGGGCCCTGGAGACCTGCGGGCTCACGCAATTCGTTGTCCCGGGAATAATCCCAGTCTGCCCCAAACGAAAAAACCCATCACACCAGCGTTTCCAGCCAGCCATAGGTCGCCTTTGTCCTAAGAAACGCGCGGAGTATACTCGAGCACTCCAGCGCGCTCCCGGCTCTAGCGACGGGAGTGCCGTGTCATTTTACAGAGAATGTGGGGATGCTGTGATAAAGCCGGGGGCCCCTTTTTATTTTTGATATAGTTCGAGGGCGTTCGTAGGGATTTGGATCTGGTGGAGATTTGATCGGAGGTACTCGAGTAGAGGCTGCGTCCACATAGGAACGTGAGGGTGGCGTATAGTACTAGCGGGGGGGGGGATAGTGGCTAGAAGGTCTGGGTGGGGGATGCAATTGACGCGGAGGTTGGGGTTGGACCGTTAGGACTGCTAGGGGCGCTGCGTTCGGAGAGTCGAGAGCGGCTCCGATTGATGGGGCCTTGGAACCCTCTATCGTAGGAGGATGTAGTGTTAGTGTTACTCTGGATGCTATCATAGTGGTCCGGACCATTATAGCTATTGATTTACCATGTTTAGCCGGGTGAGCTATTCCTCCTTCTACAGTCACGTTAAGTCATGAGCTTCGAAGGGTTATACCCCAATCGCCTCAACTTTCGTTCCATCGCTACCCTTGTCGTTAAACATTGGTGTTCAAGAGGAAACCTTGATAATGCTTCTCGGTCTCTACTCTCAATGATTCTGTCGCCTGCGCATCATTAAAGTCTGTAGTCTATCCAAAGGTGTGCTAGTGTTTCAAGTTTCCCAACCACACACCTAAGCGAGTTTCTTGGCGCCTGCCAGGCCACTCAAGTAGCAACTGCGAGTGTTAGCAGAGCAAGACATGATGTTTGGGTAATAATCTATGGCTTCGCGGATAGACACTGAAAACAGTTTTGAACGGTACAAAGGGGGGGTTAATGGTTTCCAGAATTGCTGCTTCCCTAGCATGTTGGAATAGAAAAAGGGGGCATCGGCCGGCATGATTGAAGATGAGACTACGGAAAATGTGAATCGAGTCAGAGTTTCTGGGCCCTGTGATTGGAAACAGTGTTGTCAACTATGTAGGCGCGAGACTTTATCTACCCCGCTTCTCCCCAATTTCAAGTTACTGCGCTCGACAGTTAATCAACACCTCCCTCTCAACATTCACGCGACGTGGGGATTGAAAAATGTCACATGCATTCAGGAAAAACAATAACTCCCCCAACAAATGCCGATAACTCTTTCAACACCTTGGACTCTTTCAACACCTTGGACTCTTTCAACACCGTAGACTCTTTTAACATCTTAGACTCTTTCAACATCTTAGACTCTTTCAACTATAGCGAGAACCTTTTGAGCAATAACGATAACTGTTTCAACACAAACACAAACACAAACACGTACAACACAACTACCATTAGCTGCACCACCGTCGATGATAAATCAGAAATACTGGCATGGCTATCTCCATTAGAGCCACGGCTGCGGCATCGAGACATTGCATCACGGCAGATCGACGGTATAGGAGCATGGCTACTGGAAACTGAAGAATTCAAACTCTGGCACAAGGGTACTAGGGACGGATCTTATCATCCGACCTTATTTTGCGATGGAAATCCCGGAGTGGGAAAGAGCTATATCGTGTAAGGTGGAATGTATCATTGCGGGATCAAAAAATACGATGGTTAATAGGTTGCGACGACAGTTCACTGGTTATAGACAAGCTGTGCGAGGAGGTTGTCGAGGGAGATCCTACCGTTGTGTGCTTTTATTTCGACTTTGCTGCCCGGAATGAACAGTCCCCTCTAAATATGCTTGGCTCCCTGCTGAGACAGGTTGTTAGCAGGCAGGTGGAAATTCCCGAAGCGATAGTCGAGGTTTTTCGGAAGGAGAAAATGTCGATTGGGGGTAGAGGACTGCAAGTTTCGGGAATTTTGCAGATGTTCCAGGCAATCGCAGCCACAGGGCGCATATTTATATGTGTTGATGCACTGGATGAATGTGTGCCAGAGCATCGAATGGTGGTTCTTGAATCATTAGGCCAGATTCTCCGGGGGTCTCCGAGTACTAGCATATTTATGACCGGAAGACGGCCAGTGCGGAGTGAGGTGGAGAGGGAGCTGTCCGGAGCGGCAACCTTTGTGTTAATACGGGCTACGGAAGATGGGGTCGTTAGATTTCTGCGCGAGAAAATTAGGAAGGACACGATCCCAAGTATGATGAGGAGCACATTGGAGGAGGATATTATTCAGAGCATTCCCGCAATAAGTTCGGAAACGTATGTAGGCGCGAGGTCAAGGGCAAAGCTACCCCAAATTGATGGCTAACATATTTGGGCCTAGATTCCTACTGGCATCTCTCCACATCGAGCTAATCCTGAGAAGCACAACTGTTGCTCGGCGGAAGAAAGCACTCAAGGCGATAAAAGATGGGGTAGGGTCAGGGGATGCATACGATGCGACGCTAGAGCGTATAAAGGCTCAGGACGAGGAAAAGGCGACGCTTGCGATTTCCGCTCTCACATGGGTCTGCCATTCGGAGCGGCCGTTACAAGTTGAAGAGCTATGCCATGCACTGGCGGTGGAGATAGGGGAAAAGGATTTTGATCCTGAAAATGTTCCTTCGATGGGCGCATTGCTAGAATATTGCCAAGGACTGATCACAGTCGACGCGGAGGCTTCGACCGTGCGGCTAATCCACTATACTGTTCAAGAGTGCCTTTGCAGTCAGCCAAGTCTCTTCAGTAAACCACACTCGATTCTAGCAGAAACCTGTTTAACCTATCTGAACTCACAACTGGTCGGGAGCCTCACATCTCGTTCTCTTATAGACGCTCATTCTCTTATAGACGATGAAAGCATGCCGTTCCTCAAGTATTCTGCGGGATCTTGGGGAACACATGCGAATAAGGATCTCTCCGACAGCGTGAAGGCCCTTGCTCTGGAGCTCTTGAATCGGTACGAAGGCTACATATCTGCTGTAACCCTTCTGGGGCAGACACTGGGCCCCAGTTTCAGAGGACTCGGCGCTCGTTCTAGCCTCTTCTCCGGACTACACTGCGCATCGTTCTTCGGGATTGTTGAACTTGCGACTGTATTGATAAATGCAGGAGATTACAATGTCAACCAACAAGATTGTATAGGTAGTACACCACTGGGATGGGCAGCATTCAATGGACACGAAGGAGCGGTCGAGGTGCTGCTGGGGCAGAAGAACATTGACCTCAATCACCCAGATAAGAGTGGCAATGGGCCACTAGGGTGCGCTGCTTCCAACGGACACGAGATAGTAGTGAAGATACTGCTGGGGGAGCATGAAATCGACCCCAATTACCAAGATAAGAATGGCCTAACGCCACTCGGATGGGCTGCTGCCAAGGGATACAAAGGAGTGGCCAAGTTATTGCTGGAGCGGGAAAATATGGATCCAAATCGCCCAGATAAGAATGATCAAACACCGCTCGGAATTGCTGCGTTTGAGGGACACAAGGGGGTGGTCAGGTTATTGCTGGAGCGGGAAAATGTCGACCCCAATTGCCAAGATGTGAATGATCGAACACCACTCGGATGGGCTGCTGCCAAGGGACACGAAGGAGTGGTCAAGTTATTACTGGAGCGGGAGAATGTGGACCCCAATTGCCGAGATAAGAATGATCAAACACCACTCGGAATTGCTGCGTTTGAGGGACACAAGGGGGTGGTCAGGTTATTGCTGGAGCGGGAAAATGTCGACCCCAATTGCCGAGATAAGAATGATCGAACACCACTCGGATGGGCTGCTATTGAGGGACATGAAGGAGTAGTGAGGCTATTGCTGGAGCGGGAGAATGTCGACCCCAATCTCCCAGATAACAGTGATCGAACACCACTCGGATGTGCTGCTCTTGAAGGACACGAAGGAGTGGTCAAGCTATTGCTGGAGCGGGAAGATGTCAACCCTAATCGCCCAGATGACAATGATCGAACACCGCTCGGGAGTGCTGCTTTTGAGGGGCACGAAGAAGTGGTCAAGTTATTGCTAGAGTCGGAAGATATCGACCCCAATCTCCCAGATGAAGGTGGCAATGGACCACTCATGTGGGCCTCTATCTTCGGAAACGAGGGAGTGGTGAAAATATTGCTGGAACGGCAAGATGTCGACCCAAATCGCCCTAATAAGAATGATAGAACAGCGCTTGGATGTGCTGCTATTTGGGGACACGAGGGAGTGGTCAGGCTATTGCTGGAGCTGGAAAATGTCGACCCTAATCGCCCAGGTGTCAATGATCGAACACCGCTCGGGAGTGCTGCTTCTTGTGGGCACGAAGGGGTGGTAAAATTATTGCTGGAACGGGAAGATGTCGACCCCAATCTCCCAGATAAAAATGGTCGAACACCTCTCGGATGTGCTGCTGTTAGTGGACACAAAGGAGTGGTTAAGCTATTGCTAGAACGGGAAAATATCGACCCCAATCTCCCAGATGAGGATGGCGATGGACCACTCGGGTGCGCTGCTATCTTTGGAAACGAAGGAGTGGTGAAAGTACTGCTAGAACGGCAAGATGTCGACCCCGATCGCTCAAATAACAATGATCAAACACCACTCGGATGCGCTCTTATTCAGGGACACGAAGGAGTTATCAAGCTATTGGTGAGGCAGGGACAGGTCGACCCCAATAGCCTAGGTAATTACGATCGAACACCGCTCGGGTAGGCTACTTCCACGGACATGAAGGGTGACGCTCTCGTCTGGAGATGAAGCTGTTGGCCCTAGCTTTCCAGATAAGCACGCGGCACAACTCTACCACGCTTCTGTGATGGCCCGGAGGAGCAGTGAGCCTACCAGAGCCCCGGAGCCTATGCAAGAATCTGATGCGCAGCGGCCTACCCTCTTTCGATGACCTAAGCTGTAGTAGAGTTCTATGGCAGTTAGTTCATTTGATTGACGAGGCTTAAATCATGCAGGATTCGACCCTTTCTAGAGCTAGTCTTGCTCAACTTCGGGCGGCCTGATATGCGCTATTGCAGCCATCATCACCTCACCTTTTCCTCTTTTTTATCCTTTCTCCCGGTCTGACAACACGGCCCTGAAACTCTTCGCCGCCATCACTTGCCGGAGCCCAACAGGCAAGTAGGCATCCCTCCCTGCAACCTTCCAATATTCGTCTACTTTTAGGCTTACTATTTTATCTTCCTTGTGTCCGCAGTACAGCCACCAGGCGACTATTCCATTTGTTAACTGGCGCTATCTGTATCGGGTACAGTCCCCCCATTGAATAGATCCCTCCTTCCAAAATCTCGGTTTCCTCAACTCTTATCTATGTACTCATTTATTCCTTGTTTCCCATTGCTAGGGACAGACGGGTAGATTATCAGATAGGTATACTGCATATAGACTTCTCTCTCTATACGTAATGGCCTAGCTTGGGCGTTCCCAAAGCCATCAAGAACAAGATCAACCTGAGACATTGTGATTTCGAGATTGTATTATTCCAGGCATTAATTAGTACCCGAATCCCTTATCCACACCTGGATACAGTTGTCATTTTACCCAACACTTCCGAACTCCTCCCAGGATGAAGCTAGATGGAGCCTACATTTCTCACCTCGTGGGTTATCTCCAGCCATTCAGCGCCCGACCAGAATCATTAAATAACATGCTAGTTCCTCAAACTCACCATTGTAGATCTACTGGGAATTTTACTCGTGTCCATATTCATACCATACAAGAGCAGTCTAGGATACGCTATTTGGTGACAATATTCTCCCGGAAAGTTCGAGAAACCCGAATTTGAGGGCAGCCCGCAAGTTTCGAATATAGGCCTTTGCTATTAGCAGAAGTATGGAAAGTAGGTTTAGCGGTATGGGGAGGGGGCTGTGAGGTTAGTTGACTATCTCCGTATTAGCTGTGTACCCTTAGTAGTCATGGCTAGGGCAGGCCCAGTGTTCACAACCGGCCAGGCCGGCCAGGCTTCAACAAAGCCGGGCCCGGCCTATTGAAGTTCTCTCGGATCTAGCCTAGCACGAGCCTGCAGGCCTGGTTCAGCTTAGGCCTGGCCCGGCTGGGCCCGCCTGTAGGCCATATAGGCTTTTTCCCGGCTGCCTGATAGGCCGGCCTGTATGGCCTTGGCCGACCCACTCATAGTCAGTGGCCACTTTGTGTCAACAGCAAAATTCACGGTAAATGTTTCCCAATTACCCAACACCAATTCTCTCAAGCCAAAGAGATGTATTAAAAGAGAAACTAGTTACAGTAACCGAAGGAAATCAACGGAGCAAGAAGAGAGCAATATAGAGAAGAGTAGAACAAGAGAATTCCACTGTCGGATGCGTTGGTGGTGTTGTCGCAGCCCTTGCCCGGGAGATCGTTACTACCGATATGTCCCGGCGTGGCAATGAGGGCGCCCAGGTGTCGATCGGGGGGGTGGGAGGGGATAAAGGACGCGAGCTGTCAATAAGGAACGCGAGCTGTAGGAAGGATGGAGATGTCGCGGTCTGGGAGAGCTGGGGGGAAGCTATTGTAACGGGGGTCCACGGGCCCATTGTCCTGGAGTTTTGACCCCCCACTGGCCCGGCAACCGGGTGAACCTTTTTCCCCTGACCTCCGAGACAGTATCCCATTCCTCCGGGCTGGTTTCCCTACGCTTAGCCCAATTGGCAATGGGTTGTACCAACCCCTCATTGATTAAAAATAAACGAACAATTTCGCTTTATTAGCGAAAAAAACATGAACAGACACTAGAGATAGTGAATTAATTAATTGAATTGTAGAAAAAGAGCTGCTGTTTTGGTGGATCAATTTTCCACAGTGGGATGGTGACTATTTCGAAGGTATCAAGACGGGGAGTTGACAGTATCATAAATAGTTTACAAAATACCATTGAAAATACAACAGTTTCGCTTTATTCACTTGGAGATTTAAAGTAGTTCATGCTGAAGAGCTAAGATAGGGGGGAATTATGGTGGGATAGGGTAGTGCTGGTGACCCTGAGGGTAAAACTTTAAGACTTTATTCAGCTGGTTGAGTATGACACGTTGTGTGATTAATTAAGAAGCAATAGCCAAAAGTATGATAACAGAGAAAAAGTCAAAGGCAATAAACTCGAAAGCGGGTAGGGGGTTGGAATACTCTTACAGTGATCCGTCCTCAACTGTAATCTCCAGGCCTATAGGGGCCTATCAGGCCTGATAGGCCTTTGTAGGCCGATCGAATTTGGCCTAGGCTATCTTCAGGTGTGGCCTCCCTTGGCCCGGCGATGCTGCTACCCCACCAAGTCGCCATAGCTGCAAACGAATGATATATTCGGTTATAAGCTATTCGTTTACTCTACAGCGGGGGCGACCTCTTACCGGTACCCAACGTCCATACTATTGATGGGCACGATCAATATCGAGCAGATCGCAAGGGCTATGCTCGATCATGATCTGATCGAGGGGACCCCATGATAGAATGATCGACGTAACGAGGTGGCTCTGATCGAGTGATCGATCATGGCCAATGCTCGAGCATGGTCGAGCCTAGTCGATGATAATTGACTATACTCAAGTATAACTGATTTTGTGTTCATCTGGGACGAAATATTCATTCAATATGGAATATAAGTATTTACACTGGTGCTATAACAAGAACAGAAGATCCCTATCCTATGGTCCACCTAGTGTCTCACGGTAATTTACGGCTAATCCAGATCCTAGAGTCATTAGCGGTGTTTACTAGCTGCTATAAACCCGAAACGATGGGAGTAGTGACATTATGATGGAGCGAGTAGTCAGCTTCGCAGTTTGCTGTTCAATAATTTAACTTAACTATAATAGGAAAGGATGGCACCCGTCCTAGCTTACCTATCCTTAACGGCCGTTGAATAACTAACAGCGTAAAGTCTGACTGGAAGAACAGGGCCATAGTGTGCGGGTATACTCCCTTTATATAAGTTTATCGTATTAGCTAGTCAAGAGGATTAGTAGAGTGACCAGTCATAATTCCAGATACTCGAGTATACTCGATAATGGTCGAGCATGATCAAGCAGGACCCATGATCGAGGGACCCCTATGATCGAGGCGATCGAGCAGACTATAGTGGAGCAAAACTCAATCATGATCTGATCGTGCCCATCACTAGTTCCAACTATATCTAAGATATGGAACCTTCGTGAAATTTCAACAATAGCGAAGGATAGGAGAACGAGAGAACTTCCCCACTAACCCCAAAGTCGTTCCCTGGCGACCGGATTTTTGTTGTTCGAACTTTGGACGTTTCATTTGATTGTTGGCATCGATCCCTCTATTCGTTTAAAACCAGCGGTGTCTAATGCGCAGTGTTCCCAACGGGCCAGGCCGGCCAGGCTTCGGTAAAGCCGGGCCCGGCCTGTCCAAATTCTCTCGGATCTAGCCTGGCCCGAGCCTGCAGGCCTGGTTAAGCCTGAGCCTGGCCTGGCCTGGCCCGCCTATAGGCCATATAGGCTTTTTCCCGGCTGCCTGATAGGCCGGCCTATACGGCTTCTGCCGACCCACTCATAGTCAGCGGCTGCTCTGTGTCAACAGCAAAATTCACGGTAAATGTTTCCCAATTACGGAATATGATTAAAAATAAAGTAACGGTTTCGCTTATTAGCAAAAAAAACACAAAAAAATACTAGAGGTAGTGAATTAATTTGTTGAATTAATTGTAGAAAAAGAGTTGCTGTTGGTGGATCAACTGTGTGGACA
>Ga0307510_10010438_pt1 | contig 11031 bp, 10 predicted proteins | sample 12_EM_MG_FD_207224 | JGI IMG/M metagenome (GOLD analysis project Ga0307510, IMG submission 207224) | Populus trichocarpa ectomycorrhiza microbial communities from riparian zone in the Pacific Northwest, United States - 12_EM | ecosystem: Host-associated > Plants > Roots > Unclassified | place... | reverse complement strand
CTTAAAGTTTGATTCCTGACGTTGGAAACATGTGTTGTTTATTTTTGGGGTTGTTTTTGTGTAATGTGTTCTTACACAAGTTATGTTCTTGTTTTCTTTTGTTTAAGGTTTCAGTTTAACTCATGGTCTTTAACACTCACAAACAAAGCTTCTACATTTCTCTGGCTGAAAGATTCTTGTTGTGACTTGCTAGATACCAATTTTGTGCTTTTTGTAAAAAGACACTATTACCCTTCACAATACCACTTCAGCCCTCTCTAACACACACTGGATCAAGTTTCAAGTTCTTTGTTTTTCCAACTACAAACCCCATTTTTTGAATTCATGTGTTGTGTGTTAGCACATGTTCATATGAGCATTTGTGTTTTTCAAGGGTTCACTTACAAAAGTCCGAGGGCTATGAGATTGAAATGGGTTACAAAAAAGGACTGATTTCGCTTAATTTAACAGCTGCTCTATGTTATTAATAGGTGTTTCTTCTTTAAAAGTTAGCAGATTTTTCATTTTTTCTGTTTCTTTTCTCTATTTGACACAGAGGGCTTTCCTTTGTTCACCAGCAAGTGTGATAAAGAGTTTTTTGCTGTTTTTTAAGGCTTTTTTTTTTGTATGTTTAAACAGGAAAGAATTTCTTGCTATTTGTGTTTCTGGGTTTTTTTTCTAAAAAGAAAATTGTTGCTAAAACCTGGCCTGTGTTGCAAATTTTATTCCGTACAAAGGACAAATTGTTTACGATTTTAAGAGGATAACATAATAGACATAAGGGGCTTCTTTCTATTGTATGTATGAAGGTGTCTTAAGTATCAAATTATTGTTATACCCTTATCTTTCTCGTGAAACTATCGAGCTTGTACTTTTTTAGTCTTTTAATCCCGCATCCTCTCTCTCTAAGTTTATCTGTTGTGTTCTTTAGATAGATTATTAGTATTATCTTAGCGCTTTTTACTAGCATAGTGTTGTCTTAGATTTTGTCTCTTGTTTGATACTTTATTCTGTATTGGATACGGTGTTTGGATTTGTGTCAAGTACTAATATACCCTTGTTTTTTCCCAAAATGACTCTCATGTCCTCCACTGTACCTGTGGGTGCCCTCCTTATTTTTCCTTTGGTAAGGTATATAGTAGAGCTGAGTAGGAACTTGACCAAGTTGACTGAATCCTCAAAAGTCAGTAAAATGGAAATGGTTGCTAAATTGAGTTGTTCTTGTCAAGTCATTGTGAAACATTACAAGAGGACTTCTTTTTCTCTGCTTGTATTTTTCTTCAAAAAAAAGCCTTATGAAACAAAATCTCATTTTGAAAGTTATGTGCAGTGCATAGCAAGTCTGTTTAATTGTAACATCAACAATAGCTGAATGATGGCAAACTGATGCGTAAATCTTATGCCTCCAAAAACAGGAATGTGTGTGTCACAATGACTTGTTTCATGCTATCACTAATCAGATTCCAAGCCTAGAGTTAACTTAACAATTTTGGTCATTTCTCTTTTAAGGTTTAGCAATTCTGGTTATTTCTATCCAAGGGTGTTTTAGTTGTAACGTGAGTTGTAGTAGGGATTTTTCTAATTTGGATGTTGCTTTTATATAGAACTTGATTAAGTGAACACTTGTTTTGCATAATTTATATATGGATATCATGTCATATCCTAACAATGCCAATCGAGTTAAGTTGAGTTGCCTGTGAAGCAATTGTTAGGTGTCATTCAAGTTTCCAGGTGTAATGGAATGCAAGTAATGTATAGAACCTACCATTAAACCTGGCCCTGTTAACATGTAAAGGCCGTACCCCGTTATAGTTCCATAAATGAGGTCTTAGGGTGGGGAGTTTGGAGATAGTTCCACCTTGCAACGATCAGGTGTGAAGTGGCCTCTCTTAAGACTTGAATCTGCACCTTTATGGTTGCAAGTCTAAAAGGAAGAATTGCACTAGCAATGGACTAAATTTCTGGGAATCACTCCTTAAGTCTTGTTAGGAATCATCAGTGGACATGAAATTGGATTCCAATAATAGTGATGAAGCTGCTTACTTAAAAAGTGAAGTTATTTCTACTCAGCATCATGCAATGAGCTTTAGGCATGATTCTCTTATTGAATTTGATCAGTTATTGAATGTTTTGCTGTTTATATTGCTATCCCTGAATGAACATTTTGGTTTATTTATTTCTGATCATTCAACTAATTTTTGGTTTCAGTAATGTTTTCATAGATTCATAGCTTACCTTTGTTTCAATTGATGCATTAGCATGTTTGTCTCTTTTCATTCCTCAGGCACAAAATGGAATCCACTGAAGAGCCAGAGGCCCTCCCTCCACCTCCATCCGATGCCCTCCCTCCACCTCCACCTGATGCCCTCCCTCCACCTCCACCTGAGATACCGCCAAATGTAGTTCCTGTTCAATTGACAACAGACTCTGTTCCGGAGGAAACAAAAAAGATATCAAAACCAAAACGTTCCCCGATTGCCAGGCGTGGATTTGGGTCTAGAGGGCAAAAAATACAACTGCTCTCAAATCATTTCAAAGTTTCCATCTCTAATACTGGTGGCCACTTTTTTCATTACTGTGTGAGTTTCCTTGTGCGTGTAATCTGTCTGCTTTGGTTCTTCTTCTTCTTTTCTTCCCTATAATTCTGTTCTTCATTGAATTAGGTTTCCTTGTCTTATGAGGATGGTCGCCCTATTGATGCAAAGGGCATTGGGAGAAGATTAATTGATAAAGTTCATGAGACCTATGGCTCAGACCTTGCTGGGAAGGACTTTGCATATGATGGAGAGAAGAGCTTATTTACAATTGGTGCTCTGCCTCGAAACAAAATGGAATTCACTGTTTTGCTCGATAGTTTCTCATCAAATAGGTATGTGGATGCATTTTGCCTCTTCTTTATGAACTGTAAATGACAAATGGGATTATTTTGTGTGCAGGAATTCTGGAAATGGCAGTCCTGTTGGCAACGGAAGTCCGAACGAGACTGATAAAAAGAGGATGAGGCGGGCATTCCAGTCCAAAACATTTAAAGTGGAGATGAGTTTTGCTGCCAAAATCCCTATGCAGGCTATTGCAGCTGCTTTGCGTGGTCAAGAATCAGAAAACTCACAGGAAGCCTTAAGAGTCTTAGACATCATTTTAAGACAGCATGCAGCCAAACAGTGAGTACAGATCTAGCTACCATTTCCTTTCTATCTTAGTTTACCTTGTTTTACTCATTATATGCTTAATTGCCTATCAGGGGTTGCCTTCTTGTTCGCCAGTCATTCTTTCACGATGATCCAAAGAACTATGTTGATCTGGGAGGAGGTGTCCTTGGATGCCGAGGATTTCATTCGAGCTTTAGAACCTCGCAGGGTGGATTATCCCTAAATATAGGTGAGTTTCACTTTGAGGCATATTTTTTTTCAAACTGTCTCCCATGTTACTAATATGTGTTCTTAATGGCAGATGGTTCGACTACAACGATGATACAGCCTGGGCCTCTTATTGACTTTCTCATAGCCAACCAGAATGTGTCAAACCCCTTTCAGATTGACTGGGCAAAGGTACAAATTCTGTTTCCACCAGCAAATTCACTTTACCAAGTTCATGTAGCTTCTTACTGCATGTTTTCAATGATAGGCTAAGCGAACATTGAAAAATCTGAGGATAAGGGTGTCACCTACCAATCAAGAGTACAGAATCACTGGCTTGAGTGAAAATACTTGCAAAGAGCAAATGTTAGTCGTTCTCATCTTATGTTATTTCTGCCCATTTGCTATGTTGCTGACATACAACTATGCCCATCCATTATTATTTTTTCATGTACTCATGCCTTCTTTTCCAAAATGTAGGTTCTCTCTGAAATCAAGAGCATCTGATGGAAATGATGTTGAAAGTGTTGACATTACAGTTTACCATTATTTTGTAAATCATCGCAGCATAGATTTACGCTACTCTGGAGATTTGCCTTGCATCAATGTTGGCAAGCCTAAAAGGCCCACTTACATTCCTGTCGAGGTGACTCGATCTTTTTCCTTTTTTCCATTGTCGCTGCCAGACATCTTTCTTTGTTGACCTCTGTCTGCGCTAATGTAATTTCTGAATTATATCCAGCTTTGTTCACTGCTTCCCTTGCAACGCTATATAAAGGCACTAACTGTCCTTCAGAGATCACAGTTAGTAGAAAAATCAAGACAAAAACCACAAGAAAAAATTAGGATCTTAACTGATGTAAGTCTTTGCTCATTGGTTTTCATTGAGGATGATTGTTTTTTCTTATACTGCTCCATATTTATGATAAACTGCCACTTTTTGTCAGGTTATGAAAAGCAACAACTATGCTGCAGAACAAATGTTGCGTTCTTGTGGTATCACCATCAGCAGCCAGTTTACTCAAGTTCAAGGCCGTGTCCTAACTGCTCCAAAGGTTTCTAGTCTTCTATCCATTGATATACTGTAATCTGTTACAAATTCTTTCTAGTTCTCTTGGATTTTGTCAGCACTGTCCACATTGAAGGCCCTGAATCACCAGAGTTGTTCTTTCTTTCCTTTTCTTTTGTAACAGTTAAAGGCAGGAAATGGCGAGGATGTTATTCCAAGAAATGGGCGGTGGAATTTTAATCATAAGGTGATTTTTGGAATTTAGTCTACACTGCAATTTACCTTCGTTTTTAGTATCAGTGGTTATAATAAAAAACCTACCTCTCATGCAGAAATTTTTCGAACCTTCTAAAATTGAAAACTGGGCCGTGGTGAACTTTTCTGCTCGTTGTGATGTGCGTGGTCTAGTCAGAGATTTGATAAGATTTGGAGAAATGAAAGGGATTGTAGGTTTTATCAAAATTTTGTGCACTGTTTCTTGTAATGATCCTTTGAATCTAGTTCCTTGTCCTAAATATTTTCTTTTCTCTTTGGTGCAGCTCATAAGTGACCCGGTGGATGTTGTTGAAGAGAATGGTCAGTTTCGACGGGCACCGCCTCTTGTTCGAGTGGAGAAGATGTTTGAACAGATACAGAAAGCATTTCCAAATGCACCTCCTCGCTTTCTCGTGTGTCTTCTTCCTGATAGGAAGAACTCTGACATATATGGTTAGCTAATTTGTCATCATATGTGATCCCTGCTGTTGCTTTTATTATTCTTTTGATCAATAAAACTAGTTAATGTTCTGTGCAGTAATTGTTTTTCCTGATAAATTTGTTCTTTAAGGTCCTTGGAAAAGAAAGAATCTTGCAGAATATGGAATTTTCAATCAATGCCTGGCACCCACTAGAGTTAATGAGCAGTATATACTTAATGTTCTCCTGAAGATAAATGCTAAGGTGAGCTAGCATCCCGTTATGGATCATTCAAAGTATTCTTCTCTTGTTCTTTCTTACTCACAGCAAAAGTATATTTTTCTAACTTAACCAAATTTTCTCCATGTCTGGATAGCTTGGTGGTTTGAATTCTTTGTTGGCCATGGAGCAATCACGAAACATCCCATTCGTCTCGAAGGTTCCTACAATAATATTTGGAATGGATGTATCACATGGTTCGCCTGGTCAGTCTGACATGCCCTCCATTGCTGCGGTAGGATATAATTCTTTCCTCATTTGTTTCTGACATGAAGGTTGACCTTTTAAAAAAATTGCCTTTTCATTACAATCTCCCCTTAAGTTTGTTCAACATCTCAAAACTATTATGTGATTTTTTTTTTCTAAATTCCATAGGTTGTCAGTTCTAGAAACTGGCCTCTACTTTCTCGTTATAGAGCTTCTGTGCGTAGTCAGTCACCAAAAGTTGAGATGGTAGATTCTCTTTTTACACTAACACCGGATAAGAAAGATGATTCTGGGATTGTCAGGTGAGCAGTTTATGTCCATTATCATTTAAAAAAGTTCTACTAACTACACATTTAGAGTTGTCTTTTTTCTATAGCCAAATGCCCTTGTACCTCAATAGAGATTTGAAATCCTATCAATTTCAGGGAATTGTTGTTGGACTACTATAGGAGTTCTGGCCAAACAAAACCAGCTCAGATAATCATATTCAGGTCAGTTTCCTTTCCTTTGAACTGGCTTTCGTGGTCCTTGCACTGTTGGTTATTTATCTTTCTTCTGTTACATCTACATTTTGCTATGTTTGACATAATGGATCCTGTAAGCAAGAGGGCCTTGCTTCAATGAAATTAATGAGGGTAAAGAGATCCATTATTCGTATCGAATATGCTGAAAGTTATATCTGAAGTCTCTGTTCCATATGATAAGGCATTTGAAATGTTTTGGCATTCTTGTGAATTATCATTTTTTTTCCTATTCTTCCAGCCTTGAAAGGAAGTTACTATGTCGCAATAAATTTTATGTTTTAGTTATGAACTTGTCTCGTAAACCTTTTTCCATCATTAAAAGCCCATGGTAATTTGTTTTTGTTCTTTTTTTTTGTTCCAATGTTGAAAAAGGGATGGAGTTAGCGAGTCACAGTTCAATCAAGTCCTCAACATCGAGCTGGATCAAATCATTGAGGTTTCTTACTATTAAAATACTAACCAATGACAAAAGGTTAATTTTAACTAGTTTACAAATACATATTCTTGAAAATAACCTTCCTTTTTATGTTCATCAGGCATGCAAGTTCCTTGATGAAAGCTGGTCACCCAAGTTCACTGTTATTGTTGCACAGAAAAATCATCACACTAAATTTTTCCAAGATGGATCTCCAGACAATGTTCCTCCTGGTTGTCATTCACAAACTCTAATTGAACGAGCAAGTTTGATTAATTTTTGGTGATATTTATACACCCTTTTCCCAACATGCAGGAACCGTTATTGATAATGCTGTTTGTCACCCACAAAGCTATGATTTCTACATGTGTGCACATGCAGGGATGATAGTGAGTTTTTATCATTGAACTTCCTTTATTTTCTGTAGTTAGTTGTGGATATTTGCATGCATGAACGGACAAAACATAAATGGGCAATGCTGGTTGCTCGTCTGATAGGGAGAGAGAGCATTAGTTTTAGTTTAATGATCTAATTTACTCACCATTTGATTTTTTAGGGAACAACAAGGCCAACACATTATCACGTTCTTTTAGATGAGATTGGCTTTTCAGCTGATGATCTACAGGAGTTGATTCACTCTTTGTCTTATGTGTAAGTTCATCTTGGTTTGCTTTGTTATTTAAAAAGGTATTTTGAAGTCCATTTATGGTAATCTGTTGAAAACTTTGCAGGTACCAAAGAAGCACAACAGCAATATCTGTAGGTAATGAACAAATCCCTATACTGTCATGCTCATGCATCTTTACTTTGAGATTGGGAATTGAAAACCTCCATGCTTAAAGCTAGCCATTTTTATTTATATTTGCTGCTAGTTTTTTCTATTTTGAATTTGACAAGGGAATGGTTGTCACTAGCCATTTATCATTTCATGTTCTGCACCAAACACGTTTTATCCACTCCTGTTGAGCAATTTTTATTGATATAATCCTCTTGCAGTTGCTCCTGTCCGTTATGCTCACTTGGCAGCAACTCAGATTTCACAATTCTTGAAGTGTGATGACATGTCAGAGACATCCTCGAGCCATGGAGGTCTAACTTCTGCTGGGCAAACCCCTGTGCCCGAGCTTCCTGAGCTACACCGGAATGTCTGCAGCTCTATGTTTTTCTGCTGATGTTTGTGAATTACAAGGCAAAAACTAGAGGATCTTTTGTCGCGGGCTCGAGTTTTTGTATGTATATATGCATTAGGACCAGTTATGGTGATAGGAAAACCTAATGATACTCGGCATGTAGTTCCTGAGTGTTAAAAACAACTTATTTTGGGCTAACCTTCTATGCTATCTCTATGTTTTGGTACTGTCCATCGACAATTCATCACCTATCAACCTGTTTAGTGTTTCTTTAACCAATTTCTACATGTGTGCATGTTCATGGATTTTTGGTCAAAGGGCTCGTCGCATCGGTAACAAATAGTTGAGGGCCCGTCAAAAAAATGGTTTGTGAATTCTGTTTTGTGAACACAACCAAAGTAGATAAATTTGATGGGTTAATCTTGAAATAAATTGGATTTTCTGTGCCATGCAAGAGCTGCCATGTTACTAAAATCTGAGTAGGTCCCACAAGTCTTATCATAAACAAAAACACTAATTCTCTTCCTGTCTCCTCGTCTAGCGGACCTGCAATAGCTGGCTTTTTATACCTTGAAAGTTATTAGTATCTTGCTATTTTTTTCCATGCTTCGTTCGAGAGAAAAAGGAGGCAATGGGAGAGAGAATGAATCATGGTGCATGGCAGCTAGTGACCCCATATGGTGAAAGAAAATGATTTCCAACGAGTCTTTTTGATATGATTAGTTAATTTTCTTTCTCCCATTTCGTTGAGCTGTCAAGATGATTCTGATAAGCAATCTACAGAGATGATTGTGATTTACTAGCAGATCTCGGCAATCTTGCTATTTTTTTAAGGAGGTTCTAGCTGTATCAAGTTGGACGCGGGTCAATCTAAATGATATTTAAAAAAAAAAAAATACTGGGTTTTTTCAATGTCAGGGGGCTAGTCATTAGATTGATCCACTAGGCCATGCCGGGTTACATGAAACCTGAATTAATGAACATTTTAGCTGAATAGATGAACATACACATCTTGGATATTGTTTGATATGCCTAAAAGCAGAAACTGCACTAGTCCTAATGGTTATCAAGCATTCCTGCAGTGTCATGCAGTTTTTTTTTTAAAAGTCTATGAGGATGCGTTGCACCAGTAATGCACCATGTTTTCTAGAAATTTACTATCCCTTTTGAATGCTTAGGCAGGATCTTATCAGACACCAATTTGTGCGGCATTTTACCAAGTAAGAAGCGCGAAAGCCTCACAATATTCTGGTTCCAGCATTTCTCCGAAAGAGACTACGTTCTTACAAATTTTATTGAGTGCCCGTGTGGTTTGGCTACACGATGCTTCTACGGTGCAGCAAACTGTGGTTCGCATGAAAAAACACCAATTTTGGTGTTTTTTTCATATGAAGCACAGCTTGCACTGCTTTGCCAAACAAAATCTAAATGAGGAACAAAAATAAAGTGGATATATCCAAATGCCTTGTAGAGATTGCCTTCTCGTTTGCCAATCATTTTTTCACAATGATCCAGGGAGCTTTGTTGATCTGGGAGGCGATGTCCTTGGATGCCTAGGATTTCACTCAAGCTTTCGAGTCTCACAGTAAAGTTTTATGCCCTTTTCAAACTGGCTCCCACCACCACTAGCTTTCTGATTTCTGTGTTCTTGATGGCAGATGGCTCAACTACGACAGCAATAATGCCTGGACCACCGATTGACTTTCTGCTAGCCCATCAGATCATGTCAAATTACTACCAGATCAATTGAGGAAAAGTACAAAATCTGTTCTAAAAGTAGTGTTTGCACTAGTAAACTTTGCAAAATTTAACTGGTTTGATGCGTCCACCGTTATTGAATCCCGGCGGGTCATTCTCATTCTCAGCGGGTTGAGGATGATCCTGGCTCGGGCTGAGTATAAAAAAGGTCACTCAAAGTTCACCTTCCTTGGTTTGATCAACCTGATAGGTTAATAATATAGTCCATTCAGTCAAAATATAATTAATTTAAAAAAAAAAATTCAAAACAACATTAATTTTATAATTTCATTGATCTGCATCAATTTTGGTTAATTAATTTAACCTGTAACCGAGTTTTGGACCGTATCATGAGTTAAGCTGGATTTATTATTTTTTGCTGCATCTTTACATACATAGATAGGCTAAATACATTTTGAAAAATTTGTTGATAATATTATTCATCAGCTATTAGATTTTGTTGAACTAAATATTTTTAATACCAAGTAGACATTTTACTTGTCATTTTATGCTATTTTGACCATAAGATAACTCAATTTCTAATTAATTATCAACCATTAGATTTTTAATGAAAGGTGGAATGTGCAATTACAAGAAATATAGAGGGTGAAAAGTGTAAGGTTTTCACAACTCAAGCTACAAAGTGTAATAACACCCAAAATAGAGGGTGGTAGAGATAATTAACTCTAAAATTTAATTTTGTATTTTATATTTTTAAATATAAATGATGCACATTGTATCGTTTGGATATTTTAATTGGATTAGAAATTTTCATCTCATCCAATTATTTTAAGAAGGTTATGTTTGATCAAATTTAAAAAGTTTAGAGACCAAAAAAAAATTATTTTTTTCTTGTTTGAGCTACCTAAAAGGGGACATTGATACCTAATTGAAATCTCAGGAGGGTCATTAAAACAATTGAAATCTTAGGGAGAGAAAACGGATTCATCTCAAATTTTAAGGAGTAAATTGAAATTAACCTTTAAATTTAAACTACCATTTGCTACCCTTTTTTTTTTTATATAGATCATAAGATAATTCTATGAATTTAGCCAAAAAAAAATCATATAGAACAATTCTTAAAACCCGATTTGAAATTGATTAAGAATAAGATTCTAGTCACGAGTTAGGAGGATCAATCTAGAATGATTTAGTTGTTTTTATTTAAATTAAAATAATATCATTTTGATAAAAAAATTTAAAAGAATTAATAAATTGATAATTGAGTTTTAATCAGATCAGACACGTCATCCAGAGAATAATTACTGAGTTTTTTTCATTCTTCTTTAACCTGAATCGATTCAAGCCCCGTGTAGCAAATCCAAGTTCTAAAACAATGCTAGAAAGCAGGTCACGTTTCCATGATAACAACATCCGAAATTTCAAAATGTACATTTAAGACATCACGAGGAAAGCCAATATAAAAAAATCAGCAGTAGAAACCTGTAATGTATAATCCTCCAACCATTATAGAGATTTGAAAACTAAGGTTATCTATCAGAATGTCATCATTTCTTGCGCTTGCACCAGCACAATTGTCAGCCATGCAAATAAGGTATCACAAAGGGGCTGAACTTGTTCTGCGTAGCTGAGACTTAGGTTCAGGCGGCGGCGCACATGGCAAGACCTTCTCCGCCTTCTGCAAGGAAAAATCCACTGTAAAGAAAATATTGTTGTGTAATCTGTAAGGAAATGAAATCATATACATGTTTAGCTCATA
>Ga0307510_10010437_pt1 | contig 11032 bp, 13 predicted proteins | sample 12_EM_MG_FD_207224 | JGI IMG/M metagenome (GOLD analysis project Ga0307510, IMG submission 207224) | Populus trichocarpa ectomycorrhiza microbial communities from riparian zone in the Pacific Northwest, United States - 12_EM | ecosystem: Host-associated > Plants > Roots > Unclassified | place... | reverse complement strand
GGGGTGCGAGCAGTGCAGTTCTTGCAGAAAGCTAACATATTGCCAATGCAAGCAAGGTTTGCACGCAGAGAAAGAGGAACATACAGTACAGACAAGAGGGGAGAGACAAGCAAGCACGGATGCTTGAAGCAAAACGCCTGCTGAATGAAGTGAACGAGGGGGTGGGGTGTGTGAGAGGAGTTGGAAACTTGAAAAGGGTAATAAAAAAAAAGATTGAAAATAAAAGGAGAATATTTAAAATCAAGAGCAACAGAATACACTTACGTGCCTATATTCGCGTTCAACAGATCGCCCTCCTTCTAAGGCTGCCGGGCGGTAGGAATCACTCTCTGCTCGGGAACAATGTGTCGAGTTAGCTTCAAAGGGAAACAAGAAGCGTAAGGGAGCTTGATTGGCGGGGATAAAATCAAAGGTGTTGGGAAGCAGACCCATAGGTGCCTCTCCTTTTTATATATAACAAGACCAGGTGGGAGAGGGAGAGAAGTAACGTTTCTCGTGCGGAGAGAGCTTATAGGGGGGGGTGATCGGGCGTGCAGTGGGTTTTTCTGGCTGTCGAGAGGGAAAAGTTTGGAGCGATTGGGGGAAAAAGGTGTGATAGAAACAAACCAGGGGGTTGGATGATTTTGGACACTTTGGAAGGGGTTGCTGGCTGTTGGTGTCTGAACCTCTCCTCCGGGTTCTTTCTGTGGAGAGCTCTCGCAGGATGGAGGGAAAGGGAGGGTAAAGATCTGGAAAAGCCTTGTCGTGTTATCGCCCCCCCCCGTCTTCCGGAACAACGGGGAGAGGGAAAAAAAATAACCATAATAATAACCATGATAATAACAACAAAAATAAATATTAACTTTATCATACCAGGTCGAACAAGTAAGGACGAAAATCTCCTTTACCGGTCACAAAAGTTAAAAGAATGAATGCCTTTTTTTCACCCTTTACTTTGGGTCAAATTCTACGTGAGATGGAGTCTGGTAACAATATTAGAAGCATTCTTCCTAAACCCTTCATTCCTTCCGTTGCTCCCTCCTTCCTCCATTCCCCCCCATCTTTCCCCTACACTATTCAGGATCGAAAACGATCATGGTGATCATGGTGATGGGTATGGGGATGAGGATGGCTATGATGCTATTAATGCTATTAATGCTAATGATGAAGCTTTCGGTAAAGGCTCCAAGGCTAAGACCAAATGTGGGGGTCATTTACGTCGGTACTGATTCCCTTTGGCTGAGTTTCGTCCTGCTCTTCCAATCTGTGCGTATTAATGATACCTGACTCCATTGTACTGTATCGTCGATGCATATTCATCGTACCTACCGGTACCGGTATATCTCCATTTTCATCTTCGAAATATATTCTTCCACACTACCGGCACTTACCACACTCGCAGTATCAGCAGAAGCACTATGCTGGCGCGGCCGAGTTGGAGCCGGACACTTGAGGTGGGAATTCCTATACAAAGTGCCCGGCTCCAATTGGGCCGCGCGAGCAGGTACTGTACACCCTTATGGGCCGTATACCATCGAGGGCTCTCTTTCCTTTCCCTATCCCTCCTTCCAAGAAAAACGGTTATTTATTGATGGGCTGAAGGTTGGAGGCGTGGCTGGCATGGGTCCGCTGTGGCCAGACTGGCTAGATGGGCGTACTGGCTAGACAGAAAGGTGGAAAAGCATCAGAGATGAGTAGAAAGGACAGGAAGAAAGGCCTAACCGAGTATTGGCAAGGTTTATTCCTTCATCTTCGGGTGGGAGGGGAGGGGAATGAGAAGGGAAGAAAAGAAAAGAAAAAAAGTTCACTTCTCTCTTGTGGATGCTGAATGGTTGGATTTACTTAATCTATAACCAGGGCTTTGCTGGTAATGGTCGAGATGAGGTCTTTGGGGAAAATGCAAGTGGGGGGGAAGGTCAGAAAGCCTCCACCTTCGTTTACGGCACTCATCCAACATATTCCAAGGCTGCGGCGGCAACAAGGTAACTGTGATCGCATTCTTACGAACCAATCATCTGAGGATAAAGTGAGGGAGTCTTGAGGAAAATCGCTCGATGGGGATTACATGGACCTGGGCCCGGAAAAAGGGCCGGGTGTGGGTAGAGAGTATCATGGATTGAATTATCATATCCTGGATGCTAACAACGGACACACTCTTTTTTTTTACTTTCAATAAGCATAATGTTGTTTGTGTGGAAAACTATGAACCTGGCTGACAATAGCGAGTTACAGTCCGATACCGGTATTTCCATATGTGTATTCGATTCCTGCACTCGAGTATATATATGTGCGTATAAGCCCCTAACTGCCCCCTTCCTCCTCCTCCTCTCGCCCCTCAGTCTCTGTGTGGGTGTGTGTAGATGCGTCTGCGCGTGCGCGTGTTTACCATACTGGCATGCTATGTCGGGGTATGATAAATAATAATCACAATAGAATTGATCAAGGGGGGCAAGATGGAGGAGGGATGGATGGTTCAAGATGGAGATAGACGCACACGCCAAGAAATAAGAAAACGCTAACTTGCATACAAAAGAATTGGTGCACAACGGTTTTGCACGACATGAGGGAAACGGGGAGATGAACTGAGGAATGCATAACAACCCATACCGAGACTCATCTGCAGCTTGTCCGCCTTTTGTGGAGAGGGAAAGGACTGAAGATCGACGGACGAATTCGCAATGACGCATGCTAAAGCCTCTTCCCGCTCGACCTGTCTCGCCCGACTGAGTCAATTGGACTCTGATTTGATGGGTTCGTTTCAATGGGGAATAACTTGAGGGAACAAGGGAATACACTTCACCCACCCTCCCCCTCCTCAAAGGGGTTTGCCGTTTGGATTCCCATATCTCCGGTCCAAAAACAAATATGATACCGGCTCCTCCAAGCCGGGGCGAAGTGCAGTATATCTCATAAGGCCACCGGCCTCGTACCCCCCGGGACAATGATGGCACAGTATTTCATATTCGATTCTAACCAGTTTTACAACTAGTTAAGGCGCCGCCTAGTGGATATATGGCATGACCAGGGTACAGGCCATAACGTTACTATAGCTGAGCTGAGATGAATCGAGAGGGGGTCTTTCTCTCTCTCTCTCTCTCTTTTTTTTCTTTTTCATTCTGAATTTCATGCATTGAGAGACAGTCAGGAGACTTTTATTCTCTCCCGCGCTCATCTACCGGCCGTTAAGGGCGACTCCCGCTCTGCAAGCTGCAGGGAGAAGCAAAAGTGACCCGGTGTCTTCAGGTAATGCTTTCATTCGGCCCTCGTTATTGAAGGACGTTTGTGAGTGCGGCTGCTGTTGCATACCACCAAAAGAAGGGCCTTTTTGCTTAGATCTTAGCGTCATGCAATAGTGGCCGTGTTCACAAACACCCTTCAGCTGTGGGCAGAGGGTGCAAGTACTCGAATACAGCAGATATGTTCCCATGCACTGGCCATGTATTTATGTATGTACGGTCAAAAGCAGCAGGGTACGTGAAAACTGGTCGTAAGATCAATTGAGAGGTTAGATGCTGGGATATTCAGGGCAATTCATTTTTCTTCCTTAGGTGAGTTGAATCCAGTCGGGCAGATACGATATGATATGTTGTGGTGTGGAGTGGAGGTGGCTGGCTGAAACACCGAAAACGTTCAGGATGCTCGTGATGAGGCTCAAGAAGATATTAGAAAGAATGCCGGTACCATATCCGTCAGAAAGTGAGGGGGGAGAATAAACAACGAGGGCTTGTGAGGGGAAAGATACGGGGAGAAAAGGGAGAGAGAGAAAAAGCCTGTAGCATCCTAACCATCCTAACCCTCCTAAAGGAAAAAAGGGTTGAGGAGAAAAGTGAACGATAGTCTAGTAGTGATAGTAAAAAGAATAAGGGTGAAAGAAATAGAAGAATGATAATACTGTAGCCCTACCACCGTCGCTTGGGTAACCAAGAGTTTTGAGATTGCTCCCCGCAGCCGCCCTCCCGGCCACTGCCTTCCCCCTCTTGCACCTATCGTTCATACCCCAGTCCAAGCAAACTCGAGTCCACCATCTCCACCTACTCGTACACTTAACACATAAGAAGCTATCGCATCATCATGAACAACACTATACGGACAAACCTCTCTAGCCCCTCCATCCGCTGGATACTCTCGAAGCCCATCACCTCTTCCATCCCCTCCTGCTGCTCCTTAGCAGCACCTCGCATTGAATTGCGCCGCCGGTACCATTCGTACCAACACCCGGCTCCCGCGCTGCCCTTCACAACGGCCGAATTAGCAATTCTATCCGCCTCTCTCCTTCACGTTCCGTCACATGGATTCTCCGATGCAGCACTTTCTTTCGGTGCCCGGGACGCCGGCTATCTCGACATCTCGGTTAATATGTTGCCCCGAGGAGTATTCGACCTTGTACACTATCATCTTGTCACCGAGCGTCTCCGATTAGGCGACAAAATTGGCTTTCGGAAACCTGAGAATGAGCTTCCTGAGTGTTTGAGGAATCTGAGTATCCCCGCTAAAATCCGAGTCCTATGTATGGAGCGCCTTAAAGCGAATGTTCCTGTCATACACAGGTGGCAAGAGGTGCATTCCCCTTCTTCTCTAACGATATCATTTTTTTTTCTTTTTTCGATATTGGAAATTTCCTGGTGCCTGCCCACCGCTGCCCCGCTTCCCACGCTTCCCGATTGCGTATCTGGTTGAAATTGGCTGATGTGGTTTCAACGGATTTGTTGATCAAGGCTCTTGCTGTTATGTCACTCGCTGGGAATATACCCGCATCTATGTCGGAATTGGCTAAGTTGTCGGATGAGATATGGTTCCTCGCCGGGGATCAAAGCCACGACACAACGTGGTACACCAAGCGTGCCACGCTCTCCGCCGTTTATGCGAGCACTGGTAAGGAAAATTTCCTCCCCAATTGCTTAACCCCCAATAGACTTTTCCTTCCCCCTTTATCTGATACAGATCTTGAACTTAACCTTTTTTTCCTTTCTTTTTCTTATTCTTATTCTTACAACATCGTAGAATTGTTCATGACACAAGACAATTCCAAAGACTTTGAGGCTACATGGGAGTTCCTGGACCGGCGGCTCAATGACGTGAAAACCATTGGATCAACTGTGTCCAATATCGCGTCATATCTTGATTTCACGGTCCATGCATTTGCAAATGTGCTCCGTTCGAAAAACGTTCCGTTTTTTTGAGCACAAAAGCCGCACAGGCTAACTTGATTGCTCTAATTCCTGCTCTGCTCACCTTATGTCACATTTGCTCATTTTTGGGAGACTGCCATAATATCATTATGTATATACCATAGAACAAGTAATAAGCACTATGTCGGGTTTCATCGGCCAAGTAAACATAAGGCGTGTGGGGTGGGATGTGAAAAAAGGCTATCATAGTTGATTAATTTCACGTTGTTGTCATTTAGGAGCAAGTACTGGTATACGGTACGGTGCCTAGGTACATTCACCTAGCTATACTCGTACAAACACTGCGGGCCAATGGAACTAAACAAGAACTCGGGTGCCTTTTTGCGCTCTTCATTCATGATAAGGTTGAGAGGGGTGATCTAAAGCAACGTCCACACCAGCCCAATTCCTAATATCACAAATGATTAATAACTCTTGTCAAATCAACCAATCAATCAACCAATCCCAAAAGTATCCGCCACAGGATACTGCACTGCCCTGCGTACTGGTACTCGAGCACTCATGTACTATTCAAACAGTCTACTGGATCCCTCTATAACAGCACAGTACAGTAGATCTCCCCAGTTGGCACAAATCTAAGAGACCAATAATGCCAAGGGCGTGAGGAGACTATGGTACTGTACCCAGCACTTCAGTGCAATACGTTACTCCCGCATCCCCCGATTGTCCTACGCTCTATGCAAAACACAAGCATTATGCCCCCCTCCTCACGCAAGGCTTCAATGCCAGGAGCGTCTCTGGGGGCTGCTGGCTTGCCTGCCCTGCTGCTACTACTCGCGAGCCTACTAACTTATCATACCCGTGACGAGAGCAAGTTATGATATGCAGCCAAAAGAATACCGTTCCAATCGCGAACACCCACCCGCGGTCGTGGGAAAAAAAAAGTCCAGTATAACACCGCAAAATCTCGCTTTCAATGAACCAGCCCGGACCAGGGCTTTTCAAAATCCCCAGTGCCGAGGAAAAACCAAGCTTTGGAGAATTTTTAGAAGAGCCAAGATATTTTGCCTCCCATCAATCAATCAATCAATCAATTCCAGAAACCCGGCCGCTTGGAGGAGGAGGAAACTGTTCCTAGTCCAGACCTGTCCATCAAAAGCGAGATCCTATGCATCATAGCCCAAGGGACGAACATAGGATCAATTGGACGCTTATGAGCTGATCACTTAAATTCGGGGGCTTTGATATCCTGTTGATATCTTGCGTTTCTCGATATCTACTGGTCACTATGTATCGCGATAGGTCTGAACCTCGCGCGGTGAGTATGCCCTGCCTGGCTGGAATGCAATGTAAGCCATTAAGCAAGCGGGAAGGAAGGTATGTGGTATGCTGCATGCATAAACGGTATGTGTGTCTCGGGGAAGGGGGGAGAGGGGGGGGGCTGAGCACGTTTGATATAGAGGTGAGCTCTAGAACGCGCTCGTATTGGATTACTTGGTATATCTATTCAAGTACAGGTAGAGAAGAAGAATGGGGTTTTCCCTGGTCGTGCTGTGATAAACTAGTGACTAGAGTGCGCAGATACTGGAGCCTAGTAGCAGGATGGATGCGGCAGTACCGGTTAGAAGCTACTGTTGTAAGGTATTATTCTCCTAACTCATGCCGGAAAGTTGGTTGGTTGGTCGCTTGATTGGTTGTCTACGATAGCTGATTGGTCTTTTAAAAAATGGCCTGGCACAGAGCAGCCCAGATAACGACGGGGGTTCTTACAGAAGAGTGCTGTTCCATCCTTACTTCCCGCCTAATTTATCGATAACATTAAACAACACCCCCCTCCCTTACTACTCCTTACAGCAGCTGCTACTGCCCATCATGGATTCTCACTCGATACACTCTCCTCACACTTCTCTCGCTAATCATAACTGGCTGGCAATATTTAATCTAACATGTGGTGGGGCTTGCTTTATTTTTCCCGCTACCGGTGTCTCCGTTGCGCTCTAGTGGTTTTCGGATGAAACACGGGAAGGCGCCGCTGCCGCTTTTTTTTGCTGGGGGGTTTTTCTTGCACTTGTTTTGGGGACTGGGTGTAGCTATTGAGATGGGATAGCTTCTTATTTTTTTCTTGCTTTGTGGGGGAGGTGGTGATGTGGTAGTTTTTGTTCATTTTGGATTGGAGATATACTGCGCAGGGCAGCTTGCATACGTTTTAGTCCGTCGTGCTGTTGCAAGTAGAATATCCGGTTGAGAAGGAAATGAGATCAGAGTTGTATCCTTCCTTCATCCCTTTCTTTGCTAAGGATAGATTGGCAGGGTTTTGAACTGGAATATATTCTGTGAATCTCTTGAAGCTTGGTGGACTATGAAGGGATACCGGCAGCACTGTGTTCAAGAATGAGCTTGTTGTAGTGATACTATGCTGGTATCGGGCTACAAAGACTTTGTGCTTGTGTCTTATGTGCTCAAAGTTCACAGTGATATTAATTCGAGTTTACTCAAGTGACTCCGACAGCGGGTTCTAAGCTTAGAGGATATAGCTAAAGTGCTAGTATAATTTGAAAATAGAAAACAATATTTACGTGTTAGCTAAGAGCTTGATTAGTATTGTGGTTCCAGCATGATGATAATATTATCTATTTGTTTATTACAGCATTACCCTTGTAGGCTTTAGGATAGTAAAATATTAAGAGATATCATACATATTTAACAAAAATAGCTTTTTAAAAAAATGAAAATTAAGTTGTAATTGTAGAAAAATAACTGGTCATTATTCTGTAGAAGGTATAGATGAAGAGTAGAGGAGGGAATAAACCTCTAGATAAACTAGTGGAAAATTGTATAAAACCTGATGATATAGAATATGCAGTTTTTGTTTCAGCTACCAGCTTGTAATTTATTGTATCTTATTATACTGATCTGCTATATGGTAGAATAAATTCCTTGAGCAACTTCTATACTACTATATAACCTCTCTCCCTTTTCTCTTGTTTCTTTTATATCTACCTAGGATAAATTATCTGAAATCTGAAATTAGTATATGTAGGAAACTCTACTTAAACCCGGGACCATTGCAGGAAGGAGAACTAAGAGGACTAGAAGAAACATTTAACCATATTCCTACCAGGTAGACCATGCACAACACCAATTATTTCTTTAAACAGCCACGATATCAGATTTTTTACACCAGCATAAGGCAAAAAACCCACAACACCAAATACATTCTCTACCCAAGCAGGAGTTCCTATACTTTTAAATTCCCCATCAGATCCAAAAACACACAGAACCCAGAGGAGTAAGGTGTATTCCTATGTGCCCTGCACAAATCTAGACAAATTTTCCAGGACAACGAAGAATCCGGCAGAGATGCGACGACTCCAAACCGATCACCCGGAGATGAGCGAAGGGCGGGAATCTGCGGGTGGTGGGGCTGCTGAAAAGTACGATACTCGTAACATGTGGCGGAAAATCCGTACTATGTAGCTGAGTGCCCGTACTGTACAAATAACCACCTCCCATTTTCGAATACCGGTGAGTACGGCATCCCCCAAGAGGTTCTTTTTCGTGCAAGACAGGGTTATTTACTCGTGTGAAATAATCCCTGTCTTGTATGATGTGAAAAAAATATCCCCTGGGGGTTGTACTAGTAAATTCTTGCCTGTTGCGAATACGGTGGGGCGAGGGAGATAGCGCTGCATGTTGGGCGGTTTTGGGGTGTACAATACTGTTCGGATATGTTGAAGTACAAGCGATATGGGGCCGTTGCGAGGGTATACATTTGTAATACGGACTAAAGAAGAGTATGATACCGTCTAGTAATGTATACGCCTGGCCATATGTCGGCGTGTTATTGATTGTACTCTAGGCTTCTGCTTCGTCTTGGGCTTGTCGCTCTCCCGTGGCGGGAGTCACTGGACGGGGGTTGCTGTATTCTAGTGTGCTTGAGTACAATTCAGTAGGTTAGCGTGAGGGACTATGTACAATGCTACCCGGCCGTCTTGGCCAGGCAGAACCTTAGTTTGGCCGTTGGAACTCCGCCATCCCCGCGAATTCCTGAGCAGAATATCGAGTGATGGAGTATGAAGCCTGGCTGGCTTGGACTGTTGGACACCGACGTTGTTGGGTTGGGTGAAGACAGGGTAAATTGGGCAGAATCACGTACCGTAAAAACTCTTGAAATTCATTATCGCCGGCAGGTCGCTAATCTCGGGTTTAGAGACAAAGGTCCTTGAGAGGGACTAGTGCCTTCCTGACACGGGCCACCCAGTAGCGCTAGGCCCCCCCCGTATGACTCTCGCAACCCTACTCACTTCCCAAACTAAACCCATCTTGGGCCGATGTGATGACCCCACAGGGATATTCGTGACAGGCAGCGATAATGAATCGAAAGGGTTTTTATGGTATCATACATATGGCACCTGAAAATGCCGGGGCAGGTATCGAGGAGTAGAGGGCTTTCCCCCTCTGGGCAAGAGGGGGATTGATAAGTCTACAATTGTATTAAGGTAATGTTGGTTTCTAAAACTAATATGAATGTTCTATGATTGGGGGCTGACTGCGGCGGGGGCCTGTCGGGGTTTCCACTTTCGGGTATCTACTTAGAGAGGATTTACGGTATGGGAGATGTATCCTGAAAGGCTATCGAGTGAGTAGGAGTGTGGGTGGCGTTCTGGCTGCCGCTAGTGCCCGTGATTTGATATTGGGGCATCCCGTGCTGTGCAAGGAATCAATGGCCTCTGTTATCGTAACAAATTTTCTTCAGAGTCACTTACCAGGCCATACTCGAGTACTTGCTCTGCATATCTACCCTTAACTTTTCTTACAATACCGAGAAATCTGTGGATGGATGAGGGGATTACACTTGAAAGTTTCACTTAAAATCACGAGTTCGCATAGAAAACCCATTCTCTACGGGGTATATTAAGAGCTAACAAAAGCCGAGTCCCACTAGCCCTAACACACTCTTCTCACACTAAAATCCATCACAGGTATCATATCCCTAAGAACTCCAAAAACCCGAAAGCTCATCCATTAAAGAAAATTTTTTGAGTCGCGTGTGTTTAGTGCTTGTCACCCCCGAGGGCGTTCTTGGTCTAAGAGAGCACATCGTCTATTTAGCTCCTGGTTCTTTGAGCCGAAAGTGACGTGTGGTGGGGCAAACCTTGTCCAAGGGACTATCATTGTTGCCCGTCTGGTAATCTTTCTCACGGCGGGTCTTGTCGAAAGCCTCTTGTGTGTTGCTCTTGTGGTGGTCGCTCCGGACGCCAGCGGCGACCTTGTCTGCGAAGTCGGTGATGGTCTCTTTGGCACGGTCCATGGTGGACTTGGAAGAATCGGGAGTCTGTGGACATCGTAATTAGCTAAACGTACTAACGGTAGGAGGTGGGAGTAGACGAACGATTTCCTCCTTGGCCTTGGTGGAGAAGTCTTTGCGGTAAGCGTCAGACATGTTGATTAGGTTTGTTTTGGGAAAAGTTTTTTGGAAGTTAGACTAAGATTGTTTGATTTGATAGACTCGTGTTCGATGAAGGCAAGCCGGTTATGGATGTGGAAAAGTGGCCAGAGTTGTCGGCCTTCACAGCCCTTTAAATAATGATTTCCTCTCGCCACAAGCTAACCAACGGGTCATTGGACGCATCAGGTTACTGGCGGCTTACGACCAAGCTTTACGAGTATCTTCCAGGAACGTGGGGTGGAATTCTATGACGTTTGATGGGTCTTGTAAAGTTAGCTGCTAGTGGGAGAAAAACTCTGGATAGATGAATTGATGTGGTAGAATAGTGGGAAGCGATGAAAAAGTGATGACGAGTGACATCATTGTATCGTAATTACAAAAGAAATTTCGCCGAAACCTATCATCTTGGCGCACTTCTGATCATTCACATATTCCCGAGAGGGATTAGCGTCTTTAATCCCTTGCACCAACCATC
>Ga0307510_10010435_pt1 | contig 11033 bp, 8 predicted proteins | sample 12_EM_MG_FD_207224 | JGI IMG/M metagenome (GOLD analysis project Ga0307510, IMG submission 207224) | Populus trichocarpa ectomycorrhiza microbial communities from riparian zone in the Pacific Northwest, United States - 12_EM | ecosystem: Host-associated > Plants > Roots > Unclassified | place... | reverse complement strand
GTCTTATCAGTTGAGACTTCTTGAGGAGGGGTTTCTAAGGCTGGAGCTCTCGGAGTACTACTGGAAGTTGCATCGTAGCTCCTGGTCCGGCCAGAAACAGCAATCGCTGTCCTCTCATCGGCAGAGCTCTCTTCCGCTTGACCAGGTGGACCCGAATCGCGTCCCAAGGGTCTCCGTCGTGGCATATCGGGAATTAATCCAGTTTTTTTTTGGTGTGGGGACCCCAGATTTTCGGACATACGCGGAGCCTCAGACGAATGCGTTCGGGGTAGCAAACGTGGGGAAGTCCTCCTATGTTCCGGCTCGGGATGGATGATGTCTGCCATTTTGTGGGGAAGCTGAATGATTGTAGTGTATGTTAGCGAGCAAGGTCGGTATGGCAACAGACGGGTAGGGAGTTGCGTGATTCCCACATATATGGCACACAACTACTGCGCAATATCTGCTTTTATTGTCTTTTATCAACTCTCCACTAATCTCTCGGAAGCCTCTATGCTCGGATAGGGCTTTCACGAGGGAGCCGAGCTCGCTAAAGGCAGGCAGCAAACTGGAAGAAGGGAAAAGCAGTGCCAGTGGACTGAGCTTGGCTGGGGATGTTCTTTTATGGTTTTAAAAAGCTGATTAAGGAAGGCTTCCGTCGAGGTAGTAGTGGGTCCTGCAGGGTTCAAATTCTCTTGAAGGGCCAAATAAAACAATTACCGATCAGGTAGAACACCGGGGACGGGAAAGCTGCCGAAGTGGAACTCTTCTCATGTTGAGAAGCAGGGCAAAGGGAAAAGGGAATGGTATGAGAATTTTAGTGCTAAGGAGTGAAGAGGTCGTTTTCGCAGGTTGCGGTGGCGCATGAGCACTAGACGGGTTTAGCAAGTCGCTTTGAAAACTATCACGCGCCTGACGCATCCGGGCTGATTTCTTAGACATTAAATTTTGTTAGATTATTTGTACTCGTGCGTGACTTTTTACCGAAGGCAGGAATATCAGCTTAGACTTACTTAACTCGTGCGTAGCTATGTCATGGATCGCTATGCTCAACAATACAGGTATAAGTGCTGCATTACACACGCGTTTTGAAAACATTTGTAGAGCTCTCTGAGTTTCTGAGCACTCTGCGAAAAACCTAAGCTTCCATTTTTGCACAGCTATTATGTGGGAGTGCGCTACGGTAGTGAGTTTATCACTGCGCTTGGTGGATTGGTGTGGTAATACATTATCACTCGCTAGAGTTTTAGTGCAACATATCCCCATACTCGGGCGGATCCGGATAACAAGTCTCCTATCGTAATGAAACCTCCTATCCCTCCTCCCAGAAAATGATGGAATGGATTGTGGGACGGGTTGGATGACCGGCCCCAGAAGATTAGGATTTCCTGGGGGGGGGAGGCCTACTTGCGTATTGCAAAAGTTTCCGGAAATGTGGAGACCGGCACTTTTTATAAGACTGCCACACCTAAGTTAGCCCCAAGCTAAAGCCCACATTTCCGGAAACTTTTGCAACGCGCAAGTACTTGGCAAGTTTTGTGTCGTTTCGCTCAGGAGGGGTTGCTCCCTCAATTAGTCTTTGTGGGATGATATGGAAATAGCCGAGTGATCAATTATGAACAGCCCTACTTTTGACTGATTCATTTGTCGGTATTTAAGTTGAGTAGTCTACCCCAGGGGATACATTTAGAGGAAAGAAATTGGAGCTAGAGAATATTTGGGCTCTGTTGGTGTCCTACTGGCAGGCTGTGGTACGTACACAAGCAGCGTAGAGGGTGTCCTATACAGGGGTTACAGACATATCATGCTAAGTTACTTTTATATGATACTTGCTGTCTACGATGCTTCCTTCCCTTCCTTCCACTTCCCTTCCTTCTCCTTCACTTTTCTTTGAGCCTAACTATCGCCCATACGCTTCTGGTATGGGGTAGCGTTCTGCTTGGCCTGCGATCCTTTCCCCGTTTGGAAATTGTAGATGCGTTTCTCTTGGGGGGTGTCGTTGGGGGAGAAGGAGAGGCCACTGACGAGCAAAATGTATTGGGCAAGTCTAACACATCCCCCGATCATTATCCAATTAGCACAATTCCTCATGTTTTTTTTTGTTTTCATTTCCCAAACCGCCATAGATAGCTATCATTTCTCTCTCGTCAAAGCACCAGTACATAGTAGAAGACTTCACCTCTACACAGCTTATGTGGTGCTAGTTAGGAAGTATTGCTAAGCCACCTACACAGACGTCTAACTTAGATGACCACCGCAGCCGGGGCATAGGACTCAGCATTGTAGATCACCAAACTCAGGTTCAACGATGTAACGCCCGTTTCCGCTTCCCACCCACATCTAGGCCCCAAAGCGATCACCCCGATAGTCCACAAAGAATGTCTTACCCCGAGTCTCATGAAGACACTCTCGGGAGATTGTCTCTGGCACCAGCAATGCTATCATCCAGTGCCAATCGTCTGTATTCAAGTTCAGGACAGACCGAGCGCCCCCTTCATTTGCCCCCCGGCTTGAGCGAACCTCTTCCAGAGGTAAAGGGAGCCGAGGACACCCAAATTTCTGGCGTTCTGACGCCTTCTGCTTCAACTAACTCCAAACAGAAAGGTACAATCACTAGAAAGACGGCAGCCTTGTGGAGAAAAATTCAAACGACAAAAGGAAACCAGTGGCTTTTGTCTCGCAGCGCCTTGAAGGCAGTTAAGAGGAGGAATGGTAAGTATACGCCTTGACATTCAATTTGTGGCACAATTGGCTCAGAACCTCAGCAGGACCAGATGCCCGCATCGGCGTGATGCTCCCAGGGCTCGCCATTTGCAATTCACTGCTTGGCCCTCGTAGGCCTGGGGGCTGGGAGCCAAGTGATAGGATCGATACTACGAATGAGGCCTTTGGTCATTTGCTCCGGCAGCCTAACTCAGTCGGTGCATCTGGCCACCGCCAAACCATCTGGCTTCAAGGGCCAGCCTTTAGTTTTGGTAAGACTGATTCCCTTGAGATAACTCAACATTTCCCGAAAGGCGAGACGGATACGACGGAAGATGCTCGTGGCCAAACCCAGCCCATCCAATCTTGGGGCGTCCCCGAACCGGTGAGTCGCTGGTCCTCTTCTAGTGATGAAGGGAACCAGGCAGATATCCAGAAAACGTGAGTTATGCTCCGTCTCAGAAGGGCTGTGCAGGTAAGTTAAGGTCACTTTCGGGGCTTTATGTTTACAACTTTGTCGATAGGCTTCGATCTACTCTCTCCAAAAGGCTTAAAGGGATAAACCTCTCTCCTGCCAAAGGGGGCTCTGAAGGGCCACGGGAGAATCCGGAAAAGAGGAACCCTACCATAGGTCACTGCTCGGGCTTAGTTTAACAAAGTATCACAAAATTTGCTAATTGTTTGAAGTAGGTTCTGCTAAGATGAATGAGCCCAGTTGCGGTGTTTTTACTTATTTCAGGGACTCCAATACCAAATCTTGTCTCCCTGTTGCGGGGGAAGTCCTTCACCTGCGTGGCTTGTATGGATCTGAATGTTTGACTCTTGAGAATATTGACGGGATTGCTCGCATCGTGGCTGGGAATCTGCAATGCTTTGCTGCTGAAATCGGGCATCCAAATTTCTGTATCGGAGGTACGTCTTTCTTAACCCCCAATGTAGATTTCCTCTGATTCAAAGTGTTTCGCAGATGGTGAATCCTTCATGAAAATCATGGTTTTCTGTGGTTCGGTCTTCGTCGGACGTATCCCACTCTTGAACGAACTGGCCCGCCAAATTGTTGCTTCGCAAGGAAAGCCAGACAGGCAGATCAAGTATAAACTATACCTTTTCTTATAATAAAGAGTCGATCGGGCTTACTTAGCAATGGGTCTTACTAGTATCTGCAGGTTTATTGCCCGTTGGCAGGAGGAAAAGCCCGAGGATTTCTTCACTAAACAAGTGGGAAGTGCCAGAGGCCAGGTCGTCGAAGTCTTGAAGACGACCGGGAACACGACAGCAGTCGAGCTACTAGGGGATAGTTGCATAAAACATGAACAGGACTACGCCGAGTATGTGGAGTTTGCTCACTCGCAGAAGGAGGGCTGGGCCCCATTCCGGGATCTCGTATTCGATTACCGTAGGCTCGTCACTCCGGAGCTCTGTACGAAGGGCTTGACTGGAATTGATCACGAGGATTTGGCCAAATATCTTGCTATTATGGTTTGTGCGGTCCTCCACTTCTTGAAGCAGTGGGTTAATGAACCTTGCCTCAGGATTTGTTGCTCTTCCGTGATGCCTCTGAGGTGAGCACTTTAGATGAATGGTGGAAAGAAAGGGATGATGAGTTGAAGCCGAGATACCACTACAACGATCTTTGGCCCGTTGAGAAAGATACACATTGGTGGTGGGCAGTTGAGAGGGTGCAACGACAGCTAGTTCGTGCTGAGATGGTCAGTATCAGATCAAAAGGATTTCTTTTTCTTTTTCCATTTTTGAACCGGTTCTAAAAACAGCGCAGATTACACATTGGGTTAGGCTCGAAATCGTTCAACTGGAGACAGCCAAAGAGAGAGCCAAGATGATTGAGATCTTTATAGACACAGCAGAGAGTCTTCTTAGGAAATCTTCTCTTAATAGCGCTCATTGCATTGGCGAGGCCTTAACAACACCTCTCATAGAGTCCTTGGGACGTAGTTGGGACGTGAGTATATGAGGGAAAAAGGCCTCCATTTGAGCAGATGCTAATATCTTTCTCTTAGCTTGTTGGCAAACCCCACCAAGCGCACTTCGAGGTTATCAAGACCTTTATGAGGGATGGGCTTGCCCCCCAAGTTGTTGGAGGGCCTATCATACCTTACTATCGTAAGTTTTCATTAGTACCGTGACATTTAGAGCTTGTATTTACTAAGATTTATCTGTTGGGCTTAGCCGACTTCTTGGAGCTGGTCACTAAACTCTATGACGAGAAAGATCAAGCAAATCGTCTTTCGCCCGTGTCCACAGACTTGGTTCATAAGGATGTTTCACCAAACGATTTCGGGTCATTTGGTGAGAGCGGGGCACCAGATCTCGTGACCGTCCCCAACTACACTCGTATCTTGCATAAATCGATCGATTTAACAAAGTACAAGATCCTACTTACTACAATCCAAGAACACCAAGAACGTGCGAACAAGGACTACAACTTCTGTGGAATGATCACCAGGACTTGCTACGGGTTGAGATTCCATCTCTCAGGGCCAACCAACTACCGTTCCTTGAGCCGTCTTGAAAATCAGGTTACTATGGATAGTCACAAGGGAAGATTGAATGATCTATCTAAGTTGGTTGAGACTAGGATGCTCGATGCTTGGGCACTTCTTGCAATCACTGACATTTCCCCAAGACTCTTGACTCCTGAGAATAAGCGTGACATTCTCTTGCAAGGTTTATTCAAACTTACAGGAGAATAGCGTATCTCGATTCTTTGTAAAAAGGCTGGTGAGGTATCTTCTTTTTTCCTTACTGACCTCGGAAGACCGATTTTGATTTCGGACAACTGGCTAGCCTCGTAGGCCAAAACTACCAAGATAACTTAGATACCATCCGCTCTTTGGTTAGAATACAGTTAAAATAAATGATTGCTTTGGTGGTACTCTTGTCCTCATGGGTTTTTGTTCAATGTGCCGTCTGCCGGCGAGTGGGTGAGGGTCCGTTAACGGGTTGCTCACCGCTGGGATTACAGTATGGTGTGCCTATATGATACTTTAGGGCACTTGAAATCATCCAAAAACTAACATAATGTTAAATCCCGAAAATCTCGAACCACATCGTTAGTAAGATGTGGCTTGATAGAAGTGCTTAGGTGACACTCTTCTCTAGTTCAATCTTTTCTGATTTTTAGTGGGAGCAATATTTATGGAGATGGTGGGATTTCGGATTACCCGTGCACTCGCGCGCCTTGGCCAAGAAGGCCTCTACCAGGTGATATTTTGACCAGCAAATACGGCTCACGGAAGTCTCCATATTATAAAAGACTCGCGGATATGGTCATTTTTGAGGTTATTTTACGTGAGGCAGGGTTGGGAATCTAGGCCTACACAAGAGTTTTGCAAATATTTGGCGCAAAGCAACGAAGCAAAGCACCCGTTTTTTATCAATATTACTGTCACGGTGTCCGAATTAAGAATCACCCTAAGTAGCCAAACCCCACTTTTGTGTACATATTCTGCAGCAAAATGAATTGCTCACGAGTGCTGGTTTCGGATTCCCGGCACGGTACTCGACAATTCATAAAAGTACTAGTATCTTGTCATGCCGCCGTCAAAATCAAAGGTCCTAATACTAGATCCCATGCTACTAGAGAGAAGCAGGGAAACAAATATGCAGGCTTTAGCATAGTAATTATATTGTGATTGCAATCGTAATCACTATTGTGGTTATCATGATGGTTGAATTTTGTGAGAGATCGTGGTGTCTCAGGAATTATTCTTGCCGCGAGTAGTCATATGAAGTGAAATTAAAGTTTCTTGGCAAATTAAGCACGTGTGGTCAAAACAACCTGGTCCTCGTCAACCTGAGTGCCCCAGCGCCAGCTGGTAGTTTCCCCACGTACTTCCTCTCCGGATCCAAGCAATACCTTACGATGCCCAGAGAAATCATCAGCATTCAGGCAGGCCAGTGCGGGAATGCCGTAGGGTCCTCCTTTTGGCAAACACTCTGTAAGTATCCTGCTATCAAACCTCCGTCATGTCTGACAGACAACAGGCCAAGAGCACGGAATCTCCCCTGACGGTAACCTCGAGGCTGTCGAAGAAGGAACCGATCGAAAGGACGTTTGTTCGCCAATTGTCCTGATGGATGGCGGGTCTGGGCTGATGACTACTAGGTTTTCTTTTACCAATCTGACGATACGCGATACATTCCCCGCGCAATCTTACTGGATCTCGAACCTAGAGTATGTGCTTAGCTCACGAAAATTAAAGCTGTGATACAAAGGGCTAAAGCTGATGGGGACCTAGGTCATCCATGGAATCCAAACGGGCCCATACAAAAACATTTACAACCCGGAAAACTTTCATGTTCCGAAACATGGTAGTGGCGCAGGGAACAATTGGGCAGCAGGTTTCTCCGCTGGCGAGACGGTCTACGAGGAAGTTATGGAGATGATTGAACGTGAGGCGGATGGTAGTGATTCTCTGGAGGTATGCGAGGTCCTGGCCTAACTCCCAGGAGTCTCAGACCGATAATGGGAAAATATAGGGATTCATGCTTTTACATTCTATCGCCGGAGGTACAGGGTCGGGTCTTGGATCGTTCCTGCTCGAGAGGCTCAACGATAGGTTTCCGAAGAAGATTATACAAACCTATTCGGTGTTCCCGGATACGCAGAGCGTGGGCGACGTCGTCGTTCAGCCGTACAACAGTATTCTTGCCATGCGGCGGCTTACTGAGAATGCCGACTCCGTCGTATGTTTCGCCAACAATATCCATGTTTGTCTAGTCGTATTAACTTTATTCTTAGGTCGTCTTAGATAATGGTGCCCTGACGCGTATTGCTGCGGACAGATTACATGTTCAGCAGCCTTCCTTTGCGCAGACGAATCAATTGGTATGTGCTTCTATGGGTTTTGAGATATATTCGCTGACTGCGTGGAGGTGTCTACTGTGATGTCAGCCAGCACAACTACCCTCAGATATCCGGGATATATGCACAACGATCTTGTCGGAATCATTGCTTCATTGATCCCAACACCCCGGTGCCATTTCTTGATGACTTCCTATACCCCCTTTACAAGTGATATCGTAGACCAGGCGAAAACTGTCCGGAAAACCACGGTTCTTGATGTTATGCGCCGGCTCCTACAGCCTAAAAACCGCATGGTTATGACAAACACCACCAAGAACAGTTGCTATATTTCCATTCTGAATATTATCCAGGGAGAAGCCGACCCGACAGATGTAAGTTCCACTACGGTAGTTCGCTAGTAACCCTAGAGATCTGACCCGTGTATGGCGTAGGTACATAAATCTCTTCTCAGAATTCGTGAGCGTCGGCTCGCAACCTTTATTCCATGGGGCCCTGCAAGTATCCAAGTCGCTCTAACTAAGAAGTCACCTCACATGCCAATGTCCCATCGTGTTAGTGGGCTTATGCTTGCAAATCACACAAGTATTGCAACTGTGAGTAGAGGGCTTTCTCCTTAGCTCTGAACCCCAGTTGATGGTTAACCCTTTTGCCTGTAGCTGTTTAAACGAATCTTGGGCCAATACGACCGCCTCCGAAAGCGAAATGCGTTCTTGGAACAGTACAAAAAGGAACCTATATTTGCCAATGACCTTGGGGAGTTTGACGAGGCAAGGTGAGTTCAAGCATGCCCATATACAACATGGTTTAGCCTTCCAATAACAAATTAGGGCGACGGTGGCGGATCTAATAGCCGAGTACGAGGCAGCGGAGAGTGCAGATTATCTCAACCCCCCACCAGAGAAAGGCGGAGAGCAATCGTAGGAGTGAGAGAATGCTGCACCATTACAGGGCTTACGGATGATCCCTTTCTTATTACCTGTTATAACTTGGATTTAATAAGAAATCTCGAGCTAGCCTCCCACGCTTTATCTGTTGGTTGCTCGATTGCTAGAAACGGGATCCCGTGTCTTCCAAAGACCGAGTGTTGGTTCTTACAGTGCTTTTTTGTGAATGTGATTCTGTTATTATTGACTAGCGGAACTCTAGCATGACTGCTGGGGGCCTTGGTGATTTTATATGGGGCTTACAATCAGAGGTTCCTTTGTCGGTGCATTGGGCTAAGAGATGACATGCCGATGGGGGCGAGCGATTAAACGAGGTATTTATCGCAGTTCTCTATCTATGGCTGCTGCCTAGGCGTTCTTTTGTCATTGGTAATTGGGTTCCCCCAAGTTTTTATGTGGCCAACACTGGATGTTATCGTGACTTTAAAGCTCTGGACGATCTGAGCGGGGCTGAAAACAGGATTCCTCCAGTCTTAAGGCATCGGATCATCTTTCAACCCGACCCAGCGAAGATCCCTGCATCTTCTGTTGGTTTTGGGGCTCTAGGATCTTTTGAACAGAGCTTTATCCTACTTGTATGGTGATTTCTCTTTTTTGGTTGGCCGATGGCTATGTTTGTCTAGGGCACAGGCAGGGGATATTGCTTTTTTTCTTTTTTTCAACCTCGTTTAGATTGTTAGGACCTTTTAAAGTTGCGATATCCTGTCGGAGGAGAAAAGAAGGTTTGACTCAACCTGCGGGCTCGTCTGAATAGAGGGTATCGGTAGGATCTCCACTAGGTGTCATTTCCGAGACTGATTATATTTCGGGAAAATATCTTGGATGCCAAGAGAGGCTATTATACGAGTGCTTTTGTAGAAATCCTGAGCCGCACTTTATTTTGACTACTTGGCGCCAAAGCGAGTTTTACAGTCTCCACCGTACCCACGGCGAAACTGGACCAGTGGCGAACAGGGGTATTTTCGTGGAATCATCGAGGTTAGGGTTACGAAAAATTACTGGTAATTAATCCCTGTTCGCCACCAGTGCAGTTTCGCCCTGGGTACGGTGGAGACTGTACCAGTACCCGCTCGAATAGTATTTTTCAACCTTGAGGGCCGGTGCGCGCTAGTTATTCAAGCGCTAGTTATGCAGTCATTGTAGAGTGCTCGAGTAGCTGAGACGGACATATTGTAATTTGTATGGCCATGGCGACTCGAAACTTATGACTTTTCGAATAAAAAACATGAGTGCCAAATGACTCTAATCACTGGGCTCCCCCGCAGCACCTGCACGTCGGGAAGCCCGGGATTTCAGCCTCGGATCCGCATTTTGCCGATGAAAAGGAAAAAAATAATAGTTGCAAATGACTCCGTTGCTTTTTAACACCTAACCTCTCCTACCGTACCGGTATGCTCTTCACTCATCTGCTCGACTCGATGAATAGCACGAGAGAGCGATTTAGCTTCCATCAGCAGGCTGCTGTAGAATTGGATGCTTTAGTGAGCTGTATACTGCGATGGCTTATTGCAATTGTGACAGCTTGCTCAAGAAATGGAGAAATGACTGTGAATTCCGTTGATTGAGCCTCCGTAAATAGCAACTGATGTTCGCCATGGTGCTGCTTGTGTCAAATAACAAAAGTGTTCTCAATGTCTTACAGTAAGCTGTTTTCTTGCCCTAGGATCTCGTTGGGCATTCTCGTACAACGCTGGTTATCCGTGCGCAAAAAGGTTGGGTTGATCAGATGAGATCTCTTGCAGAGCTAACTACCGGTGTCGGGCTCTCTCACTTCTGCCCTTGTGTGGATGGTGTGTCGACTTTTTTTTGATTTTTGAAAAGTTTTCGTGTTAACCTTTGATTGGTTGATTCACTATTTTGCTCTTGCTATTGGCTTGTTTGATTTTTTACTTTGGTTACAATAGTTGATTTTTGTTTGTGTGTTTGTTTCTATTACGCGGTTAGGGCGAGATATCTAGGTTTACCTGGTAATCCCTACTGTGTTTTGAGGCAGGTATACGGGCAGGAGTTCCCTGTTTGCCATGGGGGATACTAGGCTGTTGGTGCGGGTCAGGACGGCTTCGTATGCTGTTCCTGAAGGTTTTACCATCACGGTTACTCATGTTGGAGGCTGTGATAACGCGGTGAGGGACGAGGAGATGCTGCGGTGTGTGCGGGGTGCTAACCCCAAGGTTTTACCTGAGTTGATTTCGGCGGCTAAGGCTGTCATGTCGATGATGGGGTGCCCTGCGGGGTGCCATGTTAATAAGGATAGTTCGGCTGGGATCCTTTTTCAGGATCATTCCCAGGACTCTTCGTTTTCGGGTTCTCTGACCTCCTCGTCTGGTATGAGTGCAGGAACTGGTTCGTTGGTGGGTGAGCGTTTGTTGGAAGGCAGGCAGGATGTTTCTTCCGGCGTACAGGCTCTACAGGTAGGCTGCGTGTCACAGTTCACGAGCTCCTGGCCGTCAGGTATTTCTGGGTTGGCTTCGTCGGAGAAAGGTATGTATCGGAGGATGAAGCTGGATAGGTCAAGTGATGAGGACTATGTTCCGTCTTCCATTGTGGTTGGGGACGTTGCAATGTCCCTCGGTAATGAC
>Ga0307510_10010434_pt1 | contig 11034 bp, 13 predicted proteins | sample 12_EM_MG_FD_207224 | JGI IMG/M metagenome (GOLD analysis project Ga0307510, IMG submission 207224) | Populus trichocarpa ectomycorrhiza microbial communities from riparian zone in the Pacific Northwest, United States - 12_EM | ecosystem: Host-associated > Plants > Roots > Unclassified | place... | reverse complement strand
GGCCGTGGCCGGCGGCATGGCCTAAGGCCCGCTGACCACCCATGCGTTACGACTCCCCGCTGGCCGCGGTGGGCAACACCCCCCTGGTGCTCCTGCCGCGGCTCTCGCCGTCCGCCGACGTCCGCGTCTGGGCCAAGCTGGAGGACCGCAACCCCACCGGCTCGGTCAAGGACCGGCCCGCCCTGCACATGATCGAACAGGCGGAGAAGGACGGCCGCCTGACTCCCGGCTGCACCATCCTGGAGCCCACCTCCGGCAACACCGGCATCTCCCTGGCCATGGCGGCCAAACTCAAGGGCTACCGCATGGTGTGCGTGATGCCCGAGAACACCTCGCAGGAACGCCGGGACCTGCTCGGCATGTGGGGCGCCGAGATCGTCCCCAGCCCCGCCGCGGGCGGCTCCAACACCGCCGTACGGGTCGCCAAGGAACTCGCCGCCGAGCATCCCGACTGGGTCATGCTCTACCAGTACGGCAACCCCGACAACGCGGGCGCCCACTACGCGACGACCGGCCCGGAGATCCTCGCCGACCTCCCGTCGATCACCCACTTCGTCGCGGGCCTCGGCACCACCGGCACCCTGATGGGCGTCGGCCGCTTCCTGCGCGAACACAAGCCGGACGTACGGATCGTCGCCGCCGAACCGCGCTACGACGACCTGGTGTACGGCCTGCGCAACCTCGACGAGGGCTTCGTACCGGAGCTGTACGACGCCTCCGTCCTCACCACCCGCTTCTCGGTCGGCTCCGCCGACGCGGTCACCCGCACCCGCGAACTCCTCCAGCAGGAGGGCATCTTCGCGGGCGTCTCCACCGGCGCCGCCCTGCACGCGGCGATCGGCGTCGGCCACAAGGCGCAGAAGGCCGGCGAGAGCGCGGACATCGTGTTCGTCGTCGCCGACGGCGGCTGGAAGTACCTCTCCACCGGCGTCTACACGGCGGCCACCACCGAGGAAGCCATCGAGGCGCTCCAGGGCCAGCTCTGGGCGTAGCCTGGATGGCGATGACTGTGCCTACGGCCAGGCCCTTCGGGCCTGAGCCCTACCGCGTGAGATGGCGGACCTGGTCCCACAGGACCGGGTCCACCCTCCCGGCCCGCCGCCGGAACTCCCGCACCGGCACCTCGCGCAGCTCGTTCGTCTCCAGGAAGCTCGGGCGCCCGCGCGCGTCGTCCACCGAGCCCGGCGGCAGGGCGATCACCCCGGCACGCCCGGCGTGGCGTCTGCTGGTGATCTTCGCGACGGTCGCCCGGTCCCCGCGCACCACCAGCACCAGACAGGGCCGGTCCTTGGCCCGCCCGTCACCCGCCACCCTCCTGCCCGACGCCCCGCGTGCGGCCCTCTCCGATGCCGGCCCGTCCTCATAGGGCACGCTCGCCCACCAGATCTCCGCCGGCCGCGGCCGGACACCGGAGCCCCTCGCACGCCTCGGCGGCCGGGTCCCGCGACCCCCCGGCCGATGCCCCCGCCCCCAGCCGTCGATGAGCGTGGCGACCAGCGCGAGCAGCACCACCGACGCGAGCGCCAACCACCAGGACGTGTCCATGCGCTGACGTTACCGGCGCGCGCCCGCCAAGCGCGCCCCCTCGTCAGCCCCATGCGCCCTTGGTCCAGCCGAACCGGTGACACCACAGGTGAGTTCGCCCACAACAGCCCTTGGCGGAGGAGCGACCGGGGGTTTTGCGCCTTACGCTCGACGAACCGCACGACCCCCGACGCCCTGTTCCCCAATCTTCTGAGTTCCCGCCAGCGGAGGTTTCTGCTTTATGAAGCTCACCGTCGTCGGCTGCTCGGGGTCGTTCCCGTCCGCGGAATCGGCCTGTTCGAGCTACCTCATCGAGGCCGACGGCTTCCGGCTGCTTCTCGACATGGGCAACGGTGCCCTCGGCGAGCTGCAGCGCCACAGCGGTCTCTACGACCTCGACGCGATCTTCCTCAGCCACCTGCACGCCGACCACTGCATCGACATGTGCGCGTATTTCGTGGCGCGTTACTACCGCCACGACGGCGGCCGCTGCGCTCCGATCCCGGTCTACGGACCCGAGGGCACGGAACACCGCCTCACCACGGCCTACGCGGACACCCCCACCGCCTCCTCGATGAGCGAGGTCTTCGACTTCCACACCGTCAAGCCGTCCACCTTCGACATCGGCCCGCTCACGGTCCACACGGAACGCGTGGCCCACCCGGTCGAGGCGTACGGCATCCGCATCGAGCACGGCGGGAAGGTCCTGACGTACTCCGGCGACACGGGCGTCACCCCGGCGCTGGACGAACTCGCCCGGGACGCCGACCTGTTCCTGTGCGAGGCGGCCTTCACGCACGGCAAGGAGAGCATCCCCGACCTGCATCTCAACGGTCGGGAGGCGGGCGAGACGGCGACCCGGGCAGGCGCCCGGAGGCTGATACTGACCCACATCCCCCCGTGGACCGACCCCCAGGCCAACCTCGCCGACGCGCGCACGACGTTCGACGGCCCGTCGGAACTGGCGAGGCCGGGGGCGTCGTACGAGATCTAGGTCGTACGCCGTCGCGGTCCCACGACGTGACAAAGGCCCCGGAGCTCACGGCTCCGGGGCCTCCTTGTCGCTGTCAGCGGTGGCTCACGCCTTCGTGAGGTCCTCGACCTCCTCCTCGGGCTCACGGCCCGGGGTGGGGAGGTTGAACCTGATGATGGCGAAGCGGAAGAGGGTGTAGTAGATGGCGGCGAAGACCAGGCCGACGGGGAGCAACAGCCAGGGCTTGGTGGAGATGCCCCAGTTGATGGCGACGTCGGTCAGACCGGCCGAGAAGCTGAAGCCCATGTGCATGCCCAGAGCCCACGTCACGGCCATCGACACGGCGGTGAGGACCGCGTGGATCGCGTACAGCACCGGGGCGATGAACATGAACGAGAACTCGATCGGCTCGGTGACACCGGTGACGAACGAGGTCAGCGCCAGCGACATCATCATGCCCAGCACGGCCCTGCGGCGCTCCGGGCGGGCGGTGTGCGCGATGGCGAGGGCGGCTGCCGGCAGACCGAACATCATGATCGGGAAGAAGCCGGTCATGAACAGACCGGCGGACGGGTCGCCGCCGAAGAAGCGGGGCAGGTCGCCGTGGATGACGGTGCCGGCGGAGTTGGTGTAGTCGCCGATCTGGAACCACGCCACGGAGTTGACGAACTGGTGCATGCCGATCGGGATCAGCGCACGGTTGATCAGACCGAACAGGGCCGCACCGAAGGAGCCGAGGCCGGTCATCCACTCGCCGAAGTTGGTGATGACGTCGCCGATGGGCTGCCAGCCCAGCACGACCAGAACACCGAGGAGGGTGCCGACGGCGGCCATGATGATCGGCACGAGCCGACGGCCGTTGAAGAAGCCGAGCCAGTCGACGAGCCGCTTGCGGTGGTAGCGCTGCCAGAGCACGGCCGTCAGCAGGCCGAGGACGATGCCGCCGAGTACACCCGGGTTCTGGAAGGACGCGGCCTGCGCGGCCTCGTTGCCCTTCTGCCAGAAGCCTCCGAAGGGGGCGACGGCCGTGTACGTGGCGCCCTCGTGCCCCTCCTTTATAGGGAACTGGTGGATCACCGCGTAGTAGGTCAGGAAGCTGACCACCGCGGCGAGCGCCGTCGAGCCGTCGGCCTTCTTCGCGAAGCCGATGGCCACGCCTATACAGAACAACAGGGGAAGCCCGAGCGAGCTGTCCAGAATGGCGCCACCGGCTCCGGCGAACACCTTTGCCACGTCGCCGGGCAGGTGCAGCTTCTCCTGCACGTCTGCCTGCCCCAGCCGCAGCAGCAGACCCGCCGCCGGCAGCACGGCGATCGGGAGCTGCAGGCTGCGGCCGACCTTCTGTAGTCCCTGGAGCAGACCGGAACCCCGCTTCTTCGCGGGGGCCGCCGTTGCGGTGGCGGAGCTCATACTTCCTCCATCGGTGGTGGTCTACACCACTCAGTGGTGTAGACCATGTTGTAGCACGGTGAAGGAGAGATTCGGAACCCGCGATTCTACGTAATCGCGCGTGATGGTTTGGCGACCGCCTGTCAGGTGGTGTAGACCAGCTACCGACGATTTCGGCGGTTCGGACCAGGGAGAAGGAACATGGCCACCAAGGCTGAGAAGATCGTCGCCGGGCTCGGCGGCATCGACAACATCGAAGAGGTCGAGGGCTGCATCACCCGCCTCCGCACCGAGGTTCGCGACCCGGAGCTCGTCGACGACGCCGCACTCAAGGCCGCGGGCGCACACGGCGTGGTCAAGATGGGCACCGCGATCCAGGTCGTCATCGGCACCGACGCCGACCCCATCGCCGCGGAGATCGAAGACCTGATTTGAATCCTCCCCTCCCCTTCAGGGAGGGGATTTCTGGCTCAGGCAGCCTCCTGGAGCAGCGCTCCAGGAGGTCTTCCGCCCTCGGCACCAGCCGGGTTGAGACCAGCCCGGACGAGCATCACGCGTGCGGAGTTCTTGTCCCGTGTGGACACGTTTCCGCACGTGGTGCAGGTGTAGGTGCGCTCACCCAGCGGCAACGCGTGCTTGGCTCTCGCATCGCAGTGCGCGCAGTCCATCGTGGTGTGCGCGGGGTGGACGAGGCGGATGTCCCGCCCGTGCTTGCGGCCCATCTCGATCAGAGCGGCCTTGGTGGCGCCGATGGCGGCGTCAGCGGCCTTGCGGGCCATGGTGGTCCTGGCCAGGAACTTCGGGCGGAAGTCCTCGACGGCGATGGCGTCGTGGTCGCGGACGACCTTCTTGGCCCACTTCCGGCCGGTGTCCGCACGCTGTCTGGCGACCTTCTTGTAGGCCTTCGCCCGCAGGTGCTTCGCCTCGTGGTAGCCCTTCGATGCCGGTTGGCCTTTCTTCGGCTTGCGGCGGGCCATCATCCGGTCGTACCTGGTCAGCTTTGCCCTGGCCTTCTGGCCGTGCCCGGCGTGCGGCAGGTCGTGCGCGTCGGACGTGGTGGTCGCGGTCTCCTTCACACCCCAGTCGACACCCAGTACGCGACCGGTCTTGGGCAGGGGCTGTACCTGGGCGGGGACAACGAAGGAGGCGTACCAGTGCCCGAGGCTGTCCTGATAGAGACGCACCGAGGACGGCTCCCCCGGCAGGTCCCGCGACCACACCACGATCAGGACGATGCCCCCGGCCAGGTGCAGCCGGCCGTCCTTCAACCGGAACCCGCGCTTGGTGTAGTTGAGGGTCGCCAGTGCCTCGCGTCTGGTCTTCCACTTCGGCATCCCGGCCCGGCGCGCCGGGCGTTCGCGGATGTCCTTGTGTGCCTTGGCGCGTGAGCGGCCGAAGTCGCGGATGACCTGCTGCTGGACAACCGATGAGCCCTCACGCAGCCACGGCGTACGGGCGCGGGCTTCGGTGAGCATCCTGTCGAGCTGCGCCGGACCGCACGTGGCCTTCTGACCGGTCGCCTCGTTGTGCAGGTGTACGGCCCTGGACTTGGCGACGCATTCGTTCCACAGCCACCGGCACCGGTCCCACTCCGCCTCCAGGGCGGTGCGGGCGGTCAACGACACGCGCAGCCGGAAGGTGTACCGGGCATGCCCGCCCTCCGCAGCCACCCCCACCTGCGCCATCTCGCCTCCCCCGCGGTCTCCGGCCGGGACACTGTGCCGTCCCAAACCCTGCGAAGGACCATACGTACGACAGCCGCACACACGTCCCCAAATCCCACAGACACCACCCCGACCAGCGATCACAGGCACAGGCGTTCGCATCACCCCGGCGATACCGACAGCGGTACAGGCGCTCAGCGCCCTGAACCGGATACGGCGACACCCCACGTCGAAAAACCGGATGCGATTCCTCCCCGGCGTGAACACCAGGACATCCTCGCAAGAACCAGGTGAAGCGCCGGAGGCATCCCCGGCTTCACGTCCGACCTCCAGCCTGGCCTCACGCCTGACGCCACATCGAACTTCACTCCCTGAGGGGCCCGCACCCCCGGTGAGGCGCCGAGGGGCAGGCCCCTTCACAGGTACCACTAGGCTCAGCGCCATGTCTCGAATCGACGGCCGCACCCCCGAACAACTCCGCCCGGTCACCATCGAACGCGGCTGGAGCAAGCACGCCGAGGGCTCCGTCCTCGTCTCCTTCGGTGACACGAAGGTCTTCTGCACCGCCTCCGTCACCGAAGGCGTCCCGCGCTGGCGCAAAGGCAGCGGCGAGGGCTGGGTCACCGCCGAGTACTCCATGCTGCCCCGCGCCACCAACACCCGCGGCGACCGCGAGTCCGTCCGCGGCAAGATCGGCGGCCGCACCCACGAGATCAGCCGGCTCATCGGCCGCTCGCTGCGCGCGGTCATCGACTACAAGGCACTCGGCGAGAACACCATCGTCCTGGACTGCGACGTCCTCCAGGCCGACGGCGGCACCCGCACCGCGGCCATCACCGGCGCCTACGTGGCCCTCGCGGACGCCGTCTCCTGGGCCCAGCGCAAGAAGCTGATCAAGGCCGGCCGCCAGCCCCTCACCGGAACGGTCAGCGCGGTCTCGGTCGGCATCGTCGGCTCCGTCCCGCTCCTCGACCTCCGCTACGAGGAGGACGTGCGCGCCGAGACCGACATGAACGTCGTCTGCACCGGCGACGGCCGCTTCGTCGAGGTCCAAGGCACGGCCGAGGCCGAACCCTTCGCCCGCGACGAACTCAACTCCCTCCTCGACCTGGCCGTCGCCGGCTGCACCGAGCTGGCAGCCCTGCAGCGCACGGCACTTGATACCGTCCTCGAAAAGTAAAGGGACCACCAAGAAGGGCGGCCGTCACGGGCAACCACGCCGACCGTCCTCGCGTCATTACCGGTACGGGCGCACGGCACACCACCGTGCGCCCGGCCAACACGGGGGCCCACCGGGGGCCTGACCAACGGGAGGGAACAGATCCATGGCCGCGAGCCGACGCCGCCGTAGTCGCCGTACCGCAATCGCCGCCGCCGTCGCGGCAGTTGGACTGACAGTCGGCCTCACCACCGGCTGCGACGCCGTGACCAAGGCACTCGACTGCGTCCAGACCGCCGACGCCATCGCCGACAGCGTCACAGATCTCCAACAGGCCGTGGAGAGCGCGTCGAACGACCCGACGCAACTGCAGGAGTCCCTCGACTCCATCGACAAGAACCTCGACGAGATCGGCGACAAGACCGACAACACCGACGTCAACAAGGCGGTCAACGACCTCGGTGACGCCGTCGGCAACGTCCGTACCGCCGTCAAGAACGGCGACGAGACACCTGACCTCAGCCCGGTCACGGACGCGGCGGGCGAACTGACGAAGGTCTGCACGCCGTAGCCCCGCCGGTGCGGCCGGGATACTGGTGCGCATGACTCGCCTGATCCTCGCCACCCACAACGCCGGAAAGATCACCGAACTCCGGGCGATCCTCGCCGACGCCGGCCTGCCCCACGACCTCGTCGGCGCGGACGCCTACCCCGACATCCCCGACGTCAAGGAAACGGGCGTCACCTTCGCCGAGAACGCCCTCCTCAAGGCCCACGCCCTGGCCCTGGCGACAGGCCTGCCCGCCGTAGCCGACGACTCCGGCCTCTGCGTCGACGTCCTGGGCGGCGCCCCTGGCATCTTCTCCGCCCGCTGGGCCGGCAAACACGGCGACGACCGAGCCAACCTGGACCTGCTCCTGGCCCAACTCTCCGACATCGCCGACGAACACCGCGGCGCCCACTTCGCCTGCGCGGCGGCCCTGGCCCTGCCGGACGGCACGGAACGGGTGGTCGAGGGCCGACTGAGGGGCACCCTGCGCCACACCCCCACCGGCACGAACGGCTTCGGCTACGACCCGATCCTCCAGCCGAACGGCGAGACCCGAACCTGCGCCGAACTGACCGCGGAGGAGAAGAACGCGATCAGTCACCGGGGGGAGGCGTTTCGGGGGCTGGTGCCGGTGGTTCGGGAGTTGTTGGGCTGAGTTCCAGGCCATGCAGGAACACGGAAGGGGCGCGGCCCCCACTGAGAGCCGCGCCCTGACGTGGGGCCGACGAGACTCGAACTCGCACTGTCCACTACCTAAAAGTGGTGCCTCCTGCCAGATTGGGCTACGGCCCCACGCACAGTTTACGGGTACTCGACGACTGGTTGCGCTGGGATGGAAGATCGGTGCGATCGATTGGAGAACGTGCTCGTCTGGCTGTGGCAGGACGGGCACAGGTACCGCAGGTTCTCCTGGCGGTTGTCTAGGCGGTCGCCATTGACGTGATCAATCTCCAGAACGAGTCGTCTGCCCTGCCACGTGTCTCCGATGCCGCAGCCGTCGCAGACGTGAGGCACGCCGAGATCCTCAAGTGCCCGTCTGAGCAGGACCGTCTTGGTGCGTGGGCTTCCGGGCGGGAGCCACACCAAGATTTCGTCTACTGACTTGCGTTTCGGGGAGCGGGTGCCGCGAAAGTGCCCCTGCCCCGTGAAATGGACGGTCGACAAGCCGTGGGCTTCGATGCTGCGCTTCACAAGAGCCCGATCCGTACCGCTGTTGCTTCGGCCAAGGGCAGCGAGCACTCCGGCCACGCTCGTGGCGGCCTCGACCGCTGCTGCCAGCTCGGGGCGGGGAAGAAGCCCAGGGCCATATCCGCGTCCGCTGGTGAAGTGCGAGGTGTCGATCCCGAACTTGTTCAGCTTCTTTCTGATGTGTCCGTATGGCGCGTCGCCTGGAGGAAGCCCCATGTACTCAAGCATCTCCCTGATGCTGTGCGAGTGAGCGGCGGCTTCTCTGAGCCGTTCTTCCGAGTAGCTGCGCCGTTCGCGTTCTGGGAGCGGCTCCTCGCGGAAGTGCGAGGTGTCGATGCCGTAGTGCTGTAGCCGCTTGCTGAGATAGCCGCGTGGGCCGCTCCCCATCGGTGCTCCCAGCATGCGCATCAGGTCGACCATGCTGGTGGCCTTGGCGGCGGCCCGAGTCAGCAGGTCGCATGTGTACTTGAGCCTGTTCATGACCTTGTCTTCCGCTTGCGGCCTCGGTATGTGTCCGTCACCGCATGGCAGTTGGGGCAGAGCAGTTGGAGGTTCTCCGGACGGTTGTCCCACCAGTCGCCGTTGATGTGGTCGACCTCCAACCGGAGGGGTTGGTGGTTCCACCTGGGTCCTGTGCCACACGATGCGCAGGTCTCCGGGACGCCGCGACGGAGCAGCTGCTGAAGCAGCCGACTTCCCGGGACCCTGCCGTCCTGGGGTGACCTGAGACTCAGCGGATCGCCGCGCGAGCCCTTCGGTCGGCTCGGTCGCGCGGAGAAGTGGGACGTGTCGATGCCCAGCGCCGCGATACGGCGGCTGATGTGCGTGTGATTGCCGCCTACTGGGCTGATACCCAGGCGGCGAACCACCTCTTTGACGCTGGTCGACACGGCCACGATCTCTCGAAGCGTCTCCTCGGTGTGGCGAGCCCACCGGGTCGGGAAGTGTGAGACGTCCACGCTCGCTTCCGCCAGCTTCTGACGCAGATAGTGTCTGCTGCCTGGTGTGGGCGAGCCTCCACACCACCGCACGGCGTCGTCCCAGTTCGTTGTTGTCCGCGCCGCCTCTTCGAGCAACTCGCGCGTGTACCGGACCCCCATCGATCCCCTCCGATCCCGGCCACGCGTTCGTGGTCCGTACGGAGTAACGAACCGCTTATCGGACGGTCACCCTTGAACCGTAAAGGCAGTTGATATGCTTACCGGTGAGGCCTTCCAGGTGCGGACTCCTGTCCGCTCGGAAGGCTTTTTTCATGACCAGGACCATGGACTCAGGGCTGGACATCCGCCCGGCCACCCCCGCCGATCGCTCCACCGTCGAACGCCTCTGGCTTCTCTTCCGGCATGACCTGTCCGAGTTCGGGGGGCAACTGCCCAACCCGGACGGGACGTTCCGCAGTGAGCGGTTGGAGGCTGCCTTCTCCGGTGACCCGGACTGGGCGCCGTATCTCTTCAGCGTCGGGGAGAATCCCGTCGGGTTCGCGTTCGTGCGGGCGCTCAGTGGGCCTGTCCGGGTGCTCAACAGCTTCTTTGTGGTGCGCGCGGTAAGGAGGAGCGGGGTGGGGCTCAGGGTCATACGGGAGGTGGTCGCCCGGCATCCGGGCGACTGGGAGATTCCCTTTCAGGACGAGAACACCGGTGCCGTCCGCTTCTGGCGGCGGGTCGCGACCGAGCTCGTCGGGGAAGCGTGGACGGAGGAAGCTAGGCCGGTGCCCGAGCGGCCCGACCTGGTTCCCGACGTCTGGATCTCGTTCAGATCCCCAGGTCCTTGATGATCTTCGCCACGTGGCCCGTCGCGCGGACGTTGTACAGGGCTCGTTCGACCTTGCCCTCCTCGTCCACGATGATCGTGGAGCGGATGACGCCGAGGTACGTCTTGCCGTAGTTCTTCTTCTCGCCGTAGGCGGCGTAGGACTCGGTGACGGTTTTCTCGGGGTCTGCCAGCAGGGTGACCTTCAGGGACTCCTTCTCGCGGAACTTCGCCAGTTTCTCGGGCTTGTCCGGGGAGACGCCGATGACGTCGTAGCCGGCGGCGGCCAGGACGTCGAGGTTGTCCGTGAAGTCGCAGGCCTGCTTGGTGCAGCCGGGGGTCAGGGCCGCGGGGTAGAAGTAGACGATGACCTTGCGGCCCCGGTACTCCGACAGGGAGACCTCTTTGCCGTCGGCGTCGGGGAGGGTGAAGGCGGGGGCTACGTCCCCGGGCTGGAGTCGCTCGCTCATGCGGGCAAGCGTAACCGGGGGTCCTGGCCGTGCGGCGGCGCGTGGAGCTGACAGACTGTCCACAACAGGCAACTGTCCAGAACAACCAGCAGGCAGCGGCAACAGGTATCAGCTGACTTCGGAGGCCCTACGGTGGCGGACACGTCGGACACCAGAACCCCGGCGCAGATCGAGGCGGACATCAGGATCCGTCGCGAGAAGCTGGCGGAGACGCTCGATGAGATCGGGGTGCGGGTGCACCCGAAGACGATCGTGGGCGATGCCAAGGCCAAGGTCGTGTCGAACATCGATCACACGCTGGGGCGCGCCTATGTCGGGGTCAACCGGGCCGTGAGTGACGTCAAGTCGCAGTTCGTGGACGAGGAGGG
>Ga0307510_10010433_pt1 | contig 11034 bp, 10 predicted proteins | sample 12_EM_MG_FD_207224 | JGI IMG/M metagenome (GOLD analysis project Ga0307510, IMG submission 207224) | Populus trichocarpa ectomycorrhiza microbial communities from riparian zone in the Pacific Northwest, United States - 12_EM | ecosystem: Host-associated > Plants > Roots > Unclassified | place... | reverse complement strand
TTTTTTTCATTTTTTTGTTCATCATTCCCCAAAATTTACCAAAGGTTCTTTTTTTCCACCACACGTGGAATGCCCTTCCGCACGAACCAGTCTCATGCTTGCATGCTTAAACTTTCCGAAGGAAAAACGTGTTTACCACGAGTGAGGGAAGCGAACCAAGAAAGCCATGCTATCGCAGCACAGATTCTCACTCGATATTTGCACTGCTAGTTGGCGGAATTAGTTTGTTGAGTGCGGCGGGCACTTGTAGACGTATGCTCAGTATTTTATGTAAGTATGCAAGCAGGTATGCGTGACTGTAGGGAATTAGGTATCCGCGTTCCTCTCGGGATATAGTACCGGTAGTCGTTTCGTAGGCTGGGTGGCCGAGGAGCTGGGCTGTCGACCAGTTCAAGGGATGGAAGTTGGAATCGAAATTGGAGGGTTAGTTAGAGCGAATGGGAAGAAGAGGTGGAGGAAGTAACGGAAGGAAGAAAGAGGGGGATACAGTCAACCAACTTATTCATGCCGTGGTACCATAGTCTACTCTCTGTGAAATTCATGATTACACCACCGACAATGCTTTCCCAGTCAGGCCATCCCCATCCCCATCCCCTTCCCCTTCCCCCCAACTGTGGCAGCAACAGTTAGAAACTAAACCAACGAACGACCTTTACGACGCACCACCAGCGGTGCGCCCAGATCGCATGATTACAACTATAGTTCTACCACCTCTCGCACCCCCCGACCCCCCTCCATTTCTGCCTAACCACAGCGCTTTCATCCCAACTTGGCATCACCACCACCACCACCATTATCCATCTTCCCTTTTCACCATCGCACAACGCAGTCTCACACACAATGCAATACAACAAAGTCCCCCTCTCACATACCTCCTTCGCACCCAACTATTTATACACACCCATATATGACATGTCTCGGATAATAACCCACCCCCCCACCCCCCACTCCCCAAACTATGAACTTCAAGTCGTATAGCACGCAACCCCCTTCTCACTCACACATCTCCTTCACGAAACAGCGCAGTGCTACGATACCAGCACTGTATCACACAGCAAACGGGTAGAGCGGCCCGCAGCTATTAGGAAAAAGATACAGTACATACCGTACTTCAGGCCTGGCTTGCGCTGTACCATATCATACGTACTTACTTACTTACTTGTACTTGTTAGCCACCGGCGTCAAATTCCAAACGGTAAGAAACCAACAACATTGCCCGGCAAGCAAGCAAGCAAGTATCTTAAGTTTAGAATACCATACACAATCCATTTACGACAAAGGTACTACTGTATATTCCCCACTTCCGTGTCCCCTTCCTTCCCCTTCCTTCCTTCCTTCCCCATCCCCCCACATCATCCCCCCCACACACACTCCACTCCACTCCCACTACCTAAGACATCTCCACCTGCCCCTGTACCTTGCATACTGTATACTCCGGTCCCCACAGGATCACTTACGGTACTTACTCGAGTATTGTGTTTACTTCCATCACACCCGACCATTCCGATTCCAGCGCGCTCGGGCATGCGCGGGAGCGCGGGACGGGCGGTAGTGACGGCGGACGAGGCGAGCGGGTTCTGTCCGTCTGTCCATCTGTCCATCTGCGGGGAAAGGAAGGAAGAAGAGGGGGAGGAGGAGGAGGATGAAGGAACGCAATGTGTTGCTTCCAAGTAGTGAGGGATGTTTCTGATGGACGGCGTCATATGCCCCGATCCACCACAGTTTAATCAGTTTTTGTTTACCTGAAGGGCACTGAAATAAAGTAGAGAATAAGTAATCTGCACTACACTACTACTGGACAGTTATGCACAGCTGCTGTGTAGCGTATGATAATACAGTACAGTACCTCTATCTATCTATCTATCTATCCACGCGGCTGCCAACCGGCCCAGCTGCGCAAAGCACGCACAAGCAGGTACGGCAGGCACAAGTGGAGTACTGTAGCTGGTATTGGTATGATAACTAGTACTTAGACTACAGTACAGGTACAAACTGCGCACCTTATTATTTTTCTGCCAGACCACACCCCCCCCCCACCACCCCCTCCTCATCGACCATGCCATGCCACGCCCATGCTCCAGCGCTCGCTCGCTCGCTCACCGGTAAAGTTAGAGTACTGTACTCCACACCGCCCTTGACCCAAATCAAACCACAAAAAAAAAAGAGAGTTGAACTGAACGGCTGCAGCCTGCTGTACATCCCGTTTGTGTGGTTTCCCTCGTGTCGTGGTGTCCCGGCGTTCCATCCATCCTGCAGTGTTACGATACTTACTTGGTTGGCCATTAGCGGGGGGGGTTGTTCGGACACCTGGCATTTATTAATGCTTGTCTGGGCGCCAAGCGTCCGATTATTTTAGGAATATGGGCCAAAGTTGCTGCACCGACCACATGGACTAGTGCTTACTCGCGAATTGCTTACCGTCCGTAACCTACCTACCATAGCGTGCCGGTTTTTACAGAAGGGGAAATATAACATCATGCTTTTCTAGAAGCTATTCCCATTGTTTGATATTACGAGGACGATAGGTATAGCATCATACTTAATAGCATCATGTATTATAGAGTCCCTTCGATCAGTAGTAAAGTTAACATAACAGAGGGAAACAGCGAACAACCACCAGCCTTTTTTTTCGTGTAATGTTCGCTAAATGTATTTCGAGGTTTTTCATACTTGGGTGTTCGTTTCAGTAAGAATCGGAAAACTGTTCGTGCTGACCCCCATACAATCCTCGATGGAGACAAGGATTCTGTTTCCGATTTTTACGGGGACACGCCCGACTACCACCGCATGGGACAACTCTTGCTCCCCGAAAGGGAGCATATGCATGGACATCCTAACGAATTAACGCTAATCCCGTGCATACCGGCTGATACGGTAAGTTAGTAAGTTAATCAGGATATGACACCGGTACCGTACGGGAAGTTTGAAAAACAAAAAACTTCTCGATGGACTGTCAGAGGAAGGAAGGATGGGAAAGAAAATTCGGGCTGACATGAAGTGATGGTCAAAATCGTCATGTGCCGATGGGAAACAGTCCGGCCCTTTTTTCTTTTTCTTTTGTTTAACCCTTCTCCACGGGCCAGTACCACGGTAGGTATGATAGCCAGCGCCGAAACATAAAACTCTGTCTGAAGAGAGAAGGACGGAAGAGAGAGGAAAGGGAAAGGGAAAACCAAGACCAGCGAGCTTATGATTGTGTCTGCGCGTGTCATACCGTTGCCATTGCCACCATCATGGTACTTGCAAAGAGTCCATGAGTACTCCTTACGTGCACTGTACGCCAGGAGGAGCAGAAAGGTGGGCCTCTGCAAAGTTTTTCTCCTCTCCTCACAGAGCCAGTTGCCAGTTGCCATCTTGTCCGGCTCTTCCGTTACCAAGTCACCCCATCGCCGTACAGCGCCGTGCTGTGCAGCCATTAACAGACTATGTAATATTTCCACCTCTTATCCTCCCCGTCTTCTGCCTTCACTTCCTCTTGTGCCCCTCCCCCTTAAGCCCCACAGAGCTTCTAGAAATTCTGCGAGAGGAAGGAGGGAGGGTACACACCATGCTCGAGTAGATGGAAGATAGATAGGATGCGAGACGGAATATAAAAAAGAAAAGAAAGAAAGAAGAAGAAAAAATTCCTCAGCGAACGTACCCCACGAGATGGGACTACTGTAATTGAACGGCGTTTGTGAACACGAGCGCTATCGCATGGCACTAAGATCTAAGCCAAAAGCTGAATTTTGGCGGTATGCAGTAGCGGTCGTGTTCACAAACGTCGTTCAATTACGAGCACGTACCTATCGGAGGGCGGGATGTGAATTTGGATTTTTAGAGATGAGTGTAACCAGCCCATGGTGACATGTCAAGAAATAAATTAGGAAAGGAGAGGGGGGCAGAAGCAGGGACACAATGAGAAATACCGGCACCGTACTCGAGCACAGAGAAAAGGCGTGGGTGGTGGGGGGAAAAAATGAGCGGAAAGCCTCCGTTTCTACCGGTCTTCTAGAAGAATGTGAGATATGTGCATACCACCATTTGAACAGAGAGTGATCACCGCCACTCGTAACGATCGTGGGCCTTTCGCGGTGGAGACTCAAGAAATTGAGGCTTCTGCAGTGTAATCTTCACTAACCTCGCGAGAGAGGGGAGAGGGGAAAAGAAGGAGAGGGAGGGAGACAAGATGCCGGGTTATTCGTTCGATTTGGGGAAACGGTAGGTACAGCAAAGGGGTGTTCGGGTTGAAATGTGGGATGTCGGCGCGGTAGTGTTCCTATACCTATCCTGTATGATAAGTGAGAAGCAAGTAAGCCAGGGGCAAAGATGCTGTAGCTCAACAGAATTGAGAATTGGACTTGCTCATAGCGAACACCCGGGCACCGTCGAGTATGGTGGGGGGCTCCGGTGTGCTTCTGGCCCGAGGATTTAACTTACCCAGCTTCAAACAACGGAGGCTTCTCAGCAATAAGATTTTATTTTTGTCCTCTCTCTATTTCTCGACAGACAGCAAGCTGAAAATAGAAAGGGACCTTAAAAATATTAGCCTCCGTGCCAGCTAGAGATGTCGAGGAATCCAAACATCTCGCTCAGGCTCTCTGCTGTTAACCCAGCCATAAGGAAGGTTAATTTGCCAAGAGAGGGCGGTTAACACGCATCACCGAACAAAATAAATGTTGCAGGTGGTCCAGTTTAAGGTTTCCCCACCATCGAGTAGCCATTCTCACGCATTTTCTCCCCCCCTTCACCCATGCTTTTGTTTTAATTTAATTTTCTCTAAACCTTCCATGCATATGTTATTTTCCCCGCACCGAGACCGATGGGGCAGCCACGGCATTGCTCTTCCGTTTGTGTAACATTCTTGAAGGAGAGCGAATCCCTGCATTCGAAGCGAGAGGGGCACGACGAGGCACGAGCGCGCCTTTCTTTTTCTTCTAGAATGATTTATTCTCGCTCGTCACAATTTCTTGCTATCTCGCTGGTTCTTGGACCCATTACGGATGGTGAGATACGGTATGCCTGCCCCAGGGGGGGTTTCATGCTCACCACCATTCCCTGAGCATTCCATCCTTTTGCACTCGTACCTTATCATCCATATTACGAATAGGATACCGTTCTTTCCTAACTTAGCAACCTTACTCGAGCGGAATGCCTTGATTCGTTCGTCCGTTGGTGTCTCCTCTTTTCCGTCGGACAAGCGCCGGAGGAGGGAAGTGAACCGGCGGGGATAATAGCCCGGAAAAACCTTTGCTACCGAGAGCCTGTTTCATAGAACATTGTCACCGGAAATTCTACCTTAGATGTAACCTCGTGTTCAAGGAAAGTCTGGAATGGAATTAAGAATTCACATAACGATTGCCTACAAGCTGGTCAAGAATGGGCCAAAATGTGACAACAGTCTAGGTTCTCGATGAGAGCGACAGGGACGTACCTAGTTACCGGGTCTTACTAACTTGATATCATTATCAACGACTTCAGCTGGAGAGCCTCGTTTCTGTCCATCCATCCTCACAGGGAACTGCGTTGCGAAATAATGTAAAAATGATTAACAAGAAACGGGAAAGTCCGCGGACGTTTACGCACACAAATGGTGGAGACAATAAAATTACTGCTCTTCCATTTTTTGTTTTTTTCTTCTTTACTTTTTTTCCCTCCATTCTCCTCAGGCACAGGAGTACGAGCGAACAGTTCGGGTATAGCACCGATTCACTTTTGTGCTCGAGTGAGGGGGATTAAAATCAAGCTGACCATACCTAAGTCACCAATCATTAATTTTTGAGCCTTTGATCCCAGAAGCCAAAAGACGCGAGAAGGAGAGCGACCGGTGCTTATGGCTCAACTAGCGAACAAGGTTCGCCATGGGACTTTGTACGAGTATTTCCCGGCAGCAAGCAAGCCCAAGCAGGAAAAAAAACGTGGTTGAAACGTGGAGGATCTGAGAATGGCGTAAAGAAAAAAAGGAAATAGGAAAAAGAAAAGAAAAGTCAAAAGGTCCACTACATGCGGTGCCAAGGTTGCCTAGCTCCTCCCCCCCGAGCCAGTAATAGCTATGCCTTCCAAGCCACTCAGGTGACGATATCAGGTACGACTCCGGGCCGTATTCTGGAGGAACAGACTTTGGCCTTTGATTGGTCTGAGAATTGCTGCCCAGCAATGCAGGAATGGTTTTACTTGTATGTGTGTACGCCCGCTGGCCTAATGTTGCATCTCCGCGTTCTCTTTCGCGCCCAGGAGCAGACAAGGAATAGCCTTCTGTGGCTTTCTCAGAAAAGCCCTCAAGTAGGTATCCAGGACCATTCCACGTTAGACCATGCCCTCGGTCCTCAGGGGGGCGGGAGGGAGGAGAGGAGAACCCTATTTCGGAGCTCAAGCTGCTCAACGCTCCCGCAATACATACCGTATGAATTGCCCTCGTGGCTCAACCGCAAGTATCAAAACTGCCTGCCAGCAGACTAGTAGCCCAAGAAATCGTTGAGGGCCTCTGAAAATAGGGTGGTAAAGAGAGAGTTATGATGCAGAGTATCCTTTCTTCGGTGCCGAACATCCCCGGGGCGAACCAACCCTTAGCAAACAATCTGCCCCGGGAGCCTAAGATATTGCTTCACATACCGGTACCGCGCAGTATGCTGTGTTTGGGTGCAACCGGGACAAGATAGTACATGTCTTCCAATTTTAGAGCGAATAGCCTTTCCGTCTCGGGGGTTAGTACTACCCTGGCGTCCACCCCCGAAACCACGTTTTTTTGACGAAAGCTTGGCTGTAGGAAAAACAAAGCAATACAGATTCGATATCTCCTGTTCCCTTCTTGCCGCCGGCTGTCGAGTTGGAGTGGGGCGGAAGCTGTTCGCCGTTGTGCACCGACCATCGGAAAGGGGTACTATACTATAGCAGGCGGGAGGGTAAGCATGAATGTGTCATGTGGTAAAGGCCTACAATGCTTTAGGGTAGGGCAGGGTCTCGGGGTGTAGCGTGGAGCGGAGGGAAGAAGGGAGGCGAGGGAGAGAGATCTGCGATGCCACGAGGGGGGAGGAAGAAACCTCACCGGACGTCGTTGGTGGTGGTGACCGACTTACCCTATTGCTCCTCCGTGTCTGTCCAAGGAGATTTAGCCAACCCTGATCATCATTTTACTTTTTCATCAGACTAATCTTCCGTTTTGTAAACTTGTGCGAGTTCCCTCAGGGATTATCGAAGTTACATCACAGTACCTGCAGGTTGAATGGGGGCGAGGCGTAACAAGTATCATTGATATGTACAGCACCCCTTCCAAACCAACCGGAACCAATCTCCAACCTCCAGCCTCCAAATCGATATGGCGAGGCGAAGTCCAATGAGAATGTATATTGTGCTACACAACTCCACTGTATTCAAGGGTGAGCTAAGCTTTTTCGGTCTTCAGGCATCCCTATCCGAAGTTATAACAGGTTACCATGTAGAAAGTACCCAGTACACCAGTACAATTCATTATCAGTAATATTAAATAACAACAGCCCAAGCACAATCTCACCTGTCGTGCAATGTCAGCTTCTTTTTATTTCAACCTCTTGAAACCTCACTTCTTTTCCCGTTCCTGCGCAATGTTTCGGATACGTCGCATGGCAAACTAGCGTACCGTAGCCGGGGATAGATGGAGGACTTATCTCTACCTTTTTGCTTTTATCTCGTACGACGGTGAGCGTGGAGATGCCTGTAGAGGCTAAGTTCGACACACTGATTTTACTTCTTTTTTTTCGGAGCCCGAAGTTCATTCCTATTCCTATATACGACGATGGTAACTGGGGGAAGAGGGAGGCTGGCCCTGCTTACCACCCCCACAAGAGGTCTCTCCGAATATCACTCGAAATTGACATAGGGCCAAGGTGAGAGGGGGACCAGGTGCAGATGCTATCTAAAGGCAAATGATGACATTCTGAAGGAAGATACCGTGTTTTCTCTACTACACCAACATCATCCGTCACCGACTGTAATATTATATTCCCCTTTCCAGGAAGGAAGGAAATGTAAAAAAAGCAAACAAGAAGGGCGTTATTCGCACTTGTCGCGTGTATAGCACGTTTACGGATCCGTGAAAAGGGCCGATGGGACCAGACGATGGATCGTGTCTCGAACTAAAGGGGGCTGGAAGAAGCCCTCCCCTACCCTCCCGTCCTGCTGTGCAGTAGGAGTGCCGTACGAAGACTCCTCCTTGCCTCGTCGGAAGTGTGAATCTCTGGCGGGAGCCGGGGGGTTGGGGTATATGAGCTTGGCTGCCATGTGTTGATGCAAGTAGATCGCGGGCTAGGCGCCGTTTGGTCCCGCGAATGGTTTTTTTCTTTTCTTCTTTTCTGACGGTTGGTGCCGTGGAATTTAGAGCCGGAGGGAAAACGTGGCTCTCCGATGAAGTGGATTCCGGCTTTCCACCTGTCAGGCCCAAATCCCTCTCTAGGCACTCTGTTTGGCGTGTACTCGAGTAGATACCGATACCGACACCCCTGATGTGCAATACCGGTAACGTATCCTATAGCATAGCGAGCCATGTGTAGGTTTGAGCAATACCGGTACCGGTAGGGTAGGTTGTGCTCAGTCAAAAAGCTGTATTCGTGGTTAGCGTTTGGGTGTACGGCTCACTGTGCCGTGGAACACGCTAAAAGAACATTCCACGGAAGCTTCTATCAATTCCCTCGAGTCTGGAGGCGAACTCTGCCATGTTTTGTGTGGTTAATCCAAACAAGGGGTATCCATGTGCTGATACTTTGCGGAATGCAAGGAAGACCGTTAAATGAAAAACGGGTTGACAGACAAAGACCAAAAGGGAGGACAAGAACAAAAAGCAACTCAGGAAAAAAAGAAACCACCGAGAATAAAAAGCAAAATTATGACTTGGTGCTAAGAATTTCGAATTGCGTCTATGTTTAGTCTCCCAGGGTGTCGGCTGTCATTGATTCCCCACTCCAATCCATGCTGAACTTGTAAGAGAAAGGGATGTTGAGGCAATCGGTCCCGCCGATGACTTTGAGGACAAGTCAAAGCACAATTCAACTTCTCAATGCCACCATGAGTGCAAGTATTATTATCAACTTGGGACTGTTTTATCTTTACCTGTGTTTCTCTCTCTCTCTCTTTTTTTTTTCCATCCCTTCGTACACCACAAATCACAAAAACAAAGAACCCACCCCAGGGATCATGAGCGAAATAATCCAGCAGAAACCCCAATCACCAAACCTTGATCGGACCGGTTCCATTCCGGGGGTACAAGTATCGGCGGTTCCCTCGTGGCGACTAGGGTGTATGAGTGGTGAAGAAGTCTCGAGGAAGCCCTTTCCATGGATCAGCCGCTATCCTCCTGACGCACGGACGAAAGAGGGATGGCGAAACTCATTTTACGTTCTTCCATTTATTTTTCTTGCAGGCATTTTATCTTATTTCATTTTTTTCCTCAGGATTCCTTTTGTGATGGAAGTGAGAGGGAGGGAAGTGCAAAAAGGTGTGTGTGTGTGCGAGCATCCAATGTGTATGGTTGAGGTGCTCAGCTAAGCAACTCGCTTGACCAATCGTTGCCGGCAGCCCGCCAATGCGCGCGCGCTACCAAGTGCCGAATGTGGATAGCGCAACATGGCGTAATCGACGGACCTCGTTCGTTGGCCATGTGAGCAACACGCACCCCAAGGGACTGAGCAAAATACCGGTAGAGTGGAGATAAAGCAAAGCCTAATATCCTGGAGAATACGCCTGAAATATCGGAGAGGAGATCTTTTTGGTAATACTATCAGATCCTTATTACGATGCTCAATACAAAGGGCAGGATGAAGACCTGTTTGAAAACAAGGAGAAAAGTAAAATATCATGGTCCTGAAGGCCCATTGTTGAAAAGGGGATCTCTGTACTTCAGATGCATCACGTATATGTGGGCAACGTCTCAGGTGTTCGCGATGGGGCACCAGGCTTGGAAGATGTAGTGCTACCAGACGTGCCTACAGATTCAGGTACAAGTACGGTACACAAATAATAATTATTCTAGAAGCAAAGGGGGGGAAAAAAGAAAGAAGGAAAGAAGGAAAGAAGAAAAAGTTGATACCAGCGAAACATCGTGTATGGTCAAGCATGCAGCGGTCGAATCAAGAGCAAGAAGTGATGAAGACCTCACTCCCAGAAAGGTGGTTAAGCGATAGAAGCCTTTTTGGGTAGTACATTTCCGGATTGATACGAGGGAACGGGGACTCCGCAAGTCCTAGCTGCACAACTAGCAACAACCCTCAAGTAATTCCTCGAGATTTCATGTAGATGTGCGAAGCAGCATGTGCACTGATGCCGTTGCCAAAAAATCACCATGCGGGCAAATCAACACGAAATACATACTCGAGTACATTGGCACATCCTTGCAAAGGGTTCACCCGCAGAGAGGTGGCCTCAATCTGCCTCTCCCAATCGATAGGTTAGCGTGGGTTTTTAACGTGGGAACTCTAGCCAGATAGATACTCTCATTCTGTCAGGCGGTTCCCTGGTAATGGGGGGTGAGAAGTGTGGAACAATGGGGGTGCCTCCTCGAACAGTACCTACTGCCTGGGGGTACTTTTTTTGGTGATTGAAACAAGCGTGAGGCCCTCGAGACTCCCCCCGAAGTGATACATACGATCAGGCAATTTGCTGGATTGTTGAGGGCCTCTGACAGTTGTATCATCCTTTCCTATCAAGTACGTGCATGTCGTCTTCCGGAATACCCTAGCCGTATGCGGAGTACCTTTTTTTATGTTTATTACGAGGCGAGGTTGGGTTGTACAGAAACAAGCGACAACTCGAAGGATTCAGCGGAGATTATCGCAAGTTGACGACGAGCAAGGATTGTGGGGCCAGGTACGGCACCGTAGGATGGTCGGTTGGGTGGTGTGTGTCAATCAAAGACCTTCTATGGATTTGGCGTAGAAGGTTCTGAGTTTCGAGGCTTGACAGACCCCGCGGCGGCATAAGCAGCCTCTCAAAGTTGAGTGAGTGGGTGAGTGACGGTGAGAAAGTTCCTGTGGTGCGGTTGTTATTATAATACCATTATTATTATTAACTTTGTTATTATTATTATTA